>MEHZ011414003.1_pt1 | contig 10628 bp, 7 predicted proteins | sample 897221 | NCBI WGS metagenome assembly MEHZ01 (sample SAMN05514161, study PRJNA337945) | marine metagenome | isolation source: marine surface water | place: Arctic Ocean | collected 2007-12-13 | reverse complement strand
CCGCCTCCTCCTCCTCCTCCTCCTCCCGCGCCCGCCGCCCCTGCACCACCGAAACGCGGGGGGGGGGGGGGGGGAGCCGCTCGGCCAGGAGCCGAGCCCCCGCCCCCGTAATAGTGCGATCGATCACCGAAAGCAGCGAGCCCTTGCGCTCACCACTTTGGGTTTGCGCGAGCTCAAGGCTACGCCGCGTGGCCGCGTCGATTTCCATCACCGCCCCGCTTGCACCCGGTGGCGGCAAACGCGTCGGGCGCGCGAGACGCGGCATCCGGTCGATCTGGGTCAGAGCGAGATAATCAAGCAACGTGCCTGCCGCAGCGATTTCGGCTCGCCCCGGATCGCCAAAGGCCTCGAGCGTACTAACCCCATAAGTCTCGCGCAGGCGCGCTTCGGCATTAAGAGAATCGAACCGGCTCGCCGGGAGCGGCGTCAAAACCTCTTCGAGGGCCTCCACCAAAGCCCCCATATCCTCACGAGCCAGGAAGGTATCGGGCAGCAATAATTCCCCGGGCGCGATCCGGGCCAGCGCGGCCGCCAGCAAACCAGTGCCTGCCGCGGGCAGGGGTTGCATCCAGACCTCCCCGGTCGACATGTCGAGCCAGGCCAGACCGAGCTCGCCGCGCACCTCGGCGCAAGCGGCCAGATAATTGTGTCGACGGGAATCCAGCAGCGTGTCTTCGCTCAACGTGCCCGGGGTGATCACCCGCACCACATCCCGCCGCACGATCGACTTCCCGCCGCGTTTCTTGGCTTCGGCAGGGCTTTCCATCTGTTCGCAGACCGCGACCCGGTGCCCGGCACGGATCAGGCGCGGGAGATACTGCTCGGCGGCGTGGACCGGAACCCCAGCCATCGGCACATCCTTGCCATCTTGTTGACCGCGTTTGGTCAGCGCAATGTTGAGTGACTCGGCGGCGGCCACCGCATCATCAAAGAAGAGCTCGTAGAAATCGCCCATGCGGAAGAACAACAAACAATCGGGATAGCGCGATTTCGCGTCCTGCCACTGGACAAGCATCGGCGACGCCGCCACGGCGGGCGGGTCGGCAGGTGGGGAAGGGGAGGCGTTACCGGACATAGCGAACCCCATCATATACGCCCGCAGCCTCTCCATCGAAACCCTCGCGGCACTTTTGAGTCCGACCCGCCCCGCGTGTTTCGAATTACCCCCGGTCAACCTTGCTTGACGCACGCGGTGTACAAGGCTCACGCTTCATTTCGAAATTTTCCCTAGTCCCAGAAACAGGCACACGGAATGGCTGACAAGACAAAAAATGGCACGAAGAAGATGTCGCAACTCGACCTCGATTCACTGGAAATGCATCGGACCGGCAAGCCCGGCAAGATCGAGATCAACGCCACCAAGCCGTTGACCACCCAGCGCGACCTCTCCCTTGCCTATTCGCCTGGCGTCGCCGCACCCTGTGTTGAAATTCACGCCGATCCCAACAAGGCCTACGACTACACAGCGCGCGGAAACCTCGTTGCCGTCGTGTCCAACGGCACCGCGGTGCTGGGGCTGGGCAATATCGGCGCGCTGGCCTCCAAACCGGTGATGGAAGGTAAATCCGTCCTGTTCAAACGGTTTGCCGATATCGACGCCATGGATCTGGAAGTCGACAGTGAGGATGTCGACGAAGTGGTCAATTGCGTGCGTTTCCTGGGGCCGACTTTCGGCGGCATCAACCTGGAAGACATCAAGGCGCCGGAATGCTTCATCATCGAACAGCGCCTGCGCGAGGTGATGGATATTCCGGTTTTCCATGATGACCAGCACGGCACGGCCATTGTGTCCCTCGCGGGGATGATCAACGCCCTGCATTTGACCAAACGCGATATCAAGGATGTGACTATCGTGGTCAACGGCGCCGGCGCCGCCTCGATCGCGTGTATCGAACTGATGAAGGCCATGGGCCTGCCCCACGATCAGGCGATCCTGTGTGACAGTCGCGGCGTGATCTATCAGGGCCGCACCGACGGCATGAACCAGTGGAAGTCCGCCCACGCCGTCAAAACCAAGGCGCGTTCTCTCGAAGAAGCCATGGTCGGTGCGGATGTCTTTTTCGGTCTCTCGGTCGCCGGCTCGGTGACCAAGAAAATGGTCAAGTCGATGGCCCCGAACCCGATCATCTTCGCGATGGCCAACCCGGACCCGGAAATCACCCCGGAAGATGTCCGCGCCGTCCGCGACGACGCGATCGTCGCCACAGGGCGCTCGGACTACCCCAACCAAGTCAATAATGTTCTGGGCTTCCCTTATATCTTCCGCGGGGCACTCGATGTCCGGGCGACGACTATCAACGACGAAATGAAAATCGCCTGCGCCGAGGCGCTCGCCGAACTCGCCCGCGAGGATGTACCCGACGAGGTCGCCGCCGCCTATTCCGGCGAACACCTCGCCTACGGGCCGGAATACATTATCCCGGTCCCTTTCGACCCTCGCCTGATCGAGCGCATTCCGCCCCGGATCGCGCAGGCCGCAATGGACACCGGCGTGGCCCGCCAACCCATCGAGGATATGGACGAATACCGACGCGTCCTCTCCCAGCGCCTCGACCCCACGTCCTCCGTAATCGAGGCTACCTACGAATCCGTACGCACTAGCCCGCGCCGGGTGGTCTTTGCCGAAGGCGAATCCGAACGGGTGATCCGGGCCGCCATTTCGTTCCGCAATCAGGGCCTGGGCGAACCCATCCTGATCGGCCGGGAGGATGTGGTTCAACGCCGCATCGAAGAGCTCGGTCTTTCAGGCGGTAACACCTTACGAATCCACAACGCCTCGATGGTCGATGACCGCGAACGCTATATCGACTTTCTTTATGAACGCCTGCAGCGCCAGGGCCAGATGTATCGGGATTGCGCGCGTTCGGTGAACCGCAACCGGAATGTCTTTGCCGCCTGCATGGTCGCACTCGGCGATGCGGACGCCATGGTCACCGGCCTCACACGTCGGTTCTATACCTGTCTTAACGATGTCCAGCGGGTGTTCGACCCGATCCCCGGCGAACAGGTTTTCGGATTGTCGGTTCATGTGATGCGGAATCGGACCTTGTTCATCGCGGATGCCTCCGTGCACGAGCGCCCGAGCCCCGAAGTGATGGTCGATATCGCGATACAGGCCGCCGCCAAAGCGCGACAAATGGGCTCCGAACCACGGGTGGCATTCCTGAGCTATTCGAATTTCGGCAACCCGCCCGTCGACCTAACCGAACGGTCGCGTGAGGCGGTCCGGCTTCTCGACGAACGCGGCGATGCAGATTTCGAGTATGAAGGCGAAATGACCCCGGACGTCGCCCTCGATGCGACGTTGCGCGAACGTTACTACCCCTTCTCACGCCTGACCGGGCCCGCGAATGTGCTGATCATGCCCGGACTGCATTCCGCGCACATCACTTCACGGATGCTCGAATCCCTCGATGTGGGCACGGTGCTCGGGCCAATCCTGATGGGTCTCGAAAAGCCGGTGGAGATCGTCCATATGAACTCAACGGTGACCGAGATCGTCAACGCCTCGGCCTTCGCTGCTCACGAATCTATTCGCCACGAACACGCCACGAAGTAAATTTCCTGGCGTGTTAGACTCACGTTGGTATTCGTTTCCAACGCCACGTGCAGATTTTATGAAACCAACGGCAAAGCATCTGATCACATCCACGTTGGTGCTGGCGAGCCCGGGCCTCGGGGTGATTGTCTTGTTGATGGCCCTCGATCAGCTCCGTATCGGGACCGGCATCATCGCGATCATGGCTATTGTGGTCGCCGGTCTTGCGCTTTTGTTTCGCCCCATAAAGCAATTGCGCGGCTACCCCCGCCAGATCGAGGCCCTGACCAGTCGCCCGCCGGTGGTAACCGATAGCCCCATTACCCCAGCCACACCCGGCCCCGTGAGCGACGTCGCGGCAAGTCTCCAGCGTCTCGAACACAGCTGGGCGCGTGATCGCGCGGATTTGCACAACGACTTGCTCGCCGCCCAGACCCTGTTCGATGCTCTGCCCGACCCGTTGCTCACCCTCGACGGCCAGGCCCGGTTTATCTCTGTAAACGCAGCCGCGCGGGGATTACTGCTCGGGGAGCGGGGCGAAGAAGACCTGACGGGGCGCGATCTGTCGGCGATAATCCGACAACCCTCCATCCTGGATTCCGTGGCGGATGTTTTGGCCGGGGAAGACATGCGAAGCGTCGAATTCACCTTCACTGACCGGGTCGACCAGACATTCGAAGCGCGCATCGAAGCGGTTCACACCGACCGGGTTAATACCCGCGCGGCACACGCCCTGATCCTGATGCGCGATGTGACGGCCATCCGCCGCGGCGAGCGTTTGCGGGCCGACTTCGTCGCCAATGTCAGTCACGAACTGCGCACCCCGCTGACGTCCCTTGTGGGATTCATTGAAACTCTGCGCGGTCCCGCGCTCGGCGATGCAGAAGCTCAGGCGCGCTTCCTCAACCTGATGGAAATTCAGTCCAATCGTATGACCCGCATCGTCAACGATTTGCTGGAGCTCTCGCGCATCGAAATGAACGAACACACGCTGCCCAGCGATGATGTGCTGCTACAGTCGGCCATCGCGACCGTCGCCGATCTGTTGGCCCCTCAAGCCGAAGCGCAGAACGTCACAATCGAGCTCCAGCTGGACGCGCTCGAACATCCGGTGATCGGACAAGTGGATGAACTGGCGCAAATGTTTCAGAACCTGATCGAGAATGCGATCAAATATGGTGGCGAAGGCAGCACGGTCCGGGTGAGCGCCACGGTGGCGGACAGCATGGCCTGTATTTCCGTGATTGATCAGGGTGAGGGAATTGCGCGCGAACACCTTCCGCGTTTAACCGAGCGCTTCTATCGGGTCGACACAGCCCGCTCCCGGGAACTCGGCGGGACGGGGCTGGGTCTCGCCATCGTCAAACATATCGCCAATCGGCACCGCGGCGAGCTCACAATCGAGAGCGAAAGCGGCCAGGGAAGCACCTTCACGGTCACCCTCCCGATGGCCGCGGCAGAGCCGCGATAGCCGGATATCGCGTCCGCCGGGAGCCGCTACCAAAAGAATAGGGGGCTGTCACAAAACTGTAACCAAACCGTCATACGACTGCCGCCAAACGGACCTAGGTTCGCGCCTGCAAACGTGATCGGCCCTTCTTAGGAGCCGGTTGCGGGAGCGCCAAACCAGTTCAACCGTGATCCATCCTCAGGAGAGGCATCCATGAATACAAAAATTCTGACGCTCGCCGCCATCGCCACAGTGGCCCTTGCCGGCACCGCCGAGGCCCGCGACCAGATCCGCATTGTCGGCTCATCCACTGTCTTCCCCTTCTCCACGTCGGTTGCCGAACAATTCGGCAAGTCCAGCAACTTCAAAACCCCGGTGGTAGAAAGCACCGGGACCGGCGGCGGCATGAAACTGTTCTGCGCCGGCATCGGCGAAGCCCATCCGGACGTCGCCAACGCGTCCCGCCGGATGAAAAAATCCGAATTCGAGAAATGCACCCAGAACGGCATCAACATCACCGAAGTGAAGATCGGGTTCGACGGCATCGTCATCGCCAACGCCAAATCCGGCCCGAGCCTAGACCTTTCCCTCGAGCAGCTCTTCCTGGCCCTGGCCAAGAAAATTCCCCTGAACGGCGCGCTGGTCGCAAACCCAAACAAGTTGTGGTCGGACATCGACCCCTCCTTGCCGAAATCCCGGATCGAGGTGCTCGGACCGCCGCCAACCAGCGGCACCCGCGACGCGTTTGTCGAGATCGCCATGGAAGGCGGTTGCAAAACCCTCGCCGGCGCCAAGGAGCTCGGCCTGGGAAAAAAGGCCTGTCATGAGATTCGTGAGGATGGTGCGTTCATCGAAGCCGGCGAGAACGATAATTTGATCGTTCAGAAACTCGAAGCTAACCCGGCCGCGTTCGGCATCTTCGGCTTCAGCTTTCTCGACCAGAACTCCGACAAGGTGAAAGGGGCCAGAATCAACGGTACCCAGCCCGAATTCGAGGAAATCGCCGCCGGAAAATATCCCGTGTCACGCTCGCTCTTTTTCTATGTGAAGCGGCAACATGTTGGCGTGATCCCCGGTATCCAGGAATTCGTGACCGAGTTCACCAGCGACAACGCCTGGGGCGAAGATGGCTACCTTCTCGACAAGGGACTGATCCCGCTGCCCGACGCCGCACGTGCGAAAATGGCAACGCAGGCACAGGGCTTCCAGCCCCTCTCCATGTAGTTCGGAACCGCCCCCGGCGCTCGGACAGAGCGCCGGGGGCATTTTCTCTCTCTCAACCCCGTCCCGCACAAAGAACTCGAAGTCATGAACACGCTGATACTGATTGCTGTGCTGATGGGACTAAGCACTTTTGCGTATCAGTATGGACGCCGAAAGGCGTTGTCTTCGGCCGAAGGCCGCTATCACGCGCTCCATTCCCTGCCGGCCTATCATGGCGCCTATCTGGCACTTTGGTGTGGGCTCCCCGCGCTGCTAATCATCACGCTCTGGCTCACCTCCCAGACCAGTATCATCGAGGCGCTTGTCCTGGCAGATCTGTCGACCACCACGGCGACCCTTTCCAAGGGCCAGATCAGCTTGCTGCTCAGCGATATTCGCAACCTGGCCGGCGGCGACATTACGAGCCGCGAACCCAGCCTTGCGGTTCGCGCGGCGGCCGCGCGCTATGTGGAGCTGCAGCGTTTCGGTTTCATGCTCATGGTGGCATCCACGACGGTTCTTGTGGTCGGCGGTTTTGTCCTGACCCAACGCGCGATCCGACCCTCCCTGCGGGCCCGGCCGCGGGTCGAGCGGGTGGTGCACCGGCTGTTGTTGATCGCTTCCATCGTTGCGGTCCTGACCACGATCGGCATCGTCATGTCGCTGCTGTTCGAATCGATCCGCTTCTTCGAACGAGTCTCGCCCTTCGAGTTCATCTTCGGCACCACCTGGAGTCCGCAGACGGCCCTGCGCGCTGATCAGGTCGGGTCCTCGGGAACCTTCGGTGCCATTCCGGTTTTCGCCGGCACGCTGCTGATCACCCTTATCGCCATGGCCGTCGCGGTGCCGATCGGGCTGATGGCCGCCATCTATATGGCCGAGTATGCCAGCCCCACGACCCGGGCCATCGTCAAGCCGCTTCTCGAAATTCTCGCCGGCATCCCGACCGTCGTCTACGGCTTTTTCGCCGCGCTCACCATTGGTCCGGCCTTGCGCAACTGGGGCGAGGCGATAGGCCTGAACGTCGCTTCGGAAAGCGCCCTGGCCGCCGGACTGGTCATGGGGGTGATGATTATCCCCTTCGTCTCGTCCCTGTCCGACGACGTCATCAACGCCGTTCCCCAATCCCTGCGTGACGGCTCCTACGCACTCGGCGCAACCCAGTCGGAAACCATTCGTCAGGTGATCTTACCCGCCTCCCTGCACGGCATTGTCGGCGCCATCCTGCTCGCTGTCAGCCGCGCCATTGGAGAAACCATGATCGTGGTAATGGCCGCTGGCCTGTCCGCCAATTTGACCGCCAACCCCCTCGAAGCAGTGACCACTGTGACAGTCCAGATCGTGACTCTGCTGGTAGGGGATCAGGAATTTGACAGCGCCAAGACCCTCGCCGCCTTCGCTCTCGGGCTGGTCCTGTTCCTGGTCACCCTGGCCCTGAACATCGCGGCGCTGCACGTGGTGCGGAAATACCGGGAAGAATATGACTGATCTCACGCCCCCCGCCCTCGCGTCATCCAAAGACGCGCCCCGGGCTGACCTGTCCGCAGCCCGAATCCGGCGCCGCTATCGTGCCGAGGCCAGGTTTCGCCTGTACGGGATTGCTGCCATCTCAACGGCACTGGCGATGCTCGCCGTCCTGCTCGGCACCATTGTCTGGTCGGGCGCGAGCGCGTTTCTGCAAACCGAGATCGCCCTTGAGGTCCCCCTCGAAGCCGCCACGATAGATCCAGACGGCACCCGTGACCCCGCCATTCTGTCCAGGGCGAATTATCGCAAGATCGTCCGTGCGGCCCTGCGCGCACAATTTCCGGAAGTCTCCGGGCGCCGCAATAACCGCGAGCTCCAAAAAATCATCTCCTCGGGCGCCGATCTCACCTTGCGCAACCACGTACTCGATAATCCGGATCAGATCGGCACCGCGCCGGTGATCTGGTTCAAATCCTCCGCCGATATCGATCAGTTCAAAAAGGGTGCCATCCCCCGCGATGTCCCCGAAGCCGACCGCCGGGTCAGCGACGCCCAGATCGGCTGGTTCGACAAGCTCAACGCGGGAGGCCTGGTTCGGCGCTCCTTCAACACCAACTTTTTCACCACCGGTGACAGCCGGGAGCCCGAACAGGCCGGCATCTGGGGGGCCGTCGTCGGATCGGCGCTCACGCTGTTTGTGACCCTGATCCTGTCTTTCCCCCTCGGCGTCATGGCCGCGGTCTATCTCGAGGAATTTGCCCCGAAGAACCGCTGGACCACACTGATCGAGGTCAACATCAACAACCTCGCCGCCGTGCCCTCCATTGTCTTTGGCCTGCTCGGCCTGGCCATATTCCTGAACTTCTTCGGTCTGCCCCGTTCGGCCCCCCTGGTCGGCGGATTGGTGCTGGCCCTGATGACTCTGCCGACGGTGATTATCGCGTCCCGCGCGGCGCTGACATCGGTGCCGCCCTCGATCCGCCAGGCCGCGTTGGGAGTCGGGGCGTCCCCGCTCCAAGCTGTGCTCCATCACGTTCTGCCGCTGGCGATGCCCGGGGTCCTGACCGGCACCATCATCGGCATGGCCCGTGCGCTCGGAGAGACCGCGCCTCTGCTCATGATCGGCATGGTCGCCTTCATCGTCGATATCCCGCGCGGATTTACCGATGCCGCCACAGCCTTGCCCGTACAGGTCTTCTTGTGGGCCGACGCGCCCGAGCGGGCCTTCGCCGAACGCACCTCGGCAGCGATCATGGTGCTGCTAGGCTTTCTGATCCTGATGAACCTCGCTGCGATAATCCTACGGCGTAAATTTGAAAGGCGGTGGTAGAATGTTGAACGCAATATTCGCTGGTGACCCGCCGGAACCTCGTGCCGAAAACGGAACGCCCATGACTGAAACAGCATTATCCGGCCTGCCGGAGACAAATGCCTCTGGCGAGACCCCCAAGATTCACGCCGCCGGGGTGGACGTCTACTACGCCGAGAAGCAGGCCCTGATGGACGTCTCGCTGGACGTGCCCGAAAACCAGGTGACCGCGCTGATTGGCCCGTCAGGCTGTGGCAAGTCCACCTTCCTGCGCTGCATCAACCGGATGAACGACACGATTCCAATCTGCCGCGTGGAAGGCACGATCGAAATCGATAATCGTGACGTTTACGATCCCGAGATCGATGTCGTGCAGCTTCGCGCCCGGGTCGGCATGGTGTTCCAGAAACCCAACCCCTTCCCGAAATCAATTTACGAAAATGTCGCTTACGGCCCGCGCATCCATGGCATGGCGCGCGGCAAAGCCGATCTCGACAACGTCGTCGAAACCAGCCTGCGCCGCGCCAGCCTTTGGGATGAGGTCAAGGATCGACTGACGGAATCCGGAACCAGCCTGTCCGGCGGTCAGCAGCAGCGCTTGTGTATCGCCCGCGCCATCGCGGTGAACCCGGAAGTGATCCTGATGGACGAGCCCTGTTCAGCGCTCGACCCGATCGCCACGGCACGGATCGAGGGGCTGATGGATGAATTACGGAAGAACTACACCATCGTGATCGTCACCCATTCGATGCAACAGGCCGCCCGGGTCAGCCAGCGCACGGCCTTCTTCCATCTCGGGGTCCTGGTGGAATCCGGCGCGACCGAACAGATTTTCACCAACCCCGAAGACAAACGCACTCAAGACTACATCACCGGCCGGTTCGGCTAGTTCGAACCACCTGTCGACGACGGAGCTTAACCCATGACCACCGATCACATTGTCACCTCCTTTGACGAGGAACTCAGCCGGCTCAGCGATCTGATCAGCCGCATGGGCGGGCTGGCAGAATCCCAGCTGGAAGACGCGATCCAGGCCCTGCAAACCCGGGATTCGAGCCTCGCCGAACAAGCGGTCGAGAATGACCGCCAGATCGATGATCTTCACATCGAGGTCGACGAACTGGCGATCCGACTGCTCGCCCTGCGCCAGCCCATGGGTGCAGATTTACGCCACATCGTGACAGGCCTGAAAATCGCGCCGGTGGTCGAGCGGATCGGGGATTATTCCAAGAACGTGGCCAAGCGCGCGAGTGCCCTGAACCAGATGCCACCGGTCAAACCGCTCTTCACCATCCCGCGTATGGGACGGCTCGTCCGGGACATGGTCAAGGACGTGCTCGACGCCTTCTCCAACAACGATGTCGAGATGGCCCGGGATGTCTGGAGGCGCGACAAGGAAGTCGACGATATGTACGACAGCCTCTTTCGGGAGCTGCTGACCTATATGATGGAAGACGCCCGTCATATTACCGCCTGTACCCATCTGCTGTTCATCGCCCGCAACATCGAGCGGATCGGCGATCTTGCCACCAATATCGCCGAGCTGATCCAATACCAGGTCGAAGGCCGGGCGCTCGACGCGGACCGTCCCAAGGCCGATCTATCCAGTATCACTGTTGTCGATCCCAACTGACCCGCCAACATTCCTGCGAGAAACCATC
>MEHZ011609715.1_pt1 | contig 10637 bp, 10 predicted proteins | sample 897221 | NCBI WGS metagenome assembly MEHZ01 (sample SAMN05514161, study PRJNA337945) | marine metagenome | isolation source: marine surface water | place: Arctic Ocean | collected 2007-12-13 | reverse complement strand
CACCGGTGGTCATTTATCATCATGGCGGTGCCTGGGCGCGGTCTGACAAGGACCAGTGCTCCTACATCGCGCCGTCTTTCGTGGCCGAAGGGATCAACGTGCTTGTCCTCGATTTTGCTCTTGCGCCGAAGGTGTCGCTGGACGAGATCGTTCGCCAGAACCGGACAGCTATCGCCTGGGCCTGGCGCAACGCGGATGAATACGGGTGGGACCGCAACCAGATTCACTGCATGGGGCATTCTTCCGGCGGTCATATCTGCGGCATGATGCTGGTGACCGACTGGGAAGGCGATTACGGCCTGCCGTCAGACGTTATCAAGACGGCGGCGGCCTGCAGCGGCATGTACGAGCTTGAGCCAGTCCGCCTGAGCCACCGCAATACCTATCTGGACCTGACGGAAAAATCTGCCGGTCGCAACAGCTCGATCCGTCAGATACCCGCCAATGACACCCCGCTGACGGTCGCCTGGGGCACTGGCGAGCTGGATGAATTCCAACGCCAGAACCGCGAGTTTGCCGAGGCGTGGGCGGCGGCCGGACACACGGTGGAAAGCTTTATTCTGGACGGGATGCATCATTTCGAGGTCGGTCGGGAAATCGTCAACCCAGACTACCCGGTGTTTCCCAATATCCTGAAAAACATTCGCGCGACCTGAACGGTTCGGCTCGCCGTTACGCCCTTACGGGCTAGCCGTCACGCCCATACCGGTGAAGCTCTGCGCCGTGTTTGCGGAGCCATCCACGCGCATCCGTTACATCGTGGCAGATCGTGTCAACCAGCGCCCAGAACCGCGGGCTGTGGTTCATTTCACGCAAATGCGCCACTTCGTGTGCAACGACGTAGTCGAGGACATTTTCCGGCGCCATCACCAGTCGCCAGGAAAAATTCAAATTGCCCGCGCGTGAACAACTGCCCCAGCGCGATCTTGTGTCGCGCATCGTGATCCGGGCAGGCGCCCGTCCGAGGTCCTGGCCCATGCGTTCGGCCCGCGGTTTGATTTCGTCCAGCGCGCGGCCGCGTACCCAGCGGCGTACGCGGGAAGGTAAAGTGTCGTCCCGTCCGCCGACCAGCAAGACGTCTTCATGTAGCACCGGCAGGGCAGATCGGCTGTCGCTGCGCCGGATCGTCACCGGCTTGCCCAGAATCGGCAAAATCGCCCCATCGTTAAAAGGCACACCATTGCCGACCCGGGCGAGTTGCGCCGCGACCCAACGGGTCTGGGTCCGTGCAAAGGAAAGGCCTTCGCGGACGGATGCGCCGGGCGGCAGGACCAGTTCGACCGTACCGTCATAAACACCGACATGCAGCAGGATACGCCGGGCACGCGTGCTGCGACGGATGCTGACCGGCACGTTCCGGCCATCTATGAGCGTGAGTGCCTGGTTTTCCAGCATCGCCGTCATATTCTGACGCCCGGCTTCAGCGCATACATCCGCATCACGCACAGACTACCAGCCAGCGGGACGAGCGCGCCGATCCCGAACACCCAGGGCAGGGCGTTGCGGACGATCTCCGGGCTGGCACCTTCCGACAGGCCGGCTGCATTGGCGATTAGACCCGCCATCGCTGCGCCATAGGCGATCCCGATCGAGCGCATTGCCGGGGCGGCGGATGCCGTCACCTGCGCCTGATCCGGGTCGGCGGCAGCGAGTGCCCAGGAAATCGAATGGACGTTTGTCATTCCGACGCCGATTCCCGCTGCTGCGATAAAGCCGGTAAGTTCCCAGATCGATGCTGTGCCGATGGTAGCGGCGATGGCAGCGATAGCTGCCGATGTTATCGCCAGGCCGCTTGCGCAGGCGATGCGGGTCCACTTGTCGCTCCAGCCTGCCGTGCCAAGCGTGCCCACCGACCATGCGATCGAGAACACGGTCAGCATGTAGCCGATCCAGAGCGGGTCGAGCCCGTAGAGCGTGCTCAGTGCCAGCGGCATAAAGATTGTCAGCGGCGTATAGGCGGCAGAGAGCAGAAGAAACACCCAGTAGGCGGTGCCGATTGGTGCAAACAGCGACAGAACGCGTTTCGGAAAGATTCCGTTTTCGCCGACATCGAGCCGAAGTGTCGTCCACAGACAGAAAATTCCGGCGAGGATAAAGCCAATCACCACGGCAATATCCGGGAACTGGCCCGAGGCCCCGACCAGCAGGACGGAAATGCCGAGTAATGCCAGTCGCCGCCAGGGCAGACGGTGACGGTTGCCACCTTCGCCGTCCGGAATCACGCGCCAGGCGGCGATAATGAAAATGATGGTGAGAACGCAGGTAGTCATGAAGGCGCCGCGCCACCAGCCGATACTGCCCCATATCCCGCCGATCAGCGGGCCTATGACCGCAGCGATGCTCCAGGTCGTGGTAATGGTCGCCAGCACGCGGGTGCGAAGCGGACCTTTATACAGGTCGTTCACCAGGGTCATGGACTGCGAAATTAAAAGCCCACCGCCGAACCCTTCGATTGTACGGAAAATCAGCAGAACCGCCATATTCGGTGCGGCCGCGCACCCTGCAGCTCCGATTAAGAAGATCAGTCCACCCGCCACATAGCCTTTACGCCGGCCCAGAACCGACCGCACGTAACGGCCGCTGGCGGCACCGACGATCGTGCCGACCATGTAGAGCATCGTCGTCCAGGTATAGAATTCGACGCCGCCGATCTCGACGACAACGGTCGGCATGACGGTCGTAATGACGAAGATGTCGATGGCATGAACGCCGATGCCGAGATTCAGCAGGATCGTATATATTCCTCGGGTGCCTCGAAACATATCTGCCCAGCCGGTGCCGGTATCCGGTTCTGTCTCGCTGAAATCGTTCATGATGGCATTTTAGGCGCGATGAAGCAGAATCCCTAGGACTCCTGTATTGTGGTAGCGCGGCACCGCCTTTTCTTATCTGAAGAATTCCGACCAACACTCTGGCGTCTTTCCCCCGGAATTTGCTAGTTGTGCGGTATGACAATTCTCAGTGTTCTTGATCAATCTCCGATCCGTGCCAGTTGCACACCGGCTGATGCCCTGCGCGAGACCCTGGCTCTTGCCGAGTTCTGTGATGCCAGAGGTTATCATCGCTATTGGCTGGCGGAACATCATTCTACCGGCGGTCTCGCGGGGTCTGCGCCGGAGATTATGATCGGCCAAGTCGCAGCGCGCACGAAAAACCTTCGGGTAGGGTCGGGCGGGGTGATGCTCAGCCATTACTCTTCGCTCAAGGTAGCGGAGAGCTTTCGGATGCTCGAGGCGCTTTATCCGGGGCGGATTGATCTTGGCATCGGACGTGCGCCCGGCTCGGACGGGCTGACGGCCAAGGCGCTGGCCCATGGACCGGGCGCGCTCGGGGTCGAGCAATTTCCTGCACAGATCCGAGATGTTCAGGCCTGGATCAGCGACGAGATGCCGAAAGATCACCCGTTCCGGCAGGTTACAGCGATGCCGTCGGGCGAGACCAATCCCGAGATGTGGCTGCTTGGCTCCAGCGATCAGTCGGCGGCCTATGCGGCCTATTTCGGGATGGCATTTTCCTTTGCCCATTTTATCAATCCGCAGGGCGGACCACTGGTGATGGAAGCCTATCGTCAGAATTTTGAGCCGTCGCTGCAACTCGCAACGCCACAGGGCGCCATCGGCATTTTCGTGATCTGTGCGGATACCGAGGAAGAAGCCCTCGAATTGCGATGGAGCCGCGATCTTTGGATGCTTCGCCTCCAGACCGGGCAGACCGGGCCGGTCCCGACGGTCGAGGAAGCGAAAAACTACCCTTATACTGACCGCGAGTGGATGATTGTCGAACATAATCGGCCGCGGACGATCGTCGGCAACCCCGACCAGGTGCGCGCCCAAATACTGGCGCTTGGCGAAGCCTACAGGGTCGATGAATTCGTTGTGATCACGATTTCAGACAGCTTCGATGCGCGTTTGCGGTCTTATGATCTGCTTGCCGATGCGTTTGCTCTGGCACCTGTGGCCGTAGCCTGATCGGTTCTCCCCGATATCGATCTGTTCGGCTGAAAATTCTCGATCACTGATGTTCTACCCGATCAGATGTAGGGAGACTTTCTCGGCAATAATCCATCTTCCCTGTTTCTATAATGACAGAGGGGTTTCGTCTCACGCATTCAACGCGTATCAAGAAACAATAGAACGCTTGAAATTCAGGGACACGTGTTAACGCCATGGAAAGTCTGATATTCGCCGCCGTCATTGGTTTGACGGTCTATCTGTTTATGCGCCGGATGAAGATCATGAAGGCGAAGAAGCGTCGTCAAGCGGAACTGGCCGCGAGCGGCGATTCACCTGAAGATACCGGCAGTATGCCGCGTCTCGGTAACCCGGGGACGATCACGCGCGAGCAGATCAAATTGCTCAAAGAAAACGATTTTGAACCGTCCCGGCTCTGGAGCGCGGAAGAGGCAAAACTCATTCTCGATTCCGTCACCTATCAGCGTGCGGTGATCTATATGACGACGGGTGAGGCCGATCCGCCGATCGATGTTCAGAACCAGTTGATGAAGCTCATCCTCGGCACGGACGAGATTCGTGACTATGTCTACGAATGGGGATTGAACCGGACGCGGGACGAGGATTCAGCGCCGCAGCCCGTGCTTGAGCGGAATGAGGTTTTTGCCCGGATCGAGGCCGAGGTTCTCGCGCTGTGGGAGACATCTTGACCGCCACCGTGAAGCCCGATTTGGATTCTACTGCGAATCCCAACGTGATTTCCTCTGGCACAATTGCGCGGGCGGACCTTCAGACCGAGGATTTCGACTTCGACCTGCCGCCGGCGAATATCGCGACTGAACCGGCCCGGCCTCGTGAATCGGCAAAACTGCTTGAAGTCGGCGACACCCTTGCGGATCGGACCGTTGCCGACCTGCCGTCACTGCTGTCACCCGGCGATATCGTCGTCATAAACGACACGCGCGTCATTCCGGCCCGGCTGCGGGGCACGCGGCGGGGCGCCAAGGTGGAAGTGACCGTGCACAAGGCAGAACCGGACGGCACCTGGAAGGTCTTTGCGCGACCGGCGCGAAAGCTGTCACCGGGTGATGTCATCGATTTTGCCGACGGGTTTACCGCCCGTGTCCTGGAGAAGGGCGAGGCGGGCGAGATGACGCTGTCCTTTCCCGATACGAACGACGTGTTTGCCGCGCTGGAAAGCCATGGCGAGATGCCGCTGCCGCCCTATATCGCCAGGCCCGGCGGTGTGACCGCGGCCGATGAAAGCGATTACCAGACGGTTTATGCCGCTCGAAAAGGTGCCGTGGCGGCGCCCACGGCCGGGCTGCATTTCACGGACGGCCTGATGGATGCTGTCCGGTCCGCCGGCGCACATTTTGCGACCGTTACGCTCCATGTCGGTGCCGGCACGTTCCTGCCGGTCAAGGTCGATCGCATTGTGGATCACCGGATGCACAGTGAATGGGGCGAGATCAATGCGGCCACCGCGGACGCTATTAACGACGCGAGGGAAGCGGGTGGGCGCGTCGTCTCGGTCGGCACCACGCCGCTACGATTGCTCGAATCCGCTGCGACGATGGACGGGAAAATCCAGCCTTTCAGCGGCGATACCGATATTTTCATTACACCGGGATACCGGTTCAAGGCGGTCGATGCATTGATGACAAATTTCCATCTGCCGCGGTCGACCCTGTTCATGCTGGTCTCCGCGTTTGCCGGGCTGGACCGCATGAAGGCCGCATACGACCATGCGATCAGGACTGGCTACAGGTTCTATTCGTATGGAGATTCAAGCTTTCTGCACAAGGTGGACCCGTCATGACGGCCTTTGGTTTCGAGGTTCTAGGTGAAGATGGCAGGGCGCGCCGTGGCCGGTTGACGACCGCGCATGGCACGATCGAGACGCCGGTGTTCATGCCGGTGGGGACGGCGGCAACGGTGAAAGGCATGACATCGGAGAGCGTGGCGCGCACCGGGGCCGAGATCGTTCTCGCCAATACCTACCATCTGATGCTGCGGCCGGGCGCCGAGACAGTCGACCGGCTCGGCGGGCTTCACACATTCATGGATTGGAAAAAACCCATTCTCACCGATTCCGGCGGCTTCCAGGTGATGTCGCTGACCGACCTGCGCAAGCTCGACGATACCGGTGTCGAATTCCGCTCGCATATCGATGGCGCCAAATTCCTGCTGACGCCGGAACGTTCGATTGAAATTCAGAACCTGCTGGATTCGACGATTACCATGGTGCTCGATGAATGCACCGCCAATGGCGTCGACGAAGCGGCGGCGGCAGACTCGATGAGACTGTCGATGCGCTGGGCGTCACGCTGCCGCGACGTATTCGAGCAGCGTGACGGGTATGGCCTGTTCGGTATCGTCCAGGGCAGCGTCTATCCCGATCAGCGACTTGAATCCGCGGCGGCGCTGGTCGATGTCGGTTTTGACGGCTATGCCGTCGGTGGGCTCGCGGTCGGCGAGGGCCAGGAAGCCATGTTCTCGGTCCTTGATGTGACGACACCTGCTTTAACGTCGAGCCACCCGCGCTATCTGATGGGGGTCGGGATGCCGGATGACATCGTCGGCGCGGTTCAACGCGGCATCGATATGTTCGACTGCGTCCTGCCCACGCGTTCCGGTCGCACAGGCCAGGCATTTACCCGGCGCGGCACGCTCAATATCCGCAACGCCCGCCATGCCGAGGACCTGCGCCCGCTCGATCCGGACAGCAATTACCCGTCGGTCGGCAATGTCAGCCGCGGCTATCTGCACCATCTCTTCAAGGCGAAGGAGATGCTGGGGCCGATGCTGCTGACGACCCATAACCTACATTACTATCAGGAACTGATGCGCGATATCCGCGGCGCCATCGAACAGGGCAGACTTGACGAATTTGCCGTCGAATTCCGGGCGGAGCAGGCGCAGGGCGACATAGAGCTTCTGTGATATGAGCGATCCCGGTCAATTCTCATCAGACACACCGGATGACATCAGGGCCGCCATTCGGGATCGGGCGCTTGGACTTGGCTTCGATGCGGTGGGGTTTTCAGGGCCGGAGAGCGGCGACACGGCGAAAAAACTCGGCGATTTTATTGCCAGCGGATATCACGGCGACATGGGGTGGATGGAGACGACGCAGGAACGCCGCCAATCCCCCCGCGGTCTGTGGCCCGATGTGAAAAGCATCATCGCTGTCGGGATGAATTACGGCCCCGACGAAGACCCGCTTCTGTTGCACGATCATCCCGACCGGGCGGTGATATCCAACTATGCGCGGGGCCGCGATTATCACGATGTGCTGAAGAAGCAGCTACGCCAGCTCGCCCGCCGGATTGCCGAAGACTGGTCGTGCGAGGTGAAGCTGTTTGTCGACACCGCGCCGGTGATGGAAAAACCGATCGCGCAACAGGCAGGACTCGGCTGGCAGGGCAAGCACACCAACCTGGTGTCGCGGGAATTCGGCTCCTGGCTTTTTCTCGGTGAAGTTTTCACCACGCTCGACCTCGGCCCCGATCTGCCGATGCAGGATCATTGTGGTGGCTGTCACCGCTGTCTCGATGCCTGCCCGACGGCCGCCTTTACGGCACCGTATAAACTGGATGCGCGGCGCTGTATTTCCTATCTGACAATTGAATTTGGCGGGCATATTCCACGCGAATTCCGGGTGCCGATGGGCAACCGGATCTACGGCTGCGACGATTGTCTCGCTGTGTGCCCATGGAACAAATTCGCCAAAGTAACGCCGCATGACGAATTGCGGCCCTATATTCATCTGAGACGCCCCCATCTGAAAGATTTTGCGGCGTTGGATGATACCAGTTTCCGGCTGGTGTTTTCGGGCTCTCCCGTCAAACGGCTGGGCCGTGACCGCTTCGTGCGCAATGTGCTTATCGCTATCGGCAATAGCGGCGACGCCGGCCTTAGAGAGTCTGCGAGAGCATTGCTGGAAGATGCCTCGCCGCTGGTGCGGGCAATGGCGATCTGGGCGTCGTCACAGCTTCTGCCGGCGGCAGAATTCGAGTCTCTGAGGGCCAGGTTTGCCGGCGTCGAGGTCGACCCCGATGTGCAGGAAGAATGGATAGCCGGGTGATTTTGCGGCGCTGAATTTCCGGCTTGGATTCCCCTTCTGAATTCCGACTTGGAATCAGGGGGCGGCTACGGTATCGAACGGCTTCAAAATCGGATCTGGCACAATCAATGCTTTGTCCGGCGCGTAGAACGTTTAGTAATCGACAAGGTAGTATCAGGCGGGACCACGGCAGAAGGCGAGCGTTTCTAAAGCGGGGAGCTTTTGCCGTAACCGGACTTCTGATCGTGATCGTCTATGCCGGGGCGGTTTTCCTGTAGCGCTTGTGCCCCCAACCGCCAACCGCCAGACCTCAGCCGCTAGTTCCCAATATCGGCTTTTACGGAATATCTGTTTTTTCTAGGGCAATTGCCTTATTTATCCCGCCGAAGCAATGCTTTGGAACGACGAGATGACACCTGCCCGGCCCATAATCAGGCGGACCTTTCGGTGAGCGATGCGCCGTTCCACTGGCGATTTTCTGTCGCGCCGATGATGGACCGCACGGATCGGCATGACCGCTATCTGCTGCGCCAGATTTCGCCGTCAGCCCTGCTCTACACCGAGATGGTGACCACCGGGGCCATTCTGCACGGCGATACCGACCGTTTTCTGAAATTCGATCCGGCTGAGCACCCGGTTGCGCTGCAGCTCGGTGGCTCGAACCCCGACGACCTGGCGAGATGCACGGAAATCGCGGCGACGCGCGGATACGATGAGGTCAATCTGAACGTCGGCTGCCCCAGCGACCGCGTGCAGAACGCCCAGTTCGGCGCCTGTCTGATGAATCATCCGGATCTGGTCGCATCCTGTATCGAGCGAATGACCCGCGTAGTGGATATTCCGGTGACCGTGAAGACCCGGATCGGTGTCGACGACCGGGATTCATGGGAAGACTTTCAGGGCTTTGTCGAGACGGTTGCGGCGACAGGCTGCAGCGTATTCATCATTCATGCGCGCAAAGCCTGGCTTCAGGGGCTCAGCCCAAAGCAAAACCGAGAAATCCCGCCGCTATCCTACGAAACCGTGTATCGGCTGAAGCAGGAATATCCGGAGCTTACCGTCGTTATAAACGGTGGGATCACTGAAACGTCGGCGGTCGAGGACCATCTTGATCACGTCGACGGCGTGATGATCGGCCGGGCGGCTTACGAAAATCCGTGGCTGCTCGCAGACATCGAAGAGACTGTTCTGGGGGGCGCCCCGGCGGCAAGCCGTGAGGCGGCGCTTGATGCCTATATGGTTTATATCGACCGGCAGCTGGCGCAGGATGTGCCGTTCTATGCCATGGCACGCCATGCGCTCGGGCTTTTTCAGGGGCAACGTGGGGCACGTGCCTGGCGGCGCTATATCAGCGAAAATGGTCCCCGCCGCGGCGCCGGCAGCGATGTCCTCCGCGAGGCTGCTGCCAATACCCGGGAAACCGCCTGATTGTCGGTAAATTTTACATATTTGTGACGGCAGCTAAACGTCCGCTCCCTAAGTCATCGAATAAAATACATTAATGTTTGTGGCACAGGAATTGCACGGTTGCAGTACCAGTAGAATTTCGCGCCTGTGACGCATCGATAAATTAAGACATCGAACCCATGAAACGGGTTTGTCCAGGCGAAACCGGGGAGCGACAACAGGTCATGGTTATATCGGGAGAACTAGATCCGACATCGGCGTCCGTAGAGGACTGGCTGACTTACAGGGAGCACTTAGGTACTTTGCCGACAAAAGACGAGGGCGTCAGCGTCGCATTGGCGATTGCAAACACCCAGATACGCAAACTGCAGAATACGGAAAGCGGGATCGTCGCCGGAAGGCGAAATACGGCCTGACGAGAAACGGCTGTTTTATTTGTTATAATGTACGTGTCGGGCCCATTCGGGGCTTTTTTTGTGATTTTCGATCAGGCGGCGAAGGATTTTATCGACCCGCGCCGGCGCCATATCGAGCTGGACAAGGGCCAATCCCGCAGAAAAGACCTCCCGATAGGCAACAATCAAGCCGTTTTCGACCGAAAACTGGCTCATCCCGTCGAAGGCGACGCGTCGCCCGCCGCTATCCTCCTGTGTCGATGCGTAGCTGAACACCCAGCGCGCATAGCCCAGATTGCGATCAGCGTCGAAAACGGGTTCATACATATCCCACAGGAAGGCCTCGGCATCGCCCCAGAAGCGGTTCTCGAGCATATCGACAATGGCGTTGCGTCCTTCGAAGGCGCCGTAGAATGTATCGTCATACACGCCGTCAGGCGCAAACAGGACTGCGAGTGCGTTCCCGTCGCCTGCCTCGACGGCCCTTGTAAAATGATCGAGCAAATCCGTAAACTCAAAGCTCATCAGGTTTCCTTTCTTCGGTCTTGACCCCGGTCGATTGAACCGGCATTCAGAAAGCGAGAATAGCCGCAGGAGAGCAGGGCGTGACTGTTACCATCTATCATAATCCGCGTTGTTCCAAATCCCGGGCGACGCTGGCGCTTCTTGAAGAGAAGGGGATTGTGCCCGAGATCGTCGAATATCTCAGTACGCCGCCCTCGAAGGAAGAAATGAAACTCATTCTGGACGGCCTTGCCATGGCGCCGCGTGACCTGATGCGCAAGAAGGAAGAGCCTTACGCGGCACTGAGCCTTG
>MEHZ011497479.1_pt1 | contig 10641 bp, 8 predicted proteins | sample 897221 | NCBI WGS metagenome assembly MEHZ01 (sample SAMN05514161, study PRJNA337945) | marine metagenome | isolation source: marine surface water | place: Arctic Ocean | collected 2007-12-13 | reverse complement strand
GACAAGACCGCGCTGATTGCCATCGATCTCGGCGGTGAGAACGTTGTCCATCACAGCTATGCCGATCTGGACCGGCACTCGAACAGTTTTACAAATGCGCTGATGTCGCTCGGCGCCGAAAAGGGTGATTTCGCTTTCGTCATGATTCCCCGGGTCGTCGAGTGGTATCAGGTCCTGCTGGGCTGCGCGAAAACTGGCGTTGTTGCCATGCCGGGCACGAACCTCCTGACCGCCAAGGATATCGAATACCGCATTAACCGGGCGGGCGCGCGTCTTGCCGTTGTGACCGCCGAACATGTCGACAAGGTCGACCAGATACGTGCGAACTGCCCGTCCCTCGAACATCTCATTCTGATCGGCGAGCGCCGCGACGGCTGGTCGACGCTGGAAGATATGTGCGCAGACCAGCCGGATACCGTCGACCGGAATACGCTGCCCGGCACATCTGCGGACGAGCTAATGCTGATTTACTTCACGTCCGGCACGACCTCCATGCCCAAGATGGTTGGCCGCGACCATGCCTATGCGCTGGCCCATTCGATCACCGGCGATTACTGGATGGATCTCGGCGAAGACGACGTTCACTGGACCCTGACCGATACCGGCTGGGCCAAGGCGGCATGGGGGCTGCTCTACCCGCCGCTGCTCGCGGGTGCCGCGGTAGTGTTGTATGACGGCGAGGGGTTCGATGCCGATATCCACCTGAAAATCATCGCCGAACAGCGGGTGACGACATTCTGTGCGCCGCCGACGATTTACCGGGTGCTCGCCCAGAAAGATCTGTCCGGGGCCGATTTCTCGTCACTGCGGCATTGTTTCGGCGCGGGCGAGCCGCTGAACCCGGAAGCCATGCGTTCGTGGAAAGCCGCGACCGGCTGCGATATCTATGACGGGTACGGTCAGACCGAAACCATCAACATTGTCGCCAATTATCCGGGTATGGAGATCCGCGCGGGTTCCATGGGCAAGCCGGTGCCGGGGCTCACGGTCGATATCATCGACGATGACGGCGCCATCGTTGCGGATGATGAGGTCGGTCATATCGGTGTTCAGGTTACCGACCCCTGGCCGCCCGGGCTGTTTCACGGCTATTTCCGCGATGATGCAGTCACCGCGGCGGCATTTCGCAACGGCTGGTACTACACCGGCGACACCGCGAAGCGGGATGCGGACGGCTATATCTGGTTTGTCGGGCGGTCCGACGACATTATCTCTTCGGCCAGTTACCGGATCAGCCCGTTCGAGGTCGAAAGCGCGCTGATTGAGCACGAAGCCGTGCTGGAATCCGCAGTTGTCGCAAAACCGGATGAGATACGGGGTGAAATTGTGATGGCCTATATCACGCTGGTACCCGGGTTCGAGCCATCCGACGACCTGGCGAAAGAAATCCAGGAATTCGTCAAACAGCAGACCGCGCCCTATAAATATCCCCGCGCGATCGAGTTTCGCGATGCCCTGCCGAAGACGATATCGGGCAAAATCCGGCGCGTAGAGCTGCGCGAAGACGCGGCGAAGAGCGTTTAACCCTCAAAGCTGAAATCGAATGTATCGCCGTGACGGCAGATATGCCCGACCGACGGCGACGGAAAATGGCCGGTCATGACCAGGGTGTCGGTTTCGCAGTAGCGGTCGAGGAAGGTGCGGCGGGTTTCCGCCGACTGCGCGCGGTCCGAACAGCCCACCGCGCTCCAGCCCGGTTCACGGCACTGAACCGGCGTATGGACGACATCGCCGGAGACCACGGCGTTTGTGCCGGCTGATTTTAACCCGATACTGACATGGCCCGGTGTGTGGCCGGGGGTCTGTTCGAACCAGATCTCGTCCGAGAACGCGTAATCGTTAGCAACGATATCCGCCTGGCCGGCTTCGACCACCGGCAGCACGCTGTCATCGATGCAGCCGTCGGAATATTTTTTGCCCTTCTTGTTGAGCTCCGACCAGAAATTGAATTCGGTTTCGGCGAACACGTAACGTGCATTGGGAAACGTCGGCACCCAGCGTCCGTCGACCAGTTTGGTGTTCCAGCCGACGTGATCGGCATGCAGATGGGTGCACATGACGAAATCGATATCATCGACCGACAGCCCGATGGCGGTGAGCCCGTCCAGGTACTTTGTGCCGGAAAGTCCGGACCACGGCGGATAGAAGCGCCGCTGCTTGTCATTGCCGACGCATGAATCCACCAGGATGGTGTGGTGCCGGTCGCGCAGCACATAGGATTGCGTCGTCATAATCAGTTTGTCGGTGCCCGGTTCAAGAAACCGGGGTTCCATCCAGGGCCGGTGGCCATCGATCTGTTCCGGTGTCGCATCGGGCAGCAGAAAGCCGATCTCGAATTCCGGACCTTCAGCCTCGACGATGCGATGCCAGGTGATGTCGCCGATCTGTCCGCCGTGGGTCATTGGTACCGGTCTTCCTGATGCTGTCATCCCGGATTTATTCCAGGATCCAGTCTTTTACGCCAACTGGCCCCCGGAATAAATCCGGGGTGACAAGCTTGGGGTTTTGCAATGCATACTTTTTGCACTGCACAATGATCTGCCTTATTCTAAGGGCAACTGAACAGTCCCGAGCGGAGAGAAATCATGCCTATGGATGGCGACGGCAGCATCGCACCCACAGTGGCCGGAAAACCGGGAACGCCGGGGAATCCGATATCTTCCGGCGAGGAATATATCGAAAGCCTGCGCGACCGCGGGTTGAAGGTGTATCTGTTCGGCGAACTGGTGGAAGAGCCCGTCGATCACCCGATGATCCGCCCGTCGATCAACGCGGTGGCGCGATCTTTCGACCTCGCCAATGAAAACCCCGATCTCGCCAGCGCGAACTCGTCGATCTGCGGCAAGCGGGTCAATCGATTCCTGCATGTGACGGAAAGCGTCGACGACGTCGTGATGCAAAATCGCATGCAGCGCAAAATGGGCCAGCTCACCGGAACCTGCTTCCAACGTTGCGTCGGCATGGACGCCACGAACTCGCTCCATTCGGTGACGTTCGAGATCGATGAGGCGCACGGAACCCCGTATCACGACCGGTTCAAGCGGTTCATCGGCGAGATGCAGGAATCGAACCTCGTCATCGGCGGTGCGATGACCGATGTGAAGGGCGACCGCAGCAAGGGGCCGTCCGAGCAGGAAGACCCGGATATGTTCGTTCATATCGTGGAGCGGCGGGAAGACGGCGTCGTGATCCGCGGCGCCAAGGCGCACCAAACCGGGTGCATTAATTCGCACTGGGTCGTCGTGATGCCGACCATGCGGCTTACCGAGAACGACAAGGACTACGCCATCGTCTGCGCCGTGCCGGTGGACGATCCCGGCCTGACCTTCATCTATGGGCGGCAATCCTGCGATACGCGCTCCATGGAAGGCGGCGAGATCGATCAGGGCAACGCGCAGTTCGGCGGTCAGGAAGCGATGATCATCATCGAAGATGTCTTTGTGCCCTATGACCGGATATTTATGGACGGTGAGCACGAATTTGCCTCCGACCTGGTGGAGCGGTTTACGTCCTATCACCGGCGTTCCTATGTCTGCAAAACCGGGCTCGGCGATGTGATCATCGGCGCTGCCGCGACGATTGCCGATTACAACGGCGTGCCGAACGCGTCGCACATCAAGGACAAGCTGGTCGAGATGACGCATCTGAACGAGACGATCTATGGATCCGGCATCGCCGCGTCGCATGAATCGTTCGAGACCAAGTCCGGCAACTATCAGTGTAACGACATGCTGGCCAATGTCTGCAAGCACAACGTCACACGGTTCCCGTATGAATTATCCCGTCTGGCGCAGGACCTGGCCGGTGGGCTGATGGTGACGGCCCCGTCGGAGAAAGACCTGAACGGCGAGGTCACCGGCCCGTTGCTCAAGAAGTTCCTGAAGGGTCGGGCGGGTGTCTCGGCGGAAGACCGCCTTCGGATACTGCGGCTGATTGAGAACATGACGCTGGGGCGCAACGCGGTGGGGTATCTGACCGAATCCATGCACGGAGCCGGATCACCCCAGGCGCAGCGGATTCAGATCGCGCGCCAGTCGGATCTTGAATATAAGAAAAAACTCGCCAAGAACTTGGCGGGGATCAAGGAAGAAGGCTCGGCGAAGGATAAGCCGCTATCGCCGCATCAGGGGCGCATGTTCCCCGATGGAGAGAATGACTGAACTGGCAGCTGAAGAGTTCTGCCGTAAATAAAAGACGATAACAGGGAGAGACGACCATGCGTGCCGTTGTCATTACGGATACATCAAATCGCAGCGTATCGATTGCGGATGTTGCAGACCCGACGCCCGGAGACGACGAGATTCTCGTCGACGTAAAGGCCTGCGGTGTCAATTTTACAGACCTGCTGTCGCTCGATGGCAAGTACCAGAACAATCCGCCGCCGCCGTTCACACCGGGTAAGGATGCCTCCGGCATCGTCGCTGCCGTGGGCGCGAACGTGACGAACTACAAGGTCGGCGACCGGGTGATCGCCCATGTCATACATGGCGGGATGGCTGAAAAGGCGGTGTGTCCGGCAGCACTGGCGTTTCCATTGCCCGACGGTGTGGAATTCGATGCCGCCGCCGCGATGGGCCTTGCCTATCTGACGGGGTATCTCGCGCTGACGCGTCGCGGCGCGATGCAGGTGGGTGAAGTCGTGATGATCAACGGTGCGTCCGGCGGGGTCGGGCTCGCGTCGATCAGTTTGGCCAAAGCGCTGGGCGCCAAGGTAGTGCTGGCCGGTCTGACGACACCGTCCAAGGGCGATGCGGTCAAGGCCGCCGGGGCGGATGCGATCATCGATCTGACGGTGGATGATTTGAAGGATAATCTGCGCGGGCAGGTCATGGTGGCGACCGGTGGGCGCGGCGTGGACCTGGCGTTCGATCTTGTCGGCGGCGACGTATTTGACGCAACCTTGCGGGCTATCGCCAATGAGGGCCGCGTCGTGGTTTCCGGTTTCACATCGGGCACAATTCCGTCCGTGCGCACGAACTACCTGTTGCTTAAGAACATCTCGGTAGTCGGCTCGACGATTAATTATTACATCAAGGATGCCTCGCCCTTGATCGGGGAGGCACAGGCCGCGCTTTACGAGCTGCTGCTTGCCGGCAAGATTGGTCCCAACATCATGAACCGTCTGCCGTTCGATCAGTATATGGACGGCATCAAGATGCTTGAGGAGCGTAAGATTGTGGGGAAATCCGTTCTGGTAATGTAGGGTGAGCGCTCCTAACCGGCGCTGAGTTTCCCGCCGGGCGGCAGGGTGAAGCCTGCCGTCAGGAAGGGAATCATGTACTTCAGCGCGTCGTCCATGTTGGTGGAGTCAAAAGAATTCCCCGACAACGTGCGGATGCGACCATTATCGGCCTGAGCATACATCATGGCACCGTAGACGCAGGTCAGGCGCCAGAACAGCTCTTCCTTCGGCAGGCCGGGGCAGGCGCGGGACATCATGTCGACAAAGCGCGCCGACACTATGTCGAACGTGTTAAACAGAATGCTGCGGACATCCGGATTTGAGTTGGAGCTCATACGTCCGAGCATCTGCCGGAAGTGTCGTCCCTCATCGCCGTTGGCAGGTGCGTGGAAGACCGGGGACAGCAGCGCCCAGAGAATGTCCTCGACGGCGGGCGGGGCATCACCGCATTTTTGGTCACATTCATCAAGCAGTTTCAGGCGGGCGGCGTTGACCGGCGCCGCATAGTGATCGAAAACATAGGCTACAAGTCCAATCTTGCTGCCAAAATGATAGTTAACCGCCGCAATATTGACGTCTGCGATTGTCGTAATGTCGCGCAACGAAACATTGTCGAATCCACGTTCGGAAAACAGACGGGCTGCCGTGTGCAGTATCCGTTCCTTCGTTGATCCGGTGACAGAAAAATCTTCGTGGATTCCGGCGTCGGCCATTTACGGTTCCGTTAATTTGCAAACGATCAATTAGATGAGCGCTATGAATATGCTCCTTTTCCGCGTCGTTCAAGGAAGTGAAACGTCTATTTAAAACACGTGATTGGCAATTGTTTGTGAATTCGTCAATCCTGCGATTGAGATGGACGACCTGCCGTAGAGACGGTGGCGTCCGACAGGAAACGTCGATGCATTGCAGGGAGGGCTGGATGCCGGGCGGATCGTGATGAACGTCAACGCGCTCTGAAAGGACTATAGCGGCCAGGCGCCGATTTTGACCGGTTTGAACTGTTTGTCGTGATGTCCCGGCACCGCAAGCGCGTCGGCATTTCTGAACCCGTCAGAGATATTTTTCTTCTGCGCAATTCCAGTTAGACTGGAACGCATGATGTTCCTGACGCATTCACGGTTCTTCGCCGTCGCCGCAGCCGTATTATTTGGTGCCTCGCCGGTTCTGGCGGATGCGATCGACGGCAACTGGTGTAACGGGATCAAGCGGCTGGAAATCAGCAGCATGAATTTCGTGACCCAGGTAGAAACAGTGTCGACGGTATCGACGGGCGCTATAATTTTGATTATACCGCACCCGGTGCAGAACGTCTGCAGGGGACGAGCGTCGATATGGACCTGATCAGCGATGACGAAGTGCGCCTGTGGCTCATCGGTGCGCGAAAGTGGAAAAACTGAGCGGCGCCGGTAAGTTGATTAGCAAGCTGACGAAAGAAACCTGTGTCTGAAAAATCCCTCAAAATTGCGATCCTAGGTGCTGGTATCGGCGGGCTTGCGGCTTCGGCCTGCCTGCGCAAGGCCGGGATCGACACCACGATTTATGAGCAGGCGCCGGCCTTTGCGCGGATCGGCGCCGGTATCCAGATGAGCCCCAATGCCATGCGGGTGCTCTATGGCATCGGCATCGGCGACCAGATACGCACCACCGCATTCGAGCCGCCGCACTGGCGCAATCGAGATCACGATACCGGTCATCTGACCAATGACCATCCGCTCGGACCGGCCGCCTTTGACCGCTACGGTGTGCCTTATCTGCTGATGCACCGGGGCGATCTGCATGCCGCGCTGCACGGTGCCGTGCCTGATGACACGATCCGCTACGACCACAAGGTCGCGGGTGTCGAGCAATCTGACAGCAGCGTGACGCTGACTTTTGAGACCGGAGAGACCGTGACAGCCGATGCGCTGATCGCGTCCGACGGTGTCCATTCGATCGTCCGGGAATCGCTGCTCGGCGCGGAAGACGCACGGTTTACCGGGAGGCTTGCCTATCGGACAGCATTTCCGGCGTCTCTGATGAACGGCTATGAGCTTCTGGATGACAGCGCCAAATGGTGGGGACCGGACCGTCATATAGTCATCTATTACGTGACAGCGGCGCGCGATGAAATCTACTTCACCACGAGCCAGCCGGAGCCTAATTTTCAGGTTGAATCCTGGTCGGCGACCGGCGATGTGAACGACCTGCGTGCTGCCTTTGCAGATTTCCACCCCGACGTGCGCGCCGTGCTGGATGCCTGCCCGTCAGCTCATAAATGGGCGATCTTCGAACGGGACCCGCTGCCGACCTGGAATCACGGAAATGTCACGCTGATGGGTGATGCCTGCCACCCGATGACGCCCTACATGGCGCAGGGCGCGGCAAATGCCCTGGAAGATTCGGTGGTGCTGGCACGTTGTCTTGCGGATGGCGGCACGGATGATTTCCCGGCAGCGTTCAAGCGGTTCGAGGCGGCGCGCAAGCCACGGACGTCAAAGGTGCAGGCAACGTCGCACCGCAACGAGTTTATGCGTGAAAAGACTGACCCTGACTGGGTTTACAGCTACGATGCCTGGACCGTGGAACTGCCCTGAAGGAACGTTCGACACTATGGCGAAGCCGCACGACGATTATGCGCCCCTGCCGAAATTTCTCGAAACATTTCCGGATATGTCCGGCAATGCGGTAAACGGGCGCGGGGAGACCAAGCCGCGTCTAGCGTCGCCGTTCTTTTGGCATCCGCATTCGAAACAGGCCTTTGGCGAATTGCAGGACGCTGTCCTGGACCATCATCGCCTGTCCGCCGGCGTTCGGGCGACCTATTCGCCAAAAGCGCTGCGTGGCCCCAAGGCTGTCGAACAGGTGCCGCAGAAAATCGACAAAGATGCGGCCGCTTGGACGGCGGATATCAAGAAGTTCGCACTGGAGAACGAGGCGGATCTGGTCGGTATCGTGCCGATGAAGCCTGAATACGTCTATGAAGGGTATGAATTAAACGAGCCCTGGATCGTCATGATCGGGGTTGCGATGAATCATGAGCGGTTGAATTCAGCACCGGATTCGCTGGAGGAGCCGACCTCCGCGGTAGAAGTCGGCGAACAGTATAATCGTGCGGCTCGGGTCTCGCGCAATCTGACGAATTACATCATGGAGCAGGGCCATTATGCGAAAGCCTTTGCCGGCCCTTATGCATCAGCCCTGCTAATGATCCCGCCGGCGATTGCCGCAGGGTTCGGCGAACTTGGCAAGCACGGCTCGCTCATCAACCGGCAATACGGCTCATCGTTCCGCCTGTCTGCGATCGCGACCGAAATGCCGCTTCTGGGCGATGCGCCGGACGTGTTCGGCGCCGACGATTTCTGCACGAATTGCCAGATCTGCACCAAAGCTTGCCCGCCGGGTGCGATCTCCGAGACCAAACAGACCGTTCGCGGTGTCGATAAATGGTATGTCGACTTCGACAAGTGCATCCCTTATTTCGGCGAAGCCCTGGGGTGCGGTATCTGCATCGGCCGCTGCCCTTGGTCCCGCCCGGGCACAGCGCCGAAACTGGCGGAAAAGATGTCGGCGCGCCGCACCCGGCTCGTGGAAGAGAGCTAGCGCTCTAATCGTCAAAGAGATCGCTGTCGTTGTTTCTGGCCGAGGTCGCATGACGCCCGGCGAGCAGGCCCGATGTAAAGCCCCACCCGAGGTGATGACCGTGGCCTTCGAGCAACAACCCACCTTGGCCGGTCGATCCCGCCGCGTAAAGACCGGCGATCGGGAAATCGTTGTCGCCCAGAACCTGCAGATGCTCGTTTACGGCTAATCCGCCATCCGTTGTCATAATGAACGAACACACCGGGCCAAGCGCGATAAAGGGCGGCGTCGCGCAGGGGTGCCGGTCGCCCTTCGCATCTTTGGAATTGTAGTCCGCCACTGATTTTTCCAGCTTTGCGGCATCCATACCGGTTTTATTGGCAAGACCTGCCAGCGTGTCCGCCTTGAAAAATATGTCGGGCCGGTTGCGCCGGTAATCGTCGAGATAGGCATAGGCGATACCGGGCGCGGTAGAGATAAAGTTTGGCCAGGCGCGAAATGTCGATGCCAGTTCGCCGTCCATCACGACGAAGGCCTCGCCATCGGGTTGGGCCGGCATGTGATCGGAAGGCGCATCTGTCTCGTCGGAAAACCGTTCGCCATTGCGGTTGATCAGCAACGCCCCGTAGCGATACAGATCGAGCGACGGCATCAGCGCCGTGGTCAGGAATCCCATCACGAAGGGTCGCAGCAGCCGTGGCGGCATATTGTCGATCGACCAGCGGACGACGCGTGCCAGCCAGAGCCACGGCGGCAGCTTGCGGACGAGGGTCGATTTCGTCGGCGGCCGGAAACGGATTTCCGGACCAAGCGCCACGTCGCCGTTCAATACGCGCCCACCCAGTTCGGTCACCGGGGCATACCAGTCGCCCGTGCTGTCTTCGTTGAACGGCCCGATCCGGGCGACTTCGGGCGGCATGTAGCGCTGTTTTAACGCCGGATTGGCCGAGAAGTCACCGGCGGCAAGGATAACGGCTTTCTCCGCCGTCAGATGCTCGCCGTTCACGACGATGCCGGTTACGCGGTTCGTTTCGACGACCAGTTTTTCCATCGGCGCGGAGGTGCGGATCTCGACACCCAGTTTGCGGGCGCGTTTCGTCAGGTGGTGAATAAGCATCTGCGAGTTGGGCAGGATGTTGTGCATGCGTGGCTGTGAATGCGGCGGCTCCGGCATCGGGCCATAGAATACGAGCCCGAGGCTCAGCAGCCAGTCGAACGTCGCGGGCGTGTGATCGACTAGCAGGCGTCGTAGTTTCAGGTTGTCACGGCCCTTCAGGCGCTCTCCATGAAACAGCGCCATGTCGGCATAATGGTCATCCGGCGTGTCGTATATATCGATGGCGCGCTGATGCGGTGATGCGCTCGTGGTGATCGAGCCGACCGACCAGGCAGTTGTACCGCCAAGCATCGCATTCTTCTCGATAATCAGCGTGCATGCGCCGTTCTCGGCGGCAGAGATTGCCGCAGCAAGCCCGGCACTGCCGCTGCCAACCACGATGATGTCATAAGAGGTCGCTGGCATTGTGCGTTCCTTCTAGGTCAGTCGAGCCGGCAGTTTGACCCGGTCCGGTACTTTGTGACCCTTGTTCTGCGCCCGGGCGCGCTTGAGCACCTCAATCGCGAGTGCGAGATCAGAGAGACCCATGCCCATCGCCTTGAACAGCGTTACGTCGGCCCCGTCGGGCCGGGTTTCATCCGCTGCGATGACCGATGCGATGCTCCGCACTTCTTGCCAGGCGGCCTCGTCTTCACCGCAATGGCGGCGGAACTCGGTCGATAGATCGCGAACGCTGCGCAGGCTGTCGACGGCAATCAGGTCGATGCGGCTGAAGACATCGTCGGTAAACTCCACCCGTGAGGGCACGATGGCGCCCATCGCATTCAGGTGGCTGCCTTTG
>MEHZ011414901.1_pt1 | contig 10644 bp, 10 predicted proteins | sample 897221 | NCBI WGS metagenome assembly MEHZ01 (sample SAMN05514161, study PRJNA337945) | marine metagenome | isolation source: marine surface water | place: Arctic Ocean | collected 2007-12-13 | reverse complement strand
GTAAGTTTATTCTCTGTCAAGAATTTTTTAAGGTCAAAATTATTTTTCATTTCTTTATTATTATTATTATTATTGTAAATATTATGCTTCTGGTTCTTCTCCTGCGTCTTCAAAGTCTATCTCTTCTCCGCCTAGATCTGCTGCTGGAGCATCATCTCCTGCTGGAATATCTGCTTCTTCACCTTCTTCACCGCCTTCGGCTCCTCCTGCTTCTCCGCCGGGGAAATCACCTCCACCGCCTCCACCGCCTCCGGTATCGTCAACTTCAGCTGCTTCTCCTGCTCCTGACATAGGAGCTTCTTTATAGAGTATTGATAATTTATCTAGTGCTTGTTGGTAATCTGCTATATTTGATAAAAGGTATCTTTTACCCATTATTTGTGCTTGGAATGCTTTTCCTGTCCACTTTAAAATATAATCCTGTCCGTTCTTTAAGTTAACTCTAAATGCAGTTGGTCGAGGAGATATCCAGTCTATACTATCTACAAACTCTTTAAATTCTTCTGTCTGAAGTCTTATTATTGCAGCCTTTACAGTGGGAAATCTACCTAGTATGGTATCTGTTGCATCTGGTAGTTCACCTTCTTTAGGGTCTTCTGATTGTGGAGTTTCATCTTCTACAGGTTCATCTTCTTCTGCTTCTTCTAATTGTTTCCAAAGTGTTTCTTCAGTGATTAAACTTGTATGTGATTTAAACATATTTATTGATTCCTGTAAGGATGCTCTCATTCTTATAAGATCATACTGTTCCGGTCTTTCTGTCCTTAGGTACCGTTGTAGCTTTCTAAAGTTTGTTTTTATAAGTTCAAATAATTCTCTAGCTGCTTTGTCTTTCCTAATATCATCTGATCTCATTAAAGATTTGATATCAGCTACTATATCTTTATATTCGTTATATAGGTTAGCAAAGGAAGGAAGTGCTATAATCTTATGTGAAACCTGTCCTGTCGTTTTATTAACATCAGTCGTCTTAAAGTAAGTGCCCATGTCAGAAGAGATAAAATCATTTTCATGAAATTCTCCATATCGGGCTCTCAGTCTATCTTGCATAGCTTTAGGAAGAGTAGGTATTTTAATAGTGTCTTTTGTATCTTCACTAACCTCACTGTAAGCTTCTAGTATTAATCTATTTAGAGTATCTAAATTCATATATGTTTATTTTGGACAGCCTGAGCTCTTTTTATGAGTTGTTCCGCATCTACCGCAGTATGTAGCTTTATCTTCGTCTAACCCGGTAGTATCTAATTGTTGATTAGCTCCTATTCCTGCAACATCTTTATCCAACATTGCTTCTAATTTCTTTTTAGTAATTGTTAGAGTCTTTAATTGATCTACTACTGATTTATCTCCTGCTTTATACTGTTTAGCAAGGTCTTTCATTATAGTAACCACTTTATTATAAGCTTTTTGAGTTTTAGCAACTCCTTCATCTAAATCATCTTCGTTGTCTTCAGAATCATATCCGTCTACATCATGTAGTCCAAAATTTTCTAACTCATCTGTAGTGAATTCATTTGCTAATTTCTTTACAAAATCTGGTATGCTTAGAATCCAGTCTGCTATTGTCTCTACTCCTCCGGGATTATCGTCAAAAAATTGATCAAAATCATCATATCCAATTGCATCTATTAAAGAGCTTATAGAGGGTCTATGGTCTTCTTCAAATGCATCTTCTATCCTCTTTTCAAATTCTGGTATATCCATTAACCATTCTTGTAGTGCTTGTGTTGCACCGGGATTATCTTCAAAGAAATGATCTAAGTGCCTGTATCCAATTGCTCCTGTAAGCTCATCTATATCATTACTTCCGTATTCTTTTAAAAGTTTATGAGGCATTTTATCAATGTCTCCTTCTTTCTTCATAGCATTACCTGCTGCTACTGCATCTTTATGAGCATTAGAATTACCATGAGAAGCTTTTTCACCTCTTTTTTTCTTAGCATTTATATTAGCCCATAAACCCGGTCTTTTCTTTTCTCCTAAGTTGTTAGCTTCTTTGTGCATGCCTCTTTTTAGGGTAATAGTAATACCTCCTGCCATATTAGGTTGAGCAAAATAACCGTATTCTTTAGCTTTTGCTAGTAAACGTTCTTTTGTAGCATCGTCTAACGGTTCAGAAATAATAACCTTATTGCCGTGTTGTCTATAAGGTATACCCCCTGCTACTTTATCTACATTCTCTTCTACACCTTCTTCATGAATTTGATATGCATCTTTAATTGCATCAATTATTTCTAAGGCTGCTTCTTTAGTACTTGTACCGTCTTCATTGGCCATATCAGTAATTACTCTTACGATTTGGTCTAAATCTCCTCTACCTTCATTAACTTTATTCTCTAAAGCTAATTGATCTAATGCAGGTTGGTTTTCTTCTCCTTCTAAGTAATGAGATGCTGAAGAGATATAATCTCTTGCTAATATAATTTTCTTTTGCCACCATTGTGGGAAATCTACTTCTCCATCATGCTGGTCATATTTTTTTAATCGTTTATGTAGTTTTGCTGCGTAAGTAGCTATATCGTATATATCCTTTACAAGCATATTAGGTTCATCATCTTGATGTCCTACATCTATATCTTCATTAGACTCCTCTTTATCTTTAGCTTTATCAGCTTCTTTTCTTGCTCTTGTAGCATCTGACATTGGCCAGTTATACCCTGTTCCCTGTATAGTTGAGCCTGCTTTTGGATCTTGTCCTGCAAACTTATCGTCTTCTTTTAAACTGTCGGGGTTAAGAGCTACTAATTTATCTGCATACTCATCTCTACCACTTCTTCTTAAGTAGTCTATATACCTTTGATCTTCTTCTTTAGGGCCTTCTTGTTTTTTTGCTTTACCAAAGTTATTTGCAAGCCAGTGTAATGTTTTCTCTTCTGACCAGTTCCAATTGCCCATTATGTAGTCAACTAATTCTTGACCTTTAATTTCCTTCTCGTTACCTTCTCCTATAGCATCATCATAGCTCATTTGCTTTCTGCCTGATGCTTTAGCGATTGCTGAGTCAATCTTGTTTAATATGTCTCCGTACTTGTCTGCAATAGGCCCTCCTTGTGGTTCTGCCTCTTGCTCCATGTCTCTCATCACTTGAGCTCTTTTAGCTTTAAGTTTATCTATGATAGCTTTTTTCTTAGGAGAGGTACCAGTTTCTCTATTAGGGCTAGCCTTCTTAGATGATCTCTGTGCTCTAAGTTTCATAAGAACCGGATCGTTTATATCTGTTGCTTCTTCTATATCGTGACTAGCAGAAGTTGGGTTTATACCGTTAGCTTGTAAATCCATTGCTACATCGTATATAAATGCTCCTACATCTTCATCTGGTTCTCCGTCATCTGATGATCTAAAGTTAAAGTATATGATTACATTACCGTCTCCGTCATCATCAACAATATCTGTTTTAACGTAAGTTGAATCTAAATTAGGATCCAGTATAGCCATTGCCTTTTTATAATCGCTTTTAGCTACTTTAATATATGTAGTCTGATAAGGTGCTTCGTTTACCTTTTCTTCTTCTTTTAATATCTTACCGTCTTTAATTCGACTATGTGCTATACCGTATACATCTCCGTTTCCGAAGTCTACAGTAGCTTGCGTTTCAGAATGCTTAATTACTTTTCCTTTCTTGCCATCCTTAGTTAAAATGTCTCCTACTTTACATGTCTCTTTTACTAGTTGTTCGTTGTAGTCGTTTGTCTCTCTTCGTCGTGCCATAAAGTCTGTTTCTGCTGCTTCGTCGTCTCCGTCGAATATGGCAGCTTCTTCTAGCCCTTCTATATTAGTATCCTCTAATTCAATTCCTTGGGAAGCCATTTCTAATCCAGCATCATACCCGTCTTGTTCATCTTTAAATACATAATAATTAGATCCTTCTGTTTCATACTGACCTCTAAACATATCGTTTAGTATATCTAAAGCTTTTCTTGCTGTTCTAACTGATACCTCTATAAAAAAAGATTGATCTTCAGACTGTTCTCCTACTGTATTAAGAGATTTAAAATGAGTATTTAAATTATCTGCAATTACGTCTACCATTACAATAGCTTCGCCTGATGGTTTTATACCCACTTCACCCATTACTTTTGAGAAAGAAAAGTCTGCTAATATTAATTTATCTTTTTCTATGTGAAAAGAAAATGAATCGTCTGAGTTATTTTTATATTGAACGTATATGTCAAAAGAATTTTCTTCTATATTCTTACCTTTCATAGAGGCAACTTCTTCTCCGCCAACTTTTAAAGCCTTTGCTACTGCTGCTCCTACTTGTTTTGCAATTGCTTTTGTTTGATCAACAGTAAAGTCGCCAACCTCTTCTTTTATCTCTTCTCCATCTACTCCTTTAATTGCCTTTACGTCATCAGCATCTTTTAATGCATCTCTTTCATCATCTCCTAAAGAAACAGCAGTTGTTTGACCTTGTTTAGGTGTTACTAAGTATGTTTTAGCTGTACCCTCTAATAGGTTTAATTTATTATGGAGAGACTCTTTTACAAGCGATAGTGTTTTGATTTTGTTCTCAACCGCTTTTGTCTGTATAGTCTGTGCCTTTAAACTAGTAAGTGTGGATTCACACTTCGTTAATCGGTCTTTTATCTCCTGGTAAGTCATTTGCAAGTATTTTTATTGTATACGTCTTTAAATAAATAGTTTAGTTATCCCAAATAACGTTTTTGAAGCGTTCAGGCTCTATACCGAAATAATCTGTTCTCCATTTACTTTGAGAGAAAAAATCTAAAGGTCCCCAGTACCGTCTTAAGTCCCAAAAATCTATTGCTACTTCATTCCAGTCTAATCTAAGAACTAATTCTTCAATTTCCAACTTTTTCTGCTGTACTTCTTCAAACGTAAAGCTATCATACTCATAGTGAAAAAGCTCATAGGCTTTATCTTTATCGCAATAATCTATAGAAATATCTATTCCCCATTTTGGTTTCATAAAATATAACTTATAGAGTTTGGGGTTCTTTTCTGCAAATACCTCTATCTGTTCTAAGGCATTGCTTCTAAATCCTTTTCTTTCAAATAAGTCGGAATGATTAATATGAACATTGGTTTCTTCTGTTGCGGTGAACCAAGAGTTTCTAAGACAGTCTTCGTGTCTTCTTTCTACCTTATCGTAACCGTTGTAATTTAGGAAGCACTGTTCTGCCTTAGTTAAATGGTACCCATTCTGATCAAATAAGTCTACACTTGTTAGGTCTTTTAATACCTTTATGTCCTCAGTGCAATCAAGGAAATATCCTTGCGGATCAAATTCTTCGTTACCTTTTACTAATTTCATCTCTAATAACTATTACCATATTGTTAGGGTGTCTTTCTTATAATTTGTCTGAATGCATCATAAGTATTCTGATTACTATCACTACTATTGAGCCAAAGATTATCCACAGAGCTTTATTAACCCCATTTTTCCATCTTTTAAGTTCTTGTACTTCTGCCATCTGGTCGTTAAACTCTCTCTGACCTTCTTGCATATCGGTTCTAAAGTCCGTATTCTTATTAGTCTTAACAACTACACCGTCCTCTGGGTTCAGTAAGAGGTACTTCATTTCTGAGAAGTCTTCTTTAATTTCTTTCATTTCCTTAAGAATCACTTTCATTTCACCGTTAGGCATATTTGTTTTAATATGCTTTAACTCGGCTAATACCGATTCTAATACTTCTCTCTGAGTCATGCTTTAAATTTTGGGTAATTGACTAAGTCCTATTTCGTTAATAAATAGCGTTAGTCTTGATGCTTACTTATAATATCTGTAAATTCCTTTAAGGTGTTTATTACTTCTTCCTTTTGTGATGTTTTACTACCGTTCCAGTCTTCAATTACTCCTGATTCTGTTACGAAAGACTTACTTAAATCCTCTGTAACGAACTCATTTACCCAAGCATTAAGGTCCTTTACAAAAGAATCAATAGCTCCGCTCATCATTTTCTTTTCATAAGCTTCGTATAAACCAGCTTTACGTAAGGTAGCTTCGTAGTCAACAGTACAGTCAAAACAAAATCCATGAATTTTATACATCTTCTTATGAAGGTGGTAATTCATATTAGAGGAACATTTAGGACATGCTAAAGGAATACGCATTGCTTTTTTAGCAGCATCTAGTTTTGTAACGTTCTGTTTAAGTCCGTTTTTGATAGTCCATGTCTTACCAGATTCTTCCCACTTGTCTCCTTCTTTATGAGACTTGTGAGCTTTCTGGTACCCTACTTGAGCTTTTGTTTTAGCAGTAAAGTCCTTATTCACGATGTTTCTTACTCGTTGTACATCTGAATGTTTAAATTCTTTTTTTAAGTGATTATCACTCATAACCTAATTCTTTTAGTTTCTCTATAACATGGTCAACGTTTCCGTTTTTACATCTAATTGCTATCCCACCTTTTGATGCCCATTCGTTTATATTAGACGGTTTGTCGTCAATTAATATACTATTTTCATTTGCATATCTCTGTTTATCTTTAGAGTATGCCATTATTACTTTTGGCTTCGGACTTAAGTTATTCTTAGCCCATAGCTGTTTACCTAATCTAGAGTTGTTATGTCTTGAAGGAGATGTTAATAAGTCAGGCTTATACGGCATAATGAAATCCCATAATCTTTTTCCTTCTGGCATAAAGTCCATTCCTATCCAAAATCCAATTCCAACTTTAACATCTATTAACTCCCAGAATGCTGGTGTGCCTTTTTCTTTCTCGTATGCTTGTGGATGCATTCCGGAGTAATGTTCAAATCTTGATTCAAAATCTGTTAATACTCCATCCATATCACAGTATATTTTATACGGCGGCACTTCTTTTTTCTCCACTAACGGATAAGCTTCTAATAAATCTACTAAACTTTTTTTCATATAACCTTTTTTTATAGTTTCTGTTTAATACCTAAAGCAGGTAGTCTTAAAGACCAAACTCTTTTTACATCCTCTACATCTTTTTTCGTTAAGTACGGGTTACCGTCTGCATCGAATTGTTCTGTATAAGCATATAAATACTGATCAACAACGTCAACAAAAGGTCTCTTTTGCTTTTTAGCTGTTAGGTACATTCCTTGTATATTAGCATCTATTTCTGAGGGTAGGGTAAGATATTTAACCCCGTTGTCAATTATTCCCTGTTGTATAAGTGTTCTTACTTGCATTTCTTCTTCGGTGCCGAAATTACCTTTAAAGTCTCCTCCGGTAAAGTCTTTACCTCTTTCGTTTCCTCCAGCTTGAGTAAGGTGTTCTATTTCGTGTCTCAATACGTCAGATATCTGTGCAGACATTTCTTCAAAGTCTCTAGGGAAGTTATAAGGGTCAACTGCAAATTCTAATTCAATTTTAGGTTCTTCCCAAGAGTCATCTTTATCTAGACCTCCTTTATAAGCTCCGCCATCTCTCATTATTCTATCTAAGCCCTTGACAAACATTACTTTTAAGTCGTAATCAAAAGACAAGTCAGAATCTTTTTGAAATTGCTTTGTTATATCTTCTGGTACTTCTATCATCATAATCGGATAAAGAGTTGCTAATTCTTTTTTCATAGATACTAAAGAATCTTCTTTAGAGGTATCTCCAAAGTGCCCTTCTTTGTACTGGTGTAGTTTTTTTGTTAAAGCATTTTTAATAGCTTCAATACTCCTACCAGTTAAGTAAGTTACTATACTATCATACTTACCTTCTGCCATAACCTCTTCTTTCATATTAGCGCACCAATGGTACATTTTTCCTTTCTCTCCTCCGTACTTCTTTGCTTTAGCTCTAAGTTCTGATTTAGATCCCTTGCAACTAGCTCCAGACTTTTTTACTCTACCTGGTTTACTTTTACCTTTTTTTTTGCCGTCTATAAAGTTTTCTAAAGCATGAGGGGTATTATTATTGCCACATTTATGACACATGTATAAATCATCTCCTCCATCTTCTTTGTTCCAGCTCCATCCACATTTATTGCAGACAATTTTATTTGAACTTGTTTCAGATACCTCTTTATTATTTTTAATAGAGTCTTCCCAATTTCTGAATGTAAGATTACCTGTTAAGTAGGCTTCTGCTTCTAAAGCTAATAATGCTTTATCATCATTAGTGTCCTGTGTTTGTATATTATGTAATCTTCCTTCTATGTTCTGAATATGATGAATCATCTCATGTGTGAAAGATCTACATATATCTTTAGGGTGTCTTCCTGTAGCATATAAAACTATTTCCTTAGAATTAGGATCATAATAAGCAGTTTTACCGAAGAAGTTTTCTGCGTTTTTATCATCATACCTTACCTTTACTTCCGGTAGAGGTAGTATATTCATTTTCTGGTCTAACATATACTCTAATATAGAGCCTATTTGTTCTGTGTACTCGGGTCTACCCTCTTTAGTTGTTTCTACCTCTTCATTTACTCCGAAGTACTCTGTTAAAAACCCTTCTATGTTTCCTGCTAAAATTTCAGCAACAATTTTATCTTTAAGATCTGTTAAAATACTTAAAATTTCTTCGCTTGATAGTGCTTCAGGAAAGTAGTCTGTAATTTGATCTAAATTACCTGAAAGTATTTTATCTCTAAAGTCTGATGCTCTAAATCCTGAACCTGCTGCTGCTGCTAATGCTAACCCTTGAACGTTTGGAGCATTCTTAAATGTAGTTATTCTTCTTAAATCTACATAATCTTTTTCTCCTCTTATTCCAGTTACAGCTACCATCTCCTCTTGAGGGTTAGCTTGTGCATATTCTTTGGCAGCAAACATTGGATTCTTTTGTCCGTCTAATATTTCAACATTACCTAAATGTTTAGCGTAAATATTCCAAATAGACATCGACTCTTCCTTTGTTATACCGTTTCTCTCGCCTCCTCCTACAAATACTATCACCTTATTAATAGAAGGTTTTTTATCTGTAGAGCCACCGAGTAGAGCTGCTCCTGTTTCTTTATAATTATCCTTATTATATATAGATCCATTATACGACCCATCAAGTAAAGACTTAATGACGTTAAAATGGCCCCTATGTGGAGGTTTAAATGCTCCTGGATATAATGCTATCATGCTAAAAATGCTTGTAATTTTGCATCTACCTCTTTTGGAGTAGAGTGCTCTAATTTTTCTTGAAACTTAGGGCTGTACAACATATCTGCAATATTTGCAAGTACGTCATCTGCTTTATTTCTATTATTAACTTTTTGATCTCTATACTTAGTTACTGCCTGTTTAAGTTTATCTGCACCTGGCCCTACTCCGTTTTTTCTATATGCTTTAATAAAAGCTTGCTTAATGGCTTTATCTTCTGAGCGGTTAGATGTATCCCAATCTATGCCTTTTGCAGCGGTATTAAATTCATTCTCTTCTTCTTCGTTCCATTCTACCGGTTTGAAGAATGATGATCCTCCTACTTCATGTTCTGTATTGTACTTCTGTAAATAATCCCTAACTCCCTCTACTCCTGATTTCGCTGCTAAGTCAAAAGACTCAATTTCTTTTTTAAATTGATTTCCTCTATCATTAACGTAAATTGCAAGTTGACCATTTAACATTTTATCATACTCCCCGATGAGTTGATAAACATTACGCCAAGTAGAAAAGACTGCTGATGAAGGAGTGCTTCGTTCTCTAGAAAAATTAGATACATACGCAATCATAGGGTGAGCATACACCATCACCATATAAATGTCATACCCTAGGTCTAAAAGTTCTTTTACCTTTTTAGGGTTGGAAGCTGTAGTATCCCATACAAAACTAGTTTTTCCGTCTGCTAGTGCTGCTGCTTCTCGATTTGCTGCTGCTGTTGCTGCTGACAGGTTGTTGTACGCTGGGTGATCCCGATCCTCTACGTATTTGTCTGGGTTGACTAGAGGTAGGGACTGTAGTCCTAACTGGGATAATAGGTGTGATTTGCCTGCCCCTGCTCCTCCCGCCATTACTATTAATTTGGGTCGGGACGTTGTTTCTTCTAATATTAAGTCTGTTAATTTGATCATTATTATTCGGGTTATTTATTACTCTTACTTCTATATCTTTATCTCTAAGTTGTCTAGTTACTCTATCTACACTAGTTTCTAATACTGGTGTAATTCCTGATAGGGTATTTCCTGTTGTTCCTGTTACTGCCGATCCTCTTCTACCGGTCATTTTAGCTACCCCTCTCCTATTATTATAATTAGTTCGATTATTCCAAGAGTTAGAAGTATACCTTCGTCTATTATAGGGGTCATACCAGCTATTACCGTATCCCCAGTTGTTATATCCGTTCCACCCATAAGGGCTTCCCCAGAAATTACTTGACCAGCTACTATTAGACCAGCCATACGACCATCCTATACCGTTACTAAACGGATAATCCCAAACCCAGTCATTCCACATTCTATCTCTATCCCAATAGGAATAGTTAAATCCATATGCGTTAAATCTATTAAAGGTATTGAATCTATTATACCTATTAAAACGCCAGTCAAATGATCTATCTTGACTAATTGCGTACTGGGCAAAGTCATATCTAAACTGGAAATCGTCTCTTAACTTTCTATTTAAGTCCCACTGGTTAGTAATTATGTCTACTTCTATCTCCTCTCCTGATGGTCCATATATAGGGTCGTAGTTATGAGTTGAGAGCTTGAAGGTAGAACAACTCATGAAAATAAGCACTGTTAAGGTTAATAATAGTTTTTTCATACTTTATAGTTTTATTGTTGTTG
>MEHZ011464008.1_pt1 | contig 10646 bp, 11 predicted proteins | sample 897221 | NCBI WGS metagenome assembly MEHZ01 (sample SAMN05514161, study PRJNA337945) | marine metagenome | isolation source: marine surface water | place: Arctic Ocean | collected 2007-12-13 | reverse complement strand
CTCAAGAATGTCTTCGATCGACGAAGATGCTGTTACTGGCGAGGGCGGTCCTGCGACGTCCATCCCCAGTGCTGCCATCGCCGCGACCATTCTTGGGTCGGCGCGTGGATCGTCGCGAATGTCGGCCGAATCCGGGTTGCCTAACCTGCCTGGGAGATGGGTCGCTGTCATGTGATGCCTCTCCGTCTGTTGTGCTGATCTTCGCACATTCTGTGGCTGTTGCGCCAGCACGGTCTCGTTGGCCGATAAGGAGCACGGCAAGCGCTCGGATAGAGCTGACCGGGGAATCCAGTTGTGTCGTGATGCATCGCGGGCTCAGCCTTGGTTAGTGTCGGAGATATGGAAGAGAACACATGAGCTGGTTGGTCGACGGGGCCCAGTCCCGAGACGATGTGTTGGCGCTACACGCACCGCTGGCCGCCGACCATCGGCGTCTGCTCGACGAGATCTGGCGTAGCCCCGTTGACGCCCGCGTCCTTGAGTACTGCCGGTTGCGGACCGCCACCATCCTGAGCAACCAGAATGCTTGGGATGAGCCCCGATCGGCGGCGGCGGTAGCGGCCGGTCTTGATGAGTCGCTGGTCGCGGAACTGGCTCAGTGGCCAACGCACCCTGGCTTCGATGCGGCAACCAAGGCCTGTCTGGGTCTCGCCGAACAGTACGTCATCGACGTACACGGCATCACGGACACGCAGGTGAGTGAGCTTGAAGGCCATATTGGCCCTGATGGTGTGGTCACCTTGACGACTGCTCTTGCCGTGTGGGAGATCACGCACCGATTCGACAATGCTCTGCTCGGCAAACCCTCTCAAGGAGACAACTAATGTCGACCACCCCTCGTATGCCGTCTGCCATCGACGGCAAAACAGCATCGATTCGCACGGTCATGGCTCACAGCTCGGCCGTGCGCCAAGCATTCGACACCATGTACGCCACGCTGTGGTCGAACGGAGTTGTCGACGTCGACGTGAAAGAGCTCGTGCGCTTGCGTAATGCGCGGGTGACGGACTGCGGGCTTTGACGTCAGGTCCGATTTGACCAGGCCCGTGAGGCCGGTCTCACCGAAGAACTCGTCGATGCCATCACCGACGACCATCAGCACGGGGCGCTACCCGATGATTACAAGGTGGCGTTGGCCTGGGCCGACAACCTGCTCGCTGGCGGATCCGAACCTGACGTGGATCTGAAAGCCCGACTGCATCAACACTTCAGCGATAGCCAGATTATGGAGTTGACTTATGCCATGGGCAGCTTCATTGGTTACTCGAAACAGCTGATCATGCTTGGCCTTGAGCCCGAGACGATGCCGGTTACCGGCGTACCGATCCCGAGCTGACGCGGCCCGACCCAGCACAGCCCAACCCAGTCCAGCAAACACGCCGCAGAGCCAGAGAATGAGAACCTGACATGGAGTTCACCAATCCCGAGTACCTCGTGACCACTGAATGGCTGGCCGATCATTTCGACCGGCCTGATGTTCGCGTGCTGGATGTCACCGCCAAGCTGACCAGCAAGCTCGAGAATCGAGCCGAGGCCGAGTGTTATCAAGACAGTCACATTCCCGGCTCACTCTTCTTCGATGTTCCAGCAGGCAAGGGAGTGCTTTCGAGTCAGGAAGACGTACTTCCGTGGATGTGGCCGAGCCCCGACGAGGTCGTTGCCACTCTTGCAGCAGTGGGCGTAGGCCCCGAAACCAAGGTGGTCCTCGTTGCTCGCACACCACGCGAGGGCATCGATTCTGGAACAATGTGGTGTACACGGGCATGGTGGACCCTGCACCACTACGGCGTCGACTGCGCCATCCTGCATGGCGGCATCGAGCGGTGGGAAGCCGAAGGTCGGCCGCTGACCGACACAGCCTCGACGATCCCAGAAGCAGCACCGTTCGTGCCCATTCCAGGTTGGGAGTCTGCCCGAGCCACCAAAGACGACGTACTCGCAGCAGTTCAAGGACACGCATGCCTCGTCGATGCACTTCCGGCCGACAGCTTCGATGGCACCGGCACGTCCTATGGCCCCAGGTCCGGCCACATCACCGGAGCAGTGAATGTTCCGTATCGCTCATTGATCCAGGCGGAGACGGCGGCGTTCGTGGGCCCGGCTTCGATGCATGAACGGTTGGCCGAGGCTGGTCTGCTCGATACACCCAAGGTCATCACATACTGTGGCGGAGCGATCGCTGCAACGGTTGATGCGTTCGCCCTGGCCTTGTTCGACAAGACAGACGTTGCGGTCTACGACGGCAGCCTTATGGAGTGGACGAAGGATGCTGAACTTCCAATGACTGATCCGAGCGCGGGTAATGCGGCGGTAACCCCTGCGGGCTGATCGGCTCTTTTCGAGGTTCCATGTCGCTGGTCTCGCAAGGCTGTCGCCCCATAAGTCCAGCTTTACTGGACCGAGTTTTCCAGATTTACGATCCCGACACGCGAGTATTGGACGTACATGAGCTCGTCACTATTGAACGATGTCAGAATCTGCGACTTCACCGGACAGCTAGCTGGTGCGGGTGCAACGCGCCACCTGGCAGCCTTCGGCGCAGAGGTAATCCGGATCGAGGATCCGTTGCGGCAGGGAAAGTGGGACATCCTGCGCGGTTCGCCACCGTTCAAAGACGAACGGCGTGGCATCGAGTTCGGCTCGGGGTTTCAGAACCATAATGTCGGCAAGCTCGGGGTCACGGTCGACTTGCGAACCGAACGGGGCAGAGAACTTGTGACCGAACTGGTCCGAGTCAGCGACGTAGTAACCGAGAACTTTGCTTCGGGCGTGATGGAACGAATGGGCTTTGGCCACGAGCAGCTGCAGGCCATTAAGGCTGACATTATCTATGTCTCGAATTGCGGATTTGGGCACACGGGTCCGTATGCCGAGTTCAAGTCGTGGGGGCCAATTGCCCAAGCCATTGGCGGGCTTACCTTTACTTCAGGGCTCACCGACATGCCGCCTGCAGGTTGGGGATACTCCTATATGGATCACCATGGTGGCTACTTTATGGCGATCGGAATTCTTGCTGCCCTCACTCATCGCAGTAGCACTGGCGAGGGGCAATGGGTCGATATGTCGTGCTCCGAGGCCGGCGCTTCGCTGATCGGCCCGGCGGTTCTGGACTACACGGTCAACGGCCGACCGGGTCGCCGCGATGGATCTCCAGCGAGCAACCGCGACGGCTCTGGCACGATGGCGCCGCATGGGATCTATGCGACGCAGGGTGATGACAACTGGATCGCTATTTCGGTCCGAGACGATGACGAGTGGGCTTTGTTTGCTGATGAGATCGGTGAGGGTTGGGCCACGGCCGAGCAACTCTCTACCGCCGCTGGTCGGCTTGGCGTCGAAGACGTTCTCGATGCCGAGATTGACCGATGGACTCGGCGTCAGGACCGCCACGAGTTGGCGGCTCGGTTGCAGCGATATGGCATTCCGGCTTCATCTGTGGCCAGGCCAAGCGAGCGAATCGACGCAGATGCTGGGACCGAGGAATGGGGTCTATGGCCCACAGTCGATCATTCGGCTATGGGCGAGGTGCGGGTCGACGGATTACCTGTGCACTTCAGCGAGACTGACTGGGAGATCAGCAAGGCAGCGCCGACGCTAGGCGAGGACAATGACTATGTATTCGGCGAGATCTTGGGACTGACCCAGTCCGAGATTGGTGCGCTCCGTGCCGACAAGGTGATCTGATGGGTCCCCTCGCAGGAATAGTAGTCATCGAGTTGTCGAGCGACGCTACGGCCTTTGCCGGCAAACTACTGGCGGATATGGGCGCGGATGTCATCGTCATTGAGCCACCGGGGGGCAGTGCTCAACGGCGCTACGGCCCGTTCCTGGACGATAAGGCTGGGCCTGAGCGCAGCCTGCACTGGTGGCACTACAACACCTCAAAGAGAAGTGTGGTTCTTGACCTCGACGATGCGGTTGGGCGCCAACAGTTTCGAGCATTGGTGTCGGAAACGGGCGTAGTACTGGAAGGCGAGGCCCCGGATCGCCTGAGGGAACTCGGCATCGACTACGACGATCTGAGAGCGGAGCGGTCCGACCTGGTCCACTGCTCGGTCACCCCGTTCGGGCGAACCGGGACGCGCAGCGACGAACAGGTCACTGATCTGACAATGCTCGCTGGCGGCGGCCCAGTGTGGAGCTGTGGGTACGACGATCACGAGATTCCACCGGTCCGCGGCGGTGGAAACCAGGGGTATCAAACCAGCGGCGTATGGGCCGTCATTTCCATGCTGGCAGCGGTTCACCATCGTCAGCGGACTGGCATTGGCCAACATATCGATGTCAGTAGCCACGCTGCTGTAAACGTCACGACAGAGTTTGCGAGCTACAGCTGGCTGGTCACAGCAACAGAGGTCCAACGACAGACCGGCCGCCACGCCTCGGCTCGACCAACCCAACCGACGCAAGCGTTGTGCGCCGACGGCAACTACCTCAACACCGGGGTGCCACCTCGGCGCCCGGCCGAATTTAACGCGTTGTCTGAATGGCTCGTGGAGCTTGGACTCGACGCTGAGTTTCCACTGACGCCGTTGCTCGAGATGGGAGGCCAATACAGCCACATCGGCATGGTCGAGATCGAAGAGGACCCGATGATCGGAGAAGTCTTCGGCGCCGGCCGCGAGGCCGTCATGCTGATTGCTAGCCGACTCTCTGCATACGAAGCCTTTATTGGCTTCCAACAGCGCGGAATTCCCGTCGGAGCCGTTTTTGCACCCGAGGACGTGATCAACGACCCGCACTTCATCGCACGTGGTTTTGCCATCGAGGTCGAGCATGAAGACCTTGGCCGGACCTTCACGTACCCGGGCGTGCCGGTGAAGATGAATGGTTCTCCAGCTTCGATCTCTGGGCGGGCGCCCCACATCGGCGAACACACCGACCAGGTCCTGCGCCGCTAACCACGGCGGATGTGTGGTGCCCCTGAAATGGCGTATCCGTCAGTCCTTTCAGCGTCGAGGGTCAGAGGCAGCTGTGATCTCGCCAACGCTTGCCTGGCGTCAGCTGGTGCGAGCATGCATTTTCTGCTGGGAACGCTGATCTCTTCTTGACTCGACAGATCGATACGGCTGATGGTTGCAAAATGGGCAACTCATACCTGCGATAGTGGCGGAATGAAGGCTGTGCGAGTTGAGAATGGGCAACCAACGGTCGTGGAGGTCGATGCGCCACACGGTGAGGGTGTGCTTGTCAACGTCGTCTCTTCATCGATTTGTGGTTCCGACTTTCATCTGATTGACATAGGTGCGGTCGAGGGGCGGATCATTGGTCATGAGTTTGCCGGGATTACCGCGGACGGAACGGCGGTGGCGATCGAGCCCACCATTGGTTGCGGCGCTTGTCATTACTGCCTTGACGGCGAACGTAGAGATTGCGAGGGTGCGAGATCATTCATGGGCGTCAGGTCCGACGGTGGCATGGCGCAGCAGGTCATCGTCGATCCACTAATGCTCGTGCCGCTGCCGTCCGGTCTGGACGTGGGCATAGCGGCGCTGGTCGAGCCGCTTGCGGTGGCAGCGCACATGGTCCGCCGTTTGGGCCTTGAAGCAGGCGAACGAGTAGGGGTTATCGGCGCCGGTCCCATCGGTCTTGCTGCGGTAGCGATTCTGCGAGACCGAGGTGTCGAGCCCGTGCTATTCGCACGTTATGACCATCAGAAGATTGCGGGTGAAGCGCTCGGAGCCAGTCTGGTTACCGAAGACGGATTCGATGTCATTATTGATGCGGTAGGTACTACCGCATCAATCGCCGAAGGCGTGCAGCGGATCAGGCCTCGGGGTCGTATCGGGCTGGTCGGCACCCTATGGGAACCAGCGTCGCTCGACATTGGACTCTGCGGCAAAGAGGTTTCCATTATCCCTTCGGCTGGCTATTCCGGAGTCGCTCCGAATCGGGATTTTGACCTAGCGGCTCGTGTTCTCGCCGAACGTCCCGACATCGCTGATGTGCTGGTGACACACCGCTTTCCGCTTGACGCTGCGGCAGAAGGATTTGCCGTGGCTGCCGACAGGGCTGGCGGCGCCATCAAGGTCATCTTCGAGGTGTAGGTCCCGGTCGGTGGTCGTGCTGAGTCGTGCGGAGGAACAATGTGATGCGTCTGGGAACTAGACAGGTCTCATGGTTCATGAACTTCGTATCTACACCGCACACCCCGACAAGATGGAAGCTTTGTTAGCGCGCTTTCGAGACCACACGACAGAGATCTTCGAAAGGCACGGCATCACCAACGTCGGCTACTGGCTCAACACGATCGGTGGCCGGAGCGATCAGCTCTGGTACATCGTGGGTTTCGAAAGTCTCGCGCAACGCGATGTGGCCTGGGCCAGTTTCAAGGCTGATACTGAATGGCAGGACGTGAAGGCTGCGTCCGAAGCCGACGGGCCGATTGTTGCCCTGATTGAGAATCGCATCATGGCGCCGACCGATTTCTCGCCACTCCGCTAATACAGACCAGCCATCGGGTCAGCCAAGCTCGGCGGCTGGATGACTCGGCTACGAGAGGGCCTGGATGGTCGACTCGATCGACCGCTAGATGTACGCGAGCCGAGCCGGGAACACCATGGTCGGTGTGGTGGTTCATGGCCTGGTTAGTGAACGGGGCTAAGAGGTATATCCGTCCAACCGAGCCAAGACCTGCAGCATGACTTCGTCGGCGCCGCCACCAATGGAGATGAGCCTGTTGTCCCGGAAGAAGCGGGCAGTCCAGGTCTCTTCGACATAACCCATGCCGCCGTGGAACTGCAGACACTGGTCGGCTACTTGTCGCACCAGACGACCGGCCTTCAGCTTGGCGATGGTGGGCTCGCGCGTAGGCTCTTCGCCAGCCTGGTATGCCTCGACGATGTTTCGGTTGTAGACACGAAGCAGATCGAGTTCTGCCCCAAGCTCGGCAAGAGTGAATTGGATGTGCTGCTTCGCTAACAGCGGTTCGCCAAATACCTCTCGGTGTCGAAGGAACTCAGCGGTGCGCTCCAAGGCTCGCTCGCACGCGCCGACGGTTGTATAAGCAGCCCACATTCGTTCGACCACGAACTGTGCCATCTGCTGTTGAAAGCCGCGGCCGACTTCGCCGAGCGTGTTTGCCACAGGTACCCGACATTCGTCGAAGCTGAGCAGGGCGGTGTCCGATGCACGCATGCCGAGCTTGTCGAGTTTCTCCGACACACTGAACCCAGCAGCGGTGGTCGGCACGATGATCTGGCTCATCCCCCGATAGCCGCCCTCGTCAGAGGTCCGAGCGAGCAGACACAGCCAATCGGCTTGCACCGAGTTCGTTATCCACATCTTTGCGCCGTTGATTACCCACTCGTCGCCGTCGCGCGTCGCTGTGGTCCGGATTGCAGCGACGTCGGACCCGGCGTCTGGTTCGCTGACGGCGATCGAAGCGACCATGGCACCTTCGAGTGCGGGCCGCAGGTACTGCTCCTTCTGATGGGGGGCTTCCGAATCGAGCCAATGACGGAGTCGCCATATCGGTCTGTACCCCGAGCGCCATTGGCAGCGAGCCGTGGTCACAGCGGCCGAACTCTTCCGCCAGGATCAAGGTGAAGATGTGATCGGCACCCTGGCCACCGCAAGCGGTGTCATAACCCAGGCCCAGGAGACCCAGTTTGCCCATCGAGGCGAAGATGTCGTGGAGGGGCATCATCCCAGCCTCCTCCCATGCAGGAATGTTCGGGTTGATCTCCCGCTCCACATAATCACGGACCATCATTCGGAATTGATGATGCTCATCGGTCAGCAACATGGTGCTGGCTCCTTTCTGCAGGCGCCGTCTGTCGAGTGACTCAGTATGACAGGTCGCCCGTACATCTGGCCGATGGAATCTGTGGCGCGATGAGTGAGAACCGGCCTGTGACCTCGACGAACTCTTCGCCCACTTCTCTGGCAGGTCCCAGGGCTATCGTCAAAGTCGAGTGTGCTCACGGCCAGGTGCGAACCAGTCAGTGGTGCCCACATCCACCAGAAGTTCGGTGTCTGAGATGCGTGCTTCAGCCAGCAGGCTGTAAAGGGAGACGACCAATGAGTGTTCGTATCGACAAGTCCGGCGTTGTGTGGACCATCATCCACTCTCGACCCGAGGCCCGCAATGCCATGGACCCCGAGAGCGCCAAAGCGCTCTACGACGCGTTCCTTGCGTTCGATGCCGACGACAATGCTGCGGTCGCCGTGCTGTGGGGTGAGGGCGGAGCCTTCTGTGCCGGATGGGATCTGAAACACGCGGCAGCCCTTGACGGGCCCCAGCCGTTGTCGGAGCTTGCGATCCCTCGAGACGGTGGCGACCGCGGCAACGGTAGCGAAATCCCAATGGGCGCATTGGGGCCGAGTCGCCTTGAACTGGACAAACCTGTGATCGCTGCCATTGCAGGTCCCGCCGTGGCGGGTGGTATGGAACTCGCGATGTGGGCCGACATTCGCGTCATGGAAGAAACGGCCTACCAAGGGGTGTACTGCCGCCGCTGGGGTATTCCGCTCATCGACGGCGGCACGGTGCGACTGCCCCGGCTCGTGGGCGAAGGGCGTGCAAGCGACCTCATCTTGACCGGGCGACAGGTCATGGCTAAGGAGTGCGAACGTATTGGCTTGTGCGAATACGTGGTCCCCGAGGGTCAGGCTCGTGCCAAGGCAGAGGAGCTCGCTCACCAGATCGCAGCATTCCCGCAGGCCTGTGCGCGTGCCGACCTCAGATCAGCGAAGACCCAGCATGGCCTCAGCGTGAGAGATGCACTCGTGAACGAGTGGTATAACAGCCGCGCCGTGCTTGAGGCCGAAGGCATCAGCGGTGCAGCCCGCTTCAGCTCGGGCGAAGGCCGCCACGGGGCTGGGACGATTACGCCGTGATCGAGAACTTCGCCACCGCTCCATGACGGACGAGACGAGTTGGTGAGCAGCGACTCCGAGCAGAAAGCGCCGGATCTATGACCTGTTGAGAGCATCGAACCCGACGATCCGGCGTCGGTAGATGTGGTGAACGAGACCAAATACACAGCACAAGCCGCATACGTGGCAGGGGAGCAAAGGGTTGGCCTAGACCGTCGCTCGGCTGGCCAAGACCTCGATACGCGTTGGTTGGCAGAACGACAACGCGAAGTTCTGAGGTCGCACCAGGTTGATCCCTCGTGACCCTTTGCAGGCGGGATCTTCTCCGAGTTTGTCTATACCAACCGCCTTGTGGTGATGTCAGGACGGCCGGTCAGGGCGGTATGCGACGGTGCCAGCCAAGCCGTGCTTTGGTTTGGCGGGCTGCGATGTTGCAGTCTTTGACCAGTAAACGAGAACAGGATGTGTGTCATGGGATGGGATTTCGAAACTGATCCAGAGTTTCAGTTGGAACTCGATTGGATCGAGAACTTCGTTCGCGAGGAAATCGAACCGCTCGACTTCATTGTCAAGAATCCATATGACTTGACCGACCCGGTCCGCCAAGAGATCATTCCGCCGTTGCAGAAGTTGGTCCAGGAGCGTGGTCTTTGGGCTTGCCATCTGGGCCCGGATCTTGGCGGGCTGGGGTACGGACAGGTCAAGCTCGCGCTTATGAACGAGATCTTGGGGCGTGCTCGTTCGGCCTCGACGATCTTTGGGTGCCAAGCCCCTGATACCGGAAACAGCGAGATCCTGGCTCACTTCGGCAATGATGCGCAGAAAGAGCAATTTCTTGAACCACTGCTGCGTAACGAGATCGTGTCGTGTTATTCGATGACCGAACCCCAGGGCGGCGCGGACCCCAAGGTATTCACGACCCGTGCGGTGCTCGATGGCGATGAGTGGGTGATCAACGGCGAGAAGTGGTTTTCGTCCAACGCCAGGTTCGCCAGTTTTCTGATCGTGATGGTGGTTACCGAACCAGATAACCCGCCCTACCAACAACAATCGATGTTGCTGGTACCTACGGACACACCGGGCGTCGAGATTGTACGAAACGTCGGCCTCTCCTACGAGTCAGAGAACGATGATCACGGCACCCATGCCTATATTCGCTACAACGACGTTCGGATCCCTAAAGAGAACCTCCTAGGTCCTCGAGGCGGCGGGTTCGTGGTGGCACAGACACGGCTTGGGGGAGGGCGTATCCATCACGCCATGCGGACCTCGGGCCGGGTGCAACGCATCTTTGACATGATGTGCGAGCGAGCGATTAGCCGCACGACGCAGGGCGAGCTGCTGTCCAAGAAGCAGATGGTTCAGGAGATGATTGCTGACTCGTGGATCGAGATGGAGATGTTCCGGCTGCTCGTCCTGCGAACGGCATGGCGGATCGATCGGTATAACGACTACAAGTTTGTCCGGAAGGACATCTCGGCCGTTAAGGCAGCAATGCCGGGTGTCTACCGCAATATTGCGAGTCGGGCGCTGCAGATCCATGGATCGCTTGGTGCGTCGTGGGAGATGCCATTCGGCAAGGAAGTCATCGAGTCATTTCATATGGGCTTGGCTGATGGGCCAACCGAGGTACACAAGGTTCAGGTCGCCCGCCGGGTGCTCGACAGCTACGTTCCGTGCGACGATCTGTTTCCTACCGGCCATCTACCCAAGCGGCGCGCCGCAGCCGAGGCGAAGTACGCCGACGTACTCGAACGGCATCTGCAGACGCACTAGCAGGGTGCTGAACAATGCCGGTAGTGAATGACGCGGCAAAGCTGTTGACC
>MEHZ011594650.1_pt1 | contig 10650 bp, 8 predicted proteins | sample 897221 | NCBI WGS metagenome assembly MEHZ01 (sample SAMN05514161, study PRJNA337945) | marine metagenome | isolation source: marine surface water | place: Arctic Ocean | collected 2007-12-13 | reverse complement strand
AATGCATGGAGGTACTTGAAGTCTTTCACTAACCAACGAGGGTTTAACTACCAGAGACATATTTCCAAACCTATGGAAAGTAGAATGTCTTGTAGCCGCTTATCTCCTTATTTGGCATGGGGGAATATGAGTATTAAACAAGCTTTTCAGTTTATTGGAACACATCCCAATGGGACTAAAAACAATAAAGCCTTCTCAGCCATGCTTACCCGACTACATTGGCATTGTCATTTTATTCAAAAATTCGAAATGGAGTGTCGCTATGAAACAGAGTGCATTAATAGTGGTTATGAGAATTTTCCACATGAAAAAAACGAAGCATTTATAAAAGCTTGGAAAACAGGCACTACAGGATATCCTTTGATTGATGCTTGCATGCGAGCTGTTGAATCTACTGGTTGGATTAACTTTAGAATGCGCGCTATGGTTGTATCTTTTTTAACACTCAATTTGGACCAAGATTGGCGTGAGGGGACCTATCATCTTGCACGTCAGTTTTTAGATTATGAGCCTGGAATACATTATCCTCAGTTTCAAATGCAGGCAGGTACGACTGGAATAAACACCGTTCGTTTGTACAATCCTGTCAAAAACTCTAAAGAGCATGATCCCAAGGGTATGTTTATAAAAAAGTGGATTCCAGAATTAGCAAATGTGCCAGCGGCATATATTCATGAGCCCTGGACTATGACGGCTATGGAACAGACTTTTTGTGGTGTTTTGATGGGAAAGACCTATCCGCTGCCAATTGTAGGCCTACAAGAAAGCTCTAAAGCTGCCAGAGATAAAATATGGGGCCATAAAAAGCATCCTGCAGTTCAAGAAGAAAAGAAACGATTATTAAGAACGCATGTAAATGCGAAGTAAATGAAGAATAGTTTTTTAGCCAACAGCATAGACATATATTCTTCTTTTAATTAAGCTAATTCTAAACTACGAATTTAGGTAAAGCTTAAGAATATAGTTTGATTAAACAAATACAAAAGAATTAGTTCCTATCAGCTTTTGCCACCTCTTCAAAATCAACTCCTTTATAAATAAATGATTTGTTTTCAATTAGAGACTTTCCATAAGTTTTTACCCAGTCATTATGAAGGGCTAAATCAATATTTGTTGGCTTTACTATATTGAACTTGACTGTATAATTATCAGAAATTTTTCCAGGCAATGAAATATTTCTTGCATAATGAAAATTATCTATTAAATTAATATGTGGCAGAAGGTCTATAAAGGTGCTTAAACCTGTTTTCTCATTTATTACTTGTGCTGAAATATGAAGATAAGGAATAAAGCCCCCTTGCGGTGTTCCTTTAGGGGTATTTTTTGTGTCCCAATTTACTCTAGCTTCAATATGAATATTTGTTTCGCTTTCTGACAAATGGATTGACTCTGGTATTATATGGTCCTTAATTGCTCCTTCAAAAACAAAAACAATTCCAGGCTCTAGCCTTTCTTCTCCTATTACAAGCTCAGGTTTTGAGACTTGGGCGTTTAATAAAGTTGAAAGTGCAAAAACTGGGATAAAGGCTAATAGTTTCATAAGGATTATTTTAAATGCAATTATACTAAAGAATTTTGTGTTTTTAAATTAGTTAATCAAGTCTTTTATTTGTATTTATTCTAAATAACCATATTTTTGCACTTTCAATTTTATTAAACACAAAAACCCACATCAAGAATGAAAAATATAATCATATTTTGTTTAACAATACTTATCCTCTCAAGCTGTTCAGATCAGACTAAAAAATCTAATGAGGTTAATCTTTATAGCCAGAGACACTATACTGTTGATGAAAAACAATATGAAGCTTTTGAATTAGAAACAGGTATTAAAGTAAATGTAATAAAAGCAAATGCTGACGAATTAATTGAAAGACTAAAAAATGAAGGAGAAAATAGTCCGGCGGATCTATTTGTTTCGGTTGATGCTGGCAAACTTCAAAAAGCAGGAAGCTTTAATTTATTACAACCCCTAGAGTCTTCTATAATAAACTCTAACATAAGCGAAGACCTTAAAGACTTGAATAAGCTTTGGGTTCCTATAACATACAGAGCGAGAATTATGGTCTACAGCAAAGAGCGAGTAAAAGCGGAAGAACTAAGCACCTACTCAGACTTGGCAGACAGTAAGTGGAGAGAAAGAGTTTTGGTTAGGTCTTCTTCTAACGCTTATAATCAGGCGCTTCTTTCTTCAATTGTTGCCAACAAAGGGGCTGATTATGCCTTAGATTGGGCAACTTCTTTAGTTAAGAATTTTGCCAGAGACCCTAAAGGCAATGATAGGGATCAGGTAAAGGCTATTGCCGCTGGTCAAGGAGATGTTGCTATTGTAAACTCTTACTATATTGGACTTCTTCTTTCTTCTGAAAAAGAAGAGGAGCTTAAAGCCGGGAAATCAGTAGGGGTATTCTTTCCAAACCAAGGAGAAAACGAAGGAGGAAGTCATATAAATATCTCTGGAATAGGGCTTGCTAAAAATGCGCCAAACAAAGAAAATGCAATTAAGCTTGTTGAGTTCTTAACAGGCGTTTCGGCGCAAAATAGATACGTTAATACTAGCTATGAGTATTCTGTAAATCCGTTAGTAAAGCCTGCTGAAATAGTTGGGTCCTGGGGAGAATTTAAAAGAGATAGCCTAGACTTAAATCAACTAGGTGTGCACAGAAATAGTGCTATCGAAATTTTTGATAAGTCAGCTTGGAAATAATCCAAAAACTGTTTAAAACAGAAAACAAAAGATGGCTGCTGATCAGCTTTATAGTTTCAGCGATTTTACTAGCTCCGCTTGTTTTATTGTTTATAAATATTTTAAATATTGATGGTAGTGCCTTTTTATATTTATGGGACAATCTTCTTCTTGACTACAGCCTAAACACTCTTTATCTTATTTTTATAACAAGTATTATTTCCTTAATTTTTGGAATAATTCCTGCTTGGTTCGTAAGTAATTATGATTTTAGATTTCGTCGATTTTTTGATATTGCACTTTATCTCCCTCTTGCAATTCCAACATATATAATGGCCTTTACGTATAGTGATATACTTAGTTTTACGGGGCCACTACAGTCTTTTCTCAGAAAGAATACCCCTTCTATATCGGAGATTTTTAATGCTGACTATTTACAGATAGAAGTTCTTGGAGTCATTCTTGGTCTTTCTCTTTACCCCTACATTTATACAGCATGTAGACTTTCCTTTAGTTTAATAGGGTCAACATACATAAACATGTCTAAGAACCTTGGTCTTTCAGGAATAAAACTTTTTTATAAGGTTATTTTACCTCTCTCTAGACCAGCTATTTTTTCAGGGCTTTTTTTGGTTATAATGGAGGTGTTAAATGAGTATGGGGCCGTTAAGTATTTTGGCGTCAACACATATACAACAGGAATTTTTAGGGCATGGTTTTCTATGGGAAATGAGACGGCAGCAATTCAGCTAGCCTGCCTGCTACTGCTTATTGTTTTTGTTATTTTATTTCTACAAAAAACTTTTTCTAAAAAAACTAAATTTTACTATTCAAAAAATTCAGCGACTGAAAAACTTAGATTTATAAATAAAAACAAACGTTTTTACGCATACTTTTCTTGCTTTATTCCTTTTTTTATTGGCTTTGCTGTTCCTTTATCGTATATAGTTACTAATTTTTTAATTAACTATAAAGATGTTAATTTCTCAAAATTATTCACTCTTAGTATAAATTCTATTTCTGTTTCTGCTATTTCATCTGTTATAATAATCTGTGTGGCAATACTTTTTTTATATGTAGAAAAAATTTCAAAACTTAGTATAAACAAGACTATTAATCAAATAACCTCTTTAGGGTATGTTATTCCTGGAGCTGTTATTGGGCTAGCGGTTATATTACTGTTTACAAAAACCCCAGCCTTACAGTCATTTTCTTTAGTAGGGTCTTTTGCTGTTTTAATCTATGCTTATGTTTTTCGTTTTTTAGCTGTGGGAAAGTCCCCTATTAAATCGAGTCTTGAAAAACATCCTGAGTCTTTTGACGAGACGGCAAAAACCTTAGGTTTAGGACCTTTAAAAACACTTAGAAAAATTCACTTTCCCATTAATAAACTTGCCCTTTTAATCGCATTTATTGTAACATTTGTTGATCTACTAAAAGAGCTTCCTATAACCCTAATATTGCGACCATTTAATTTTGATACTTTAGCAACTCAAACATATCAGTTTGCAATTGAAGAAATGATGGTAGAGTCTGCGGTATATTCTCTGGCTATTATTGTTATTGGAGCTGTTATGCTAGTAATTTTAAAATCTATGGTAAACAAACAAATTAATGCATCTTAAAGTCGAGAAACTTGTTAAGTTTTACAATAAAAAAGAACCTTTAATTTCAAGCCTAAACTTCGAAGTTAAAAAAGGAGAAATTGTATCTTTTTTAGGAGAAAGTGGCGTTGGAAAAACCACCTTTTTAAAATGTATTTCTGGTCTTGAAAAAATAAGCTCTGGATCTATAACCTTAAACAATAAAGTACTTAATAGCCCTGAGACATTTGTTAGTCCTCAAAAAAGAAATATTGGCTTTGTTTTTCAAGATTACCCTCTTTTTCCACACTTAACTCTTGAAGAAAATATTGTTTTTAATTTAGAGAAAAAGTATATTAAAAAGCTAGAATATATGCTGTCTCTTACAAACCTTAAGAGCTTAACAAAAAGATATCCCCATGAACTCTCAGGAGGAGAACAACAAAGGGCTTGTATCGCTAGAGCGCTTATTCGTGAGCCTGACTTGCTGCTGCTAGATGAGCCTTTTAGTAATCTGGATATTGCAATAAAACATAGTATAATAGACGAAATATATCAAATAATTAAAGCAACTGAAACAACAACCATTTTAGTCACTCATGATGTTAATGACTCTTTAAATATTGCAGACAAAATACTTGTCTTTAAGGCCGGTAAACTACAACAATATGACAATCCGGTTGAGATGTATTGCAGGCCTGCAAATTGTTATTGCGCAAAAATACTTGGAGGTGTTAATAAGTATCAAAAAAATGGTGAAGACTTTTATATTAGAGCTGAAAAAATAAAAATTGAGCCTGTTTCAGAAATAAGCCTAATTGTAAAAAAATCCCTTTTTCAGGGAAAAGAATATATAATTACAGCTGACTACAATGGAGAAACATGGAGCTTATTTAGCACAAATCCTCTTAAAAAAGAAGAAAAAATATTTATAAGTTTTGACGATGAAGATCTAATTTATTTCCCTCCACATTGCCACAATTATTTTTAACTAGTTTTTAAAAAAGAGGAATCTTGCTCTATAGCCACTCCAATTTTAAAAACAATTTCTTCCACTGTTTCTTTTTCATAATCAATCTTTATTGGCTCCTTTATTAGCATTTTTTGATTTACACCTTTTTTCTTAACAAGAATTCCTTTTTTATCAAAAGATCTTCTAAAGCCGTCAATTACTATTGGAACAACTATAGGTTTATTTTTCTTTATAATATGAGCCGTTCCTTTTCTAATAGGCGCCCATGGAGTTGTTGTTCCTTGAGGGAAAGTAATTAACCATCCAGCGCTTAGCGCTTTTTCAACAACGTCAATGTCTGAGCTTTTTACATCTCGAGTTATCTCTTTACCCTTGTCTCTCCAGCTTCTCTCAACCAAAACAGCTCCTGCATACGATAATATCTTTGGGAAAAATCCTGCTTTCATTGTTTCTTTAGCTGCGACAAAAAATATGTTTTCTTTTGGGTGCCATATGTATGAAAACAAGTCATCTATATTGTCTTTTTTTCCGCTTAAACTAGCGCTCATAACATGTAACATTGCCGCCACATCAGCATAATATGTTTGATGATTTGAAACAAATAAAACATTTTTTTCGGGTAGACTTCTTAAAACTTCACTTCCTTTAATATTTAAGTTATTAATACCGTTGAATCTTCTGTAGGACAAAATTCCAAAAATTCTAATTACCCATTTTTTTAAAAACAAGTTATGGCCAAAAGAGTTTTTTTTTAAAAGGCCCATTTATTTAAATTTTAATAATTTATAAATTAAATAATTATTTTTTCTTGAAAAGTCTACTTTTTCCTTTTTTACCTTTTTTTGTTTTACCACCTCCTGAAACTTGCTGACCATCTTTTAAGATAACAATTTTATATTTAGTATTGCTCTTTGCTTTTTCTTCAAAACTAGGCTCTTCAAAAGTAGAGCATTTTAATTTTGAAACTCCATTGAAGGTTTTTTTAGTTCTACAAGAACTTATAAAGACAAGAACCATAAGACTAAAAATAATATGTTTTAATTGTATTTGCATATGACAGCAAAATTAAAACTATTTTAGCCATAATAAGAATATGCGCAAAAAATCTAACAACAAATCTTTTTCTAAAAGCCAGATAATCAAAGACATTCTTTTAGTTTTTAAACAAAATTCGGCTAGAAAACTTAACTATAAACAAATTTCAAAACTCCTTTCAATAAAAGATATGGGCACTAAAATTATTTTAGTAGAAGCCCTGGAAGATCTTGCAAATGAAAATTTTATTAAAGTCGTTTCAAGAGGTTCTTATAGATATATACATAAGAAAACAACAATAATTGGAATAGTAAAAAATACAAATTCAAAAGGAGTCTTTGTTATTTACGATACAGATAAAGAGGTTTTTGTAGACAAGTCTGAATCCAAATTTGCTCTAAGAGGTGATGAAGTTTCTGTGCTTATTACTCCTAAAAACAAAAAAAAATTAAGCGGTTCGATTGAAGAGGTTCTTAAAAGATCAAAAAATTCTTTTATTGGGAGAATAGTAAAAGAAGAAACTTTTGGTTTTTTTATTGCTGATGATTATAGAATTTATTTTGATGTTTTTTTACCTAAAAAAGAAATTTTAGGCGATTTTAAAAATAAAAAAGTACACGTGGAAATACTTCAGTGGGATTCTAGTAAGAAAAACCCTGTTGGAAAAATTATATCTGTTCTAGGTGATGCAAATAACCATGATGTAGAAATGAGTTCAATTCTAATAAATAATGGTTTAGACACTAGTTACCCGCAGAAAATTTTAAATGATGTTAAATTATTACAGGACAAGCATACAGAAAAAGACTTAAAAAATAGACTTGATCTTAGAGGCAAGCCTACTTTTACTATTGATCCTGAAGATGCAAAAGATTTTGATGATGCGCTTTCTTTTGAAAATCTCAAAAATGGAAACTATAGTATTGGTGTTCATATAGCAGATGTAAGCCACTATGTCAAAGAAGAAACATCATTAGATAAGGAATCTGTAAGAAGAGCAACCTCTATATATTTAGTGGATAGGGTAATCCCTATGCTTCCAGAAAAACTAAGTAATGATCTATGTTCTCTAAAACCTAATGTAGACAGGTTAAGTTTTTCAGTTTTATTTGAAATTAATAAAGATGCTAAAATTATTAATTACAATATAACAGAGTCAGTTATTCATTCAGATAAAAGGTTTACTTATTCAGATGCTCAAGAAACTATAAACTCTAAAAAAGGTATTTTTTTCGAAGAGTTAATTCTTCTAAATAATTTGTCAAAAATCTTAAGGGAAAAAAGAAGAAAAAATGGTTCAATTAATTTTGAAAAAAGTGAAGTTAAGTTTATACTGGATGAACATAAAAATCCTATAAACGTCTATTTTAAAGAGTCTCTTGAAACAAATAAGTTAATAGAAGAGTTTATGCTTCTTGCTAACAAAACTGTAGCAAAACATCTTGAAGGAAAAAAAATTCCTTTTGTTTATAGAGTACATGATAAGCCAAATGAAAATAAGATTAATGATCTAAAAAATATTGTTAAAACTTTTGGCTATTCAATTGAATCTTCAAATAGTTATTCATTATCGAAATCTTTAAATCAACTTTTGTCTCAATCTCAAGGTAAAGCTGAGGAGCAAATGATTGAAACTTTAACAATACGGTCAATGGCTAAAGCAGTCTATACCACAAAGAATATAGGTCATTATGGTTTAGCTTTTGATCATTATTCTCATTTCACTTCACCTATTAGAAGATATCCTGATTTACTAGTTCATAGGATTCTAAAAAATTATATAAAAAAAGAGAAATCAATAGATATTTCTTCTCTAGAGAAATTATGCAAACACTCTTCTGATATGGAAAAAATGGCTTCTAGCGCTGAGAGAGAATCTATTAAGTTTATGCAAACAAAGTATTTAAAAAATAAAATTGGAGAATCTTTTTCAGGTGTAATATCTGGAGTAACGGATTGGGGTTTTTATGTAGAATTAGATAAAAATAAATGTGAAGGTCTTGTTAAAATAAGTACAATTAAGAATGATTATTTTATCTATGATGAGAAAACACAATCTCTTATTGGAAAATCATCTAAAAAAAGATATCAATTAGGACAAAAAGTTACTATTAAAATATCAAATGCAGATCTAGAGAAAAAACAGCTTGATTTTATTTTAAGCTAGTTTTTAATATTTACAATAAAAAAAGGAGAACTGTTAGTTCTCCTTTTTTTATTATACAATAGAAATCAAAATTGATTTGTATTTAATTTATAAAATTATTATTCAATTATAATTTTCCTTGTTTCTATCCATCCTTTTCCGTTGAAATTGATTTGATATATTCCACTTGATAATTTAGAAACATTTAAAATATCTTTAGCTTCAGTTTCTATAACAACTTTACCTTCAATATTAATTATACTAATACTTTTTGTTTCTAAAGGAAGATTATTAACATATAAAATATTATTTGATGGATTTGGATAAACATTTAATTTATCTGGACCATTTAGAAATATTGCTTCTGTTGATCCTGAACAAGCTAAATAACCATTTGTTTCAGCTGTTCCTATGGTTGAGGAAGAACCATTATCTGTATTACCTTGACTATCAAAAAGCATACCTACAATATGTACTTGATTTAAATCCCAAGAAGGGTCTAAAGGAAATTCAAAACAAACTGTTTCTACATCTCCACTAGAATATGAATTTTGAGGAAGTACATCACCAAGGAAAGATGGATTAATTGCTCTTGCAACGTGTCTGTATATCATTATATTAGAATTTACATTTGATCCTAAATTTGCCCAGTCTGTTCCATCTACATCAATTAAAGAGCCTGAACCTCCTCCACTGTAATAATTTGCTTGGAAATATTGTGGTCCTGTTCCTGTTACACTATCTTCAACAACTGCACAAGCTAATCTCCAATTTCCATTTATAGGCGTTGTAAAATTTAGATTTAAAGATACTTTTAAAACATTATTTTCAATTTTAGCTCCATTGGTTATTCTTGCGTGAGGAGGTATAACAACTCTTTGGATAAAATCTTGACTAAAACCTCCTGGATCAATAGCTGATCCTCTATCTACTAATCCACTAGGATAACCTGCTATATAATTTCCAATAGCATTATCATAAGTTGCATCAGTCATTGGATCTCCGTTATGTACTGCAATTCCTTGCCAAAATCCTTCATATTCTTTATCCATCCAATTTAGTGCAACAGCTCCTCTTGGACACCATCCACACCATGTTCCTGTTGCTTCTTCACCAATAACTAATTTATTAGGTGCTGGAACAACAACTCCTATATTAGTTGTTAATGTGTCATCTGAAGTGTTTTGTGTCATTCCTCCATTTATATTAGAGATATATGCTTGAGCTGTTGTTACTAAAGATAAAGTAATTGGGTTTGTAAAAGTTATGTTAGTTATAGAGTTTGTTGTTAGATTTAATCCAGTTATATTTTCAGTTATTTGGGATCCATCGTAATCAAAAGTTACATCAAAAGAATTGATATTATCAATACCAAAATTTCTAATATCAACAGATGGAAAACGATCTTGTGTTGCTAAACCATTAATAGCTCCAACTGATAAGACTTGTGCATTAAGAGTATCTAATTGAGCAGGAGTATAGGGAAGGCAAACATCATCAATATAAAATTCTTGACCTGCAGTTGGATAATAATCTATAGAAGCAACTTGATTGACAGTATTATTAAATGATCCTTGAGACACACCATCATGAAAAACTTCCCAATTATTAGTTGTTAAATCACAAACAACACTTTGCTCAAACCAAGTATTTAATGGATATGTAGCTGTTAATAGTGTTTGAGCACTTCCTGATGTTGCATAAGTAACATTACCTGTTGCATCTAACTGAACATCTAATGACCAAGTAATTCCAGGAACATTTTCTGCTTGAATATTCCAATAAGCTCCACTAACAACATAAATCATGTGAGTTAAAGTAAATACTCCTGATACATATGGAGTTCCAGCTCCTATAGGTAATACTACATCTTCAGGACCAGCTACGGATGTATTTGCATTAAAAGCTAAACAATTACTTCCAGAATTAGCATATGTATTTGATACAAAAGCCTCATCAGTAAAAGGTGCTGTTAAACCATTTATTAGTTCTGCCCAACTATACCAATCAGCAGAAGTTTGAGCAATAGGATCTCCTACATTATAACTTTCAAAATCATCACAAAAATAAAGTGGTGCACTTTGACTGAATAGAGATATAGAAGATAAAGATATAATAATAACAAATAAAATATTTTTCATAAATTTTTTTTTAATTGAATTGTGAAAATACAATTTTTATTTAAAAATTTCAATGATTATTTTTCAATAAATATTATATATATATA
>MEHZ011672642.1_pt1 | contig 10651 bp, 10 predicted proteins | sample 897221 | NCBI WGS metagenome assembly MEHZ01 (sample SAMN05514161, study PRJNA337945) | marine metagenome | isolation source: marine surface water | place: Arctic Ocean | collected 2007-12-13 | reverse complement strand
AACTATTCAATGATGGATATAATATTTCTCTCACAGACTTTATTTTTGAGACTAATGCAACTCCAAAATATGCAATTAAACATACAGGATGGGCTCCTAATGTTACTCCATCATACATAGCGCCAATTGACGGAAGTCAAACAGGTACCATGCATCATGATATTTTCTTTAATTATGGTACAAACTACCTAAACAGAAATAAAATCCATAAAATTAGTCATTTAGGTAATATGGTTGATCATAATCGCTCCTTAATGTCCGCTGACACTAAAGAGTTTGTAAGCACTGACTTTGCATTACACATAGACGGCCAAAAAACTAGCCAATATTTCAAAAAACATGTTTTAAAATTACCTAATACAACATTTATTGACACCGAAGTAGAAAATGTTAACTTAGATAATAAAGGATACATTGCTACACTTGGTTTGGCTAACGGTATGACCCATAGTGCTGATTTTTTTATTGACTGTAGTGGGTTTAATAAAATTTTAATTAAAGAATTAGAAAAAGACAACTGGACTAGTTATAAAAAATATCTTCCAGTAGATACTGCAATTCCTTTCTTTACAAAATACAAAGAAAACGAAACACCTGAATCTTATACAAGTGCTATAGCTCAAAGCAGTGGGTGGATATGGCGAGGCCCGTTAGCTCATAGAAGAGGCAATGGATATGTGTTTGATAGCAATTTTATATCTCCAGATCAAGCTGTAGCCGAAGTTGAATCTACACTAGGACATAAAATAGAACCTATAAAAACAATTAAATTTGAAGCTGGCAGGTTAAACAACCCCTGGATTAAAAATTGTTTTGCAAACGGGCTTTGTTCACAATTTTTAGAGCCTTTAGAAGCAACAGCAATACATAATACTATTGTGCAAGCTGAAATGTTCAGTATGCATTTTTTAAGACCTACATTAGAAGATACTTGCAATATAAATTCACAGAAGATATACAATAAAAACTTCCGTAAAGAAATAGACGACTTAATGCACTTTCTTGTTATGCACTACAGGGGCGGAAGAACAGATACCGAATTTTGGAAATATGTAACAAATGAATGTAGCACTAATTTTGTTGATAGTATAATAGGATCTGCTAAGAGCAGGGTTCTTGGTATGTATGACTTTCCAATAGTTTACGGTACTCCTGGATGGCCATTATATAGCCACGTAATGTATCAACTAGGTCTAATTAATAAAGATACTACAGGATCACACTTTGGTAAATTCTATGCGTTAGATGATGTTGCGAATGCTTTTCATGATCAAGTAGATACCTGGGATTACAATACACAAAATTGTTTAAGTCTATCAGAATTACAAAAATTAAGATTTAAAAATTAAAACTAATTGAAATACGACCATCGCTTTCATCGTTAGTAACATTTTGTTCTACATAATGACTAACGTGACTTGGAAATAACACAAGCATACCTTCTTTAGGAACATACCAGTGTGAGTTATTTGTTTCAGGGTGGTCTACCTGAGTATCATTAGCTGCATAAATGCTTTGAATGTTATGCATACGGTCATATTCATTAACACTTCTATTAAAAACAATTTTTCCGCTATCGCTGGGCACCTTTACATAATAGACGCCGCTAACTAATGAGTTTGCATGGATGTGTTCTCTGTTATATGTATATTTTGTATTTAAATTATACCAATAACTAAAATTATCAATCTCATGCGGTACTTTCCAACTATCTAATATGGTACCAACTGACGGTTTTATCCATTGGTCAAATAATTTTCCGGTTTCTTCAAAATCATAAGGCAATGGATGGATGTCCTCAGTTTGAAACCCTCCAGCATTACTCCGTTGGCGGCGCACGTTTGGAACATGTTTGTCTAAATAATTTACATGTTCAGTTATCTTACTAAGATCAATGTTATCAACATAAGTAACATAAGAAGCAGTAACAAACATCGGATTATATTCTAAATGTATATTGTTCATGTAGATATTTATAAGTTAAATTTTTAAGGAAGCAAGTCTTGAATAAACTAGAAAAAATTTCAGTAGTCGGCGGAGGCACAGCCGGCTTTGTATCAGCACTAATACTTAAAACTAGGTTTCCTAGTAAAAAAATACAAATAATTCGTTCAAAAAAGATAGGCATTATAGGTGTTGGCGAAGGTAGTACCGAACACTGGAACGAATTTATGAACTATCTTGGAATAACGTATCAAGACCTTATTAAAAATTGTGATGCAACATTTAAAAGCGGTATAATGTTTAAAAACTGGCATGACAAGGATTACTTACATAGTATTGGTCCAGAGCATGAAATAATTAACGGACAGTATAGAACATATTACGCAAAAATTATATCACACAATATGTCAAACAAATTGTTAAACCCTCTTGGTACTTGGGAAAACACCGTCGACGAATGGCATCTAGATAACGCCAGTCCGTATAATCAATTCCATTTTAATACAACAAAATTAAACAATTATCTTAGTTACATTGCTGAGAGAAAAGGCATAACCATTATAGACGACGAAATTACTGATGTAATTTTAGATTCAACTGGTGACATCGACTATGTAATTGGTGAAAAAACAAATTACAACAGTGATTTTTATATTGACTGCACTGGATTTAAAAAATTACTAATAGGACAGCTAGGAGCAAAATGGAATAGCTATAGTAAATGGCTTAAAATGAAATCTGCTATTACATTCCCAACAGATCCAACTGAAGAAATTGATTTGTGGACAACTGCTAGGGCAATGGACTACGGTTGGATGTTTACTATACCAGTTTATGACCGTAACGGGAATGGTTACATTTTTGATAGTGATTATATAAGTGCAGATCAAGCCAAAGACGAAGTAGAAAAATTATTAGGTAAAGAAATAACAGTAGGAAAACAAATAAACTTTGATCCTGGTGCTTTAGACAAGGTATGGATTAATAATTGTTGTGCAATAGGTCTTAGTGCTAGTTTTGTAGAGCCGCTCGAAGCAACAAGTATTGGCACTAGTATTAATCAAGCATTTTTATTAATGCACCGTTTGCCTAATTATTCACAAAACAGCATAAACAATTATAACGAACATGTTGAAATAATGTTACATAATATTAGAGACTTTGTTATTTTACATTACATTACAAATAAAGATAACACTCAATTTTGGAAAGATGTAAAAAATATGCCTATTCCAGATAGTCTAAAAGAATGTATAGAACGTTGGAAATATAATTTGCCAATATTAGAAGATTTTATATCATCAGGGAGTTATGCACTATTTAAAGATCCTCATTACATGCAAGTATTGGCAGGATTAGAAATTTTTGATCGAGATAATTTATTGCGAGAATATAATATGCAAAGTCCTGAAAATCATCAACTAGCTAACAACATTGAACGCGAAAGAAATGTGTTATCTATGAATAAAGTGATGATTGGACATAAAGAGTTTTTAACAAGATTAAGGGCTAAAGAATAGTACCTGATTTAATCTAAATATTTTAAAAAATTCATCGTTAGTAACACTCATGCCATGTAAAAAATATTCAGCATCAAAAAGAATTGCTCTATTAAATTTACCTTCAAGTGTTTTTATTACTTTGTATTTATTTGCAGGGCGCCACGGTTCATAATGTTCGGGTCCATCATAAACATCTTGTTCTACTTGTTCGTACAAGTTTGTGCCTTGATCAGTAGTAGGATTTAGGTAAATTATTGCTATATATCCTTCAAAATCTACATGAGGTACCCAATAATTATTCTTGTAATCATTAAACTCTTTGTCTATAAACTTTATACAATTAGTTGCTACAATACTCCTATGCGGAGCTAAACTATGTTGCCCGCATATACTTGCTAATGTGTCAGAGACGTGTTCTACAGCATAATCTATAAAGTTGTGCCGGTAATCTAAAAAGTGTACACCATTATAACTAGGAGTATCATTTGCTTTATGTAATTTTGGTTCTTCAGATGTAAGTAAATAAGAAACTAGTTCATCCGGAGTTTTATAAAACTCATCAACATAATAAATTTTACTATCATTGAAAGTTTCCTCGGTAACTTTATAGTTAGGATTTATTTCAAATTTATTATACATTAGCTAAAGTTTACCGCTATACTAACTCTAGGTGTAGTATTTTTACATGGTTCTACCATATGTCTAAGATAAGATCTAAAAATTAACAGTTTACGTTCTTCTGCCTTGTATCCAATACGTGTAAAACTTAAACTATTACGTTCTTTAATGTCTCTTATTTGTAACATATCAGGTTCTTTTGGATCTTCAAAAATTAGTTTTCCAGAACCTTCAGGAGCCGCAACCCAATATACGCAACTAAAAATTGCATTGTTGTGTGTATGAAATTCTTGGAATGTTCCCTCGGCATTAACGTTTAACCAAGCACCTGACAGTTTATACTTAGAAGTAGATCCGTGCATTTCTGCATAATTGTGTACATGTGCCTCAATTTGAGATAATAAATAATCAAACGTACTATCTCGAGTTAAATCAAACGTATCATGAGTATTATATGTATCACCGTACCATTCTTTACCACCGTTTGGGATAGTTTTTTGAAGTTCTAAACTACGGTTATACAATTTCATATTTTCTTCTTGTGATATAATGTTAGTATCTTTATATATAGATACAGGAAACCACATTTCTACACTAGGATCCATAATCGCCTCTTTCATCTCTTAATTTCTTAGCTTTGTCATCTACATCTGCCCAAACATTAAATGAAACTGACAATCTATCTTGATTAGAATTATTAATTTCTACACTATGCTGTAACCACGATTCAAACATAATTAGTTCGCCTGCTTTTGGATCGTATTCTATATAATCGTAATTGTATTGATTTTCTTCTTTACGTATTCTATCAAAAAATACGTCTGTTGCACGTCTTGCTTCTAAAGGGTTGTGGAATTTTAATTTGCCGCCGTTTTTAGGAACTTCTAAATAAAACACACCGCTTACAATAGCACCATAATGATCGTGTCTATTAAATAATGAGCCAGGTTGATTTAATTGTAACCAGCTTGTTATTTCAACATAACATTCTGGGTTCATTCCTCTAAGTTCTAAAAACCCTCTAATGTGTTGATTAAGTTCTGTTAGCAACGGAATAGCGTTAATTTTTCCTAAGAAATTTTTGTTGTTATGATAATATGTAGTAAGCAGTTTATTTGTTTCATTCTTACTACCCGGCATGTCAGTTTCTATATATTTTTTTACTCTATCAAGAGTATCTTGTACTACTAACGCATCAACACTAAGAGTTACAATAGGAATAGGAAATGCATAGTCTATTTTCATTTTTGCTCCGTGTTTATGTTTATAATTACTCTACGTGTACTATTAATAGGATTGCTTGCTGTATGGTATTGTAAGCCGTTTATTACTAATAGTCTATTTGCTTTTGGTTCAACACATGTTTTTACTGTAAAAGAATCATACCTTATTCCTAAATTATTACTGCTAAGTACTGGTGTAAATTTTTCATTAAACACCCTAGTTGCACCGTCTGAGTCGTTTATATAATATATTAATGATAAGTGTGGAGTAAAATAATCAACGTGTGGCAAATTATAATTTTCAACTGTATAACCTAATTTAGGATGCTTTACACTTGCCCGTGATCTAATAATATCCTGTGCAGTTATTCCTAAATGACGTTCAATGTGTAAATTAAAATTAACCATTGCTGAATTTGTATATGCTTCTAATTTTTCATCTCTATCATAAAATAGATGTGCATACCCGTCAGTTTCTACTGCTTCTTTATTTTTAATATTATTATCAATAGGATCTAAAGACACATGTTCGGTATAAAACCAAGGAAACTCTGGAGAAAGCAATAATTGTTGTAATTGCTTAAACTCAGTGTCGGGCAAAAAGTTATCTAATACTTCAAATTCTATCATCTGTCACTCTATATTAAAGTTTATAATACAGCGTAGTTTATCTTTGGGTTGTCGAGCTGTATGATAATACTTACCATCAAATATTACTGCGCGGCCTTGTTTTGGTGTAACTCGCAATACTATGTCTTCCTCAGCAGGTATATCTAAATAATGTTTCTTTTCTTGATCAAACGTTTTATTTGTAATTAGTGTGTCGCCGTCTGAGTCTAAAACATAGTATAACACCACTAGGTGACTATAGTCAAGATCTATATGTAATAAATCTGTTTCTTTATTAAAAAATTTAGTATTTAAAGGAAATTGTAAAAAACTTCTTGCTTGTATGACACTATTATATTCGTAGTCCACTGCCTTTGCTCCTAGTCTTGCAATAGGTTCAATGATATCAAAATAAGGACTATGTGTATTACCGCCCCATCTATAATTATGTATTAGTGCAGGAGCATTTATATCCGATCCTGCAGACGTTACATCAGGAATAAATCCCCATGGAAATTTTATATCAAGAAGTGTTTGTTTTATTTCTTCTTGATACGGTTTTGATATCAGATCATCGACTATAAGCATAGTGATATTTATAAGTACATTGTATAAAGGAAATGATATATGAAAGTTAAAACACTTACTATTGTTGGCGGTGGCACTGCTGGATGGTTAGCTGCGGCATATCTTAGTCATAGACAACCGCATATTAATATAACAGTAGTTGATAAAGAAGTACCTGATCCAATTGGTGTAGGTGAAGCAACGATACTAACATTTCTGCCTTTTCTTGAAGAAGCAGGATTACCAATTGCAGATTGGTTTATGGAATTTGATAGTGCGTATAAGTCAGGAATATTGTTTACAAATTGGCAAACGCCAGGAGAAGATATTTGGCATCCGTTTTATAAAGGCAATGACGAAATTGATCCAAAATGGAAGTTATATGATTTATATACACACACTCAAGATTTAGAGTTTAAAAAATATCTGCTTGCTTTTTACGATAGTAGCATACTTCATAATAGTGTAGACATGACTGACATAGAACGCTATGCACTACATGTTGACTGTGGTAAGGTAGTAAAATATTTAAGAAAGCATTTAGAAAATAAAATAACACTAATTAATAGCGAAGTAACTGATATTTCGTACACTGATCGAGGCGGAATTAATTTCTTAACTTTAAATAACGGTGACGTAATTAATAGCGACTTGTTTGTTGACTGTACTGGATTTAAACAAGTACTACGCAAGGAATGTAAACGAGTTGATCTTAGTGATCGACTGTTTGTAAACACCGCTGTAGCAGGACACGTAACATATAATGATCAACACAATGAACTCACCCCGTATGTAAAATGTGATGCTGTAGATCATGGATGGATTTGGAAAATCCCAGTTCAAAATAGAATTGGTAGTGGTATGTTGTTCAACAGAAATATTACTGACGTAGACACAGCAAAAGATTATTTTGTAAAGTATTGGGATAATAGAATTTCAAAAGATAACCTTAAAATTATCAATTGGGACCCTTATTATAACGAAGATCAATGGCACGAAAATATAGTTAGTATAGGACTTAGTGCTGGGTTTATTGAGCCTTTAGAAAGTTCCGGTGTTGGCTTAATGACATATGCTATTGGACAGTTAAATGGAATTCTTAACGAAAATCATTATACATCCAATGAAGTTGATTATTTTAATATTCAAATGAAAATTGTGTTTGAAAATTGTATAAACTTTGTAGCAATGCACTATGCAAATAATTCTAGAACAACACCGTTTTGGAATTTTGTTAATGACACATTTGTGCCTAGTGAAGAAATGCAAAGTTACCTTGAAGATTTTAAAGATCCTAATATAACATTGCCGTGGTCTGCAAAATATAATACAATGTTTGGTGGCCCTAATTGGAGTATGTTTTTAATACAGTTAGGCTATGAATTGTCTAAGAAAAATTTAGATATATCTTCCGATGAGGCACGAGAAATTATATTAACTAGTTATGTGCAGTACGAAAAATATCGTCATTTAGACGGCCATCATCATAGTACAGAAATAGATAGATTACGAGAAATGAAAAAGTATGGCATTAGTTAATTGGTCGTTTATTACCAGTAGCGACTGGGACATCGACCATCCAGAATGTTTTGATTCGTTATTAGATTTAGATTTTAAAACTATTAGCAGTCTACAAAAAAATTATATTGCAGAACGTAAAGGTAACATAGTACTAAAGTGTCCAGCACATACTGATTTTTTAAAAAATATGTTTGTATTTTGTGCTCCATACGATCTAACAATTAATATTGATGTGAACAACGACACAAACAATATCAGTATAAACTGTCCTAATCTAAGCCAAGAACAATTTGAACTATTAATAGATACAAGATTCTTATTTGATGATCAACGAGGCAATAGTCCATATCCTATGATAGGTATAGATTGGCTTAATATATTTCAAACAGACACTTCTATGACAATGCAAATGTTACCTGCATTTATGCACTACAATGAGTTTACACAAAAAACTACGCTAATGCCAGGAGAGTTTGATATTTCAAAATGGACTAGGCCTGCTGAAATAGTATTTGAATGTAAAAATAATAAAGACAGTATTACAATTAAAAAAGGTGATGCTATCGCATATTTTAAATTTTATAGTGACAGTGCTGTAAAACTACAAGAGCAACAATGTCCTTGGGACGATATTAGGTTATGTAACACTATACGTAATAAAAATACTTTTCGACCGCTAAAAGAAAGATATAATAGTTTAGAAGAAATTAAAGGATGCCCGTATGACCACAAACGTTAAAGATATTGTAATAGTAGGAGGCGGTAGTTCTGGCTGGATGACTGCTGCTACACTTGCTTCACAATTAGAAAACGTCAATATTAAAGTTATAGAAAGTCCTAACATACCTACTGTAGGCGTAGGTGAAAGTACTATAGGAGGTATTCGAGCTTGGATGCGACTAGTAGGCATTACTGACAAGGATCTTATTACAAATGCTAACGCTTCTTATAAACTTGCAATAAAATTTAATGATTTTTATAAAAAGGATTACGGATCTTGGTACTATCCGTTTGGACGCACTAGCGACCAAGGCAACATACATAATAGAGAAGATTGGTTTATTAAAAAAATGCTATATCCCGATACTCCTGTAAAAGATTATGCCGACTGCCTGTATCCACAAATGGCATTAGTAACACAAAATAAAATTGATACACATAATCCTATGTTAGACAATTTTAATTTTTTTGATGATACTGCATTTCATTTTGATGCAACTATGTTTGGTGCGTGGTTAAGAGACACTTTTTGTAAAGAGTTAGGAGTTGAATACATATGTGCTGAAGTACAAAAAATTAACACAGATAACGCAGGTATAAAAGAATTAGAATTAACAAATGATAGAATAGTCACAGCCGATTTATTTGTTGATTGCACCGGGTTTAAAAGTTTATTATTGGGCGAAACATTAGGTGTCCCATTTAATGATTATTCTAATATATTGCCAAATAACAGAGCTTGGGCAACTAGAGTACAGTATACTGATAAAGAGTCCCAGTTAACTAGTGTAACTGATTGCACTGCAATGGATAATGGATGGATTTGGAATATACCATTATGGAATAGGGTAGGAACTGGATATGTATATAGTGACGAATTTGTAACTCCTGAAAATGCTAAAAGTGAGTTAATATCTCATCTACAACAAAAAGGGTATAGTACTACTGATTGTGAGTTTAAAGATATTAAAATACGTACAGGTATACACGAAAAATTATGGGTTAAAAATGTAGTTGCTATTGGCCTAAGTGCTGCGTTTGTTGAACCATTAGAATCATCAGGTCTTGCTATTACGCACGAGTTTGCAACTAGCTTAACAAAAATGCTAGTAAGAAGTAATGCATACAGTCAATGGGATCGCGATGAATTTAACATTGTTTGTGAAGATTTATTTAACTATTGGGCACATTTTGTAAGTATGCACTATGCGTTAAGTCACAGGAACGATACAGAATATTGGCGCAAGATAAGCGAAACGTCTTATGTTTCTGAATTTACTAACCTAGGCAATCTTCAAACGCAAGGAGTTTATTTTTCTAGTATATATAATAAAAACTTTATAGACTATTTACAAGACGACGATGGAGTAAATTGTCTTGCAGCAGGAATGAATTGGAACCCTAGTAACAAATGTGTTCTAGGTAAAATATTCCCTTCGCGAGTTAATTTGCATGACGAGTTCCAACAAATGATTAGAAATTTAGATTACAAAAAAGAAAAATGGAACAGTTCTATAAAAACTGCTCCATCTCTTAATCAATACTTGTATAATAACTACTTCAAAGACTAGTATCTTACAATAACAACGCCATTACCGCCTGGGTATCCCCATTGGCCACCGCCTCCTCCTGAACCAGTATGAGCTCCACCTGCTCCGCCTCGTGCAGTTGGAAATCCGTCTTGACCGTTATTAAGACTTTGTCCGCCACCTTGTCCAAGTTTTCTAGGTCCGCCATAAGGTCCACTGTGATGAAAACTGCCGCCTCCGCCGCCGCCAATGCCACCTGCATTACCGTTAACATTCCATCCTAAGTGACCGCCACCGGCGCCGCCACCGCCAAAGTATAATGATCCAACGAGTAAATCTGTTGCTATTCCCGAACCAACATTAAAAACCTCTCCGTTAGCTTCTTCTTTCTCAATACCTAAAATAGTAGCATCTACAG
>MEHZ011300259.1_pt1 | contig 10652 bp, 11 predicted proteins | sample 897221 | NCBI WGS metagenome assembly MEHZ01 (sample SAMN05514161, study PRJNA337945) | marine metagenome | isolation source: marine surface water | place: Arctic Ocean | collected 2007-12-13 | reverse complement strand
GCCAAGGTAATAATAAGAGAAACTCCTCGAACGATGTCTGAAAACCGACACAAAGATGATTTCCAGGAGCCGGCTCATGATCGCAGCGAAAGGCTATTTAGCGACCAAGACCTTTGGTATTTCAAAACTCGTGAGGGTGATGAGGTAGGCCCATTTCGATACCGCAGTGAGGCGCAAAGCAACCTTGAAAGCTTCATGGGGGAACTCAAGGCGCAACTGAAATAATTCACCCTCTAACACGCCTGACGTGCCTTACTTAGCTATCTCGTAACTGTCGCATAACCAACTGGCGTGCGTTACACTGCACTTGCATGTTTGCATGGCAATAAACCCAATGATTTCATCAGCTAATAGCAGCAAACCTTAACTATTTGTTATGGCCCCAGCTATGCCAAGAGCGAAATCTGGAATGATTTAAAGTCGAAACTTATCATTCCTACTGAAGTTTCTTCTATAACAGCAGCGCAACGATACAGCCCCGCACTAATCCTGCTGGACCGTCGTCTGGTTCTCGAAATGGAGCATGCGAAATGGGTAGAAATCTTTCCAGATGCGATCTTCCTAAGCACCGATTCTATGGATTTGGACGTCGATCTAATCCTAACGAACAATCTACCCTATCGGCAAACTTGCAAGCTATTAGAGATGGCTTGTTATCAATGGGTGCTGAAGAACGAGAAAACCGAGCGTGCTAAGGTGCACGACACGAGTTTCCGTTACCTTAATAAGCTAGCCGATATCAGCATCTCACTATCATCTGAAGATGATCTGATGACGCTGCTACACAAAATTTTGAATGAAGGGCAAAATATTGCTTGCTGCGATGCAGCATCGCTTTATCTAATCAATGAATTAGATAAACAGGAACGCGACCTCGTATTCAGTCTCATGCAGAATGACTCAATAGACTTCTCATTTGAGAAACTGCGCTTTCCCTTAGATAAATCTTCAATAGCCGGTTACGTTGCATTCTCCGATTCCGAGCTCAATATTTCCGACGCGTATCAACTGCCTCCCGATGTGCCCTACAAATTCAATCGATCATTCGATCAAAAAACAGGGTATCGAACCAGGTCTATATTGGCCATACCGCTGACGAACAAACAAAATGAAGTCTTCGGAGTGCTGCAGTTTATCAATCGCAAGAAAGCTCGTTCGCTAAAAATATTGGATGAAAGGTCAGCACTCGCCTACACGCTGCCGTTCGATAGCGACATCAATATACTACTGAGAGCACTGGCCAGCCAAGCCAGTATCGCGATTGAGAATACGATTCTTCAAAGTGATATCAAGGCGCTGTTTGAGGGCTTCGTATATGCTGCCGTTTCGGCGATTGAGCAACGAGATCCAACTACCAGTGGTCACTCATTCCGCGTTGCCGATTTATGCGTAGATCTTGCTACTTCAGTATCATCTTCCCGTATAGCTCGATTGCGCAACGTGCATTTTACCGACCCTGAAGTAAGAGAGTTAAAGTATGCCGCCTTTCTCCATGATTTCGGAAAGGTTGGAGTTAGCGAATTAGTCCTCATCAAAGAAAAGAAGCTGACCCCAGGAAGTTTAGAAAATATTCAGTACAGGATTTGGCTCGCTCAGGAGAAGCTGCGCACTATTGCACTTCGCAAACAGCTCGAAATGTATCGCGTAGGCAATGTAGTCGAGTCTGAGCTGTCACTTATAAACGCTGAGGCAGAAGCAGACATCAAGCTATTAAACGAATTTTTTACAGCCATTATTGAGGCGAATGAACCGAGCGTACTAAGGGAGGATAACAAGGAGATGCTCAACAAGATTAGCAGCTACAATTTCGAAGCGCTGGATGATGATTTGCCGATCATTACCGAAGACGAATTTAGCCTTCTATCGATTAAAAAAGGCAGCCTCTCTGCTAAAGAGCGAAAAGAAATCGAGTCCCATGTTGTGCACACACAGAGCTTTCTCAAGCGTATTCCCTGGACAAAGGAATTTCAGAATGTTCCTACTATAGCCGGAGCACATCACGAAAAACTCGACGGCAGTGGCTATCCCTACGGCATGACCGCGAATCAAATTCCACTCCCCCTCGAAAATAATGACCGTCTGTGATATTTTTGATGCACTCACTGCCCCAGACAGGCCCTATAAACGCGCCATAAGCTTGGAGAGGGCCTTAGATATTTTGCAGGCAGAGGCCAAACAGGGCTTCTTAGATAATGATCTTGTCCAACTATTTATCGATGCGAAGGTATACCAGTGCATCGATAACAAGGTGTACTCATCGGCTAATTCTGATGCCGGCACCAGCAATCATCCCTGCGCTCACGACCTACACGAGCACAACTAAGCGGCTCGCGGCTTATTAACAATCCAGACCTGTTGTTAGGATTTTTATGTGATGACTAAACCTGTTGACTCGTCTGCTTTGCTAGACAATGATCAGCTTGAATTAACAGCACCAAGCAATATGAAATTACAGTAAGTTTTTTACAGCCGATATACCGACTAACTATGCCAATATTTAAAGACACAGTAGCTTTAGAGGAATGTCCTGCGAAGACAGCAGAGTCTGTTAGCTATGCTGCGACCTTTGTTGTGCTGGGCTGGCTACTTGTCAGCAACTATTCAGGATTCGGCCATGCAGAGCTAGACAGTAGTGCCATTGTTAACACCGATCCCCCTCGAGCAGATACACTCCCCCCAGCGGTATTTACGGCTACAAAAGTACTCAATGAAACACAGAACACGGCAGTAACGCTGCATCAGCTTGATTCAGAGATAGAAGGCAGCAACTTCCCCTCCACAGCGCCTGTCTGGCACACACAGATAGAACAATTTGAAAGCCATCCTCACCTTAGAACATTCTCTACTACCACTTGGAGCGAGCAAACAAGCGATGCTGCTCAAGAAATCATAGGTTATATAGAAGGCATAGACTTGCCCTTGCCCCTACCACTAATAGACCCCGATTATCTTTTCACCGTGCAGAGTAACTCCGATTCAGCCATTATTGATGCCTTGGCGAGCAATCTACCAGCCCAGAACGAGCTTGTCCGTGAAATCACTGTGGCCGGGAAAACTCGAGGGTTTAGTAGCCGTCCAGAGAATATACAAAGGCCTCAAATCCCCCGACCTTTCAGGGCCCAGAAAATACAGCGTTCTTTCGTACTTCCCCCACGCATTCAAGCGCTTAGGCCCTAGCCGAGAAAGCAGGTCTCATTACCAGCTATAGCTTAGCTGCCCTAAAACCGCTGTACCTGCACTGGCCTTTGTAAATCCAAATGCCGCCAGTCCGGTAAATACCCAGCTCTCAGAGATCTGGTAACTAAAGTAAGGCACAAGCTCGTGTATTTCAGGTGAGAACGTCGATGCTGGTTCCCGAAAGTCATAGAAAACACCCATATTCCACTGCGAGGCGAACGGCTTAGCAATGCCTAGCTGAACAGAGGCCGAGTCTTCTAAACCAACGTAGAGTTCAGTTTTTCCTCGAAAGGTGTAGCCAAAAGAGCCAAAAAAAACTGCTCCTTTGTACCTCTGGGATATATCTACTTGTGCGCTGTAATCTACTTCACCTGTACCCAAGCCCTTCACTGGATCAGCAGTAGGAATCTTTACGTCCAAGCGGAAATCAATAAAGGGGCTCGTATCAGACAACGGGTCCAGCTGATAAGTGAGAGCAAACGTTGAATCGCCAACGCCGCCGTTGCTCTGTTGCTCGCTCCCCGCTACAGCACGGCCTACCCCGCCAATGTTAACGAGCACATTGCCAACACCGTCGACTCGTAGATGTGGCAAGCTAAGCTGAGCAAGCCACTTGCCTTTGTTGACGGAATAGCTAACAGGGAAGTAAAGAATATCCGTATCAGCGTCTTCCCCATAGTCTCCGCTACTGAAATAGGAGGCTAAGCTAACTGTTTGTTTTATATCGTCAAATTCCTGCGCTAGCACAGACTGACCCGAGACTATCAAGCCTAGTTGCAAGATGCGAAGCAGTGAGCAGAGTAAAGGCTGGATAATAGTGAGTCGCTTCATCTGTATTCGTTTGAATTTGGGAATGTAGACAGTCAAGCCGAATTCTATTCACTTAGTCAGCAAAGTGATACCCAACTCGCGCCTGTTTAGTACAAATACCACTTAGTAAAGGGTTTTTGATTAATTAACTTGACTAAGTTTTGAAGTGGCTCACACGATCCCCCACAGTTGACTTTTACTCCACTTCAGTGAAGGTACAGTAAGACTTACGCACGTATTTTCATATATGATGCAAACTTCCAAGTCCAGCACCTCGGACAAGCGGCTTAGATTTCAATATAACCGTTAATAAAAACAGAAGAAAAGATGAAAACTCAGCATCAGCTCTCGCTAGCTGCTTCCTTTGTAATCTCGGCGTTTTTGATTTCAACATCCGTGTTCGCGGCCGAAAGCGAATCACCTGTTGCTGAAATAGAGCGCTAAGCTCTAAATACGCACACTAAAAAGGGAGGCCTTAAGCCTCCCTTTTTAGTGCAAAGTATACCAACTTGGCAATACCGCTAAACACGTTACTTGCCTTCTTTTGATTCTTCTTTAAAGTCCAGCGATGCTGAATTAATACAATACCTCAGTCCAGTTTCTATCGGCCCATCTGGAAAAACATGCCCCAGATGCGAGTCGCACTTGTTACAGACCACTTCGCTTCTGATCATGCCGTGAGAATAGTCATTCTTCTGGCCGACTACTTCCGCATCAGCCGGGGCATAAAAGCTTGGCCAACCTGAACCTGAATCGTATTTAGTATCAGAGGAGAACAAGGGCTCACCGCAGGCTGCGCAATTATAAATACCCTTGTCTTTCAGGTCGCAATACTTGCCAGAAAATGCCGCCTCAGTTCCAGCTTGCCGGGTAACACGGTAGGTCTCACTATCAAGCTCCTGCCTCCACTGCTGTTCCGTCTTCTCAATTTTTTTTGGATCGCTCACGACTCTACTCCTTAAGAAATTCTGGCTTGAATAATACACCAGAAATTGAATGAGAGCCCTACATCCAGAAGAAACTGCCACACCTCGCACTGCAGCTCGAATCACAGCATACTTTACTAAAAATGTGGTTATTCAAAAGTGATAGCTGCCGATGAATGAGTAGGCAGTAATGAAATTTACTAGCAGTAGAGAGCGAAAAGAATGACTAAGATTTATCAGTCCGACAAACTCGGCAATGTCTGTTACGACATCCGTGGCCCAGTATTAGAGCAAGCCAAGCAACTAGAAGAGGAAGGCCACCAGATATTAAAGCTCAATATTGGCAACCCAGCCGCCTTCGGCTTCAATGCCCCCGATGAGATTCTGCATGATGTAATTCACAATCTATCTGCCGCTCAGGGCTATTGCGATTCAAAAGGGCTGTTCTCTGCCCGTAAAGCAATTATGCAGGAATGCCAACGTTTGAATGTGCGCGATATAGGAATAGATGATATCTATCTGGGAAACGGTGTTAGCGAACTTATTACCCTGGCGATGCAGGCACTTTTAAATAACGGCGACGAAGTGCTCGTTCCTGCACCTGATTATCCTTTGTGGACGGCAGCTGTAAGCTTAAGTGGTGGCACCGCTGTTCACTACGTATGCGACGAGCAAGCAGACTGGTATCCCGATATCCTCGACATAGAATCCAAAATCAATAGCAACACGCGCGCGCTGGTCATTATTAATCCAAACAATCCAACTGGAGCCGTCTATAGCAAAGAAATTTTGTTGCAACTGATCGAGCTATGTCGCAAGCATGAGCTCATTCTTTTTGCTGATGAAATTTACAGCAAAATTGTCTATGACGATGCCGTACATACTCCCATCGCTTCGTTGTGTGATGATATTTTTATCGTTAGTTTCAATGGCCTCTCCAAATCTTATCGCCTCGCAGGGTTTCGCTCCGGCTGGATGATTCTTAGCGGCCCGAAGGAGAATGCCAGCAGCTATATAGAAGGCCTGGAAATTCTTAGCAATATGCGGCTATGCGCGAATGTTCCAGCGCAGTTTGCCGTGCAGACAGCGCTAGGTGGTTATCAGAGTGTCAATGACCTGGTTTTGCCAGGTGGCCGATTGAAGCAGCAGCGCGATATCGCGTGGGAGTTACTCACTCAAATTCCAGGTGTAAGCTGTGTAAAACCGCGCGGCGCGATTTATATGTTCCCCAAACTCGATCCGGCGGTCTATAAGATTGACGACGACGTCGCCTTGATAATGGACATACTTGAGCAAGAACAAATTCTTCTGGTGCAAGGTAGCGCCTTCAATATCGAAGACACGCAACACCTGCGCCTGGTATTCCTTCCCCGAGTGGATGAGTTAGAGCCCGCTGTAGCCGGTATCGCAAGAGTGCTTGGGAAGTACCGTCTGTAGTTATTCGAAGCGAAAGCCAAGAACGCTAAGTTGCTGTTGCTGATCCGAGGAATAAGTATTTCTTCTAAGCGTCTTACTTATAAACTCGCGCCTTTGTAAAAGCTTCTCTCGTAATGAATCGAACGCTTCAGCTCCCTCTCCTTTTCTCAGCGCCTGCTTAAACTGTTCACTGAGTTCAATTAAGGGGAACGCTGCTAGCAAGGTGCTCCACTGACTCAACTTTCCCGCGGCATTCTCGACAACGGTAATATCGGAGTTTTCCTCGCCAGCCTGAATATCTGGAGTAGTACCAAGCCTAAAATACTCTTCAAACGCTCGAGCTAGAATCTTCGTCGCGTTCGATTTTGCCTCCGCACTATAACCTGCAATATGAGGTGTCGCGATATCAATTAACTGAGCCAAAGACGAATCAATGGTAGGTTCATCCGCCCACACGTCGAAGACAGTCATGATATCTTCGCGCTTCGAAAGAAACAGCTTCAGAGCTAATTCATTCACTACATCTGCGCGACATGCGTTGATCAAAATTGCATTTTTTTCCAGTGCAGCGAGTTCTTTAGCGCCTATCAGATTTAGTGTTGGATACGGACCACTGACCGTAAGCGGCACATGCAAGGAAATAACATCGCATTCGAGCACTGTCTCCAACGAATAATATTCAAGCTCGCCCTCGCCTCTTGCCGCCAGAAAGGGGTCATAGCAACGAACCTCAACTCCTAATTCTTCGAGCTTCGCTGCGAACAAACCACCGACCGCACCAGCGCCAACAATACCCACCCTACTGCCTGCAAAAGAGAAGCCTTTATGTAAAGCAGCGCAGGCCAAGGCTGTAAAGCAGTAGTCGACCACCGCGTTCGCATTACTACCCTTTGCATCTACGAAATGTATACCTGCATTGCGCAGATAGGCCCTATCGACATGATCAACACCGCTGGTCGCCGTGCCGACAAAACGAACCTTGCTCCCCTCTAGCAGAGTCTCATCGATAGAGGTAATAGAGCGAACAAGTAGCGCATCCGCATCGACAAGATCTGTCTGACCTACGCTTCGACCATCAAAGAGATGAAGCTCGCCGTAGCGACTAAAATTCGCCTCAACCGCTAGAATGTTCTTATCTGCAAAAATTTTCATAGTAATATTACAAAGACAACGCTATTCGTTTGAAAAGCGTTCAGCAACGGAAAGCAGGTGCGCGCTATCATTTTTTGTGAACTTATAATTCGAAAGAAATTTTTCAAATGAAGAGATATCGATAGCCGCCACTTCTAGCGAGCTGGGTACCGCATGTGCAAATCCCTCATGCTGGTCATTGGCATCACAGATAATAGTAGCTAGCTTGCGACTCAACCTTGCCTCCGCTTGATGCGCCTCCAGCTTTAATGCCAAACCGGCTGCTCCGCGCAAGGAAAGACCTGCTACCGCATCAAGGTTTTCATAAATACCGTCCATGCTCGCAAAGTTTCGCAGCAATTCTTTGGCCTTAACTGGCCCCACCCCAGGAACCCCGGTGATACAATCAACCGCGTCACCTACGAGGCCTAGATAGTCGGCAAATTGCTCAGGACTTACACCGAATTCTTCTTGGATATCCGCCCTGTAACGCCTTCGATTGCCGCTGTAGTCCCACATATAATCTTTGTCAGTCCGCAGCAGTTGTGAAAGGTCTTTATCTCTAGTCACGATACACAATGCAGGGTCTCCCGGCAGCAGTTCGGACATTCTTACTGAGAGCGTTCCGATGATATCGTCGGCCTCGTACTTCTTACTCGCATAGGATGCTATGCCAAGAATGGAACAAATTTCTCTACAGCCTTTTAGCTGCATCGCGAGGTTTTCGTCCGGCAACTCCCTATTAGATTTGTAGTTTGAGCAGATGTCGTGTCGAAAGCCACTAAAAAGACTCTCATCTAACGCTACCGCTATTCGGTCAGGTTTAACCCGCCTTAAAAACTGTAGCAGAAATTGGGTAAAGCCGTAGACAGCACTCAGTTCGTTACCATCGGCATCGACGCATTCCACATGGGGAGAAAAATGCGACTGGAATATATAAATAGAGCCATCTACTAAATAGTAGGTACCATTCTGATCGGTCATATAAGGCCCTCTCTATCCAATCTCAATCAGGGTTGCAGCCAGAACTATGATTCGACCTTGCGAATTAGATACGCAAAGCTTCCGTCTTTCTCGATTGATTCGAGCAATTCATGTCCGAGAAAATGACAAAACTTAGGCACGTCGCGACTAGTTGAAGGGTCGGTAGCAACTAGCTTCAGTAGCTGCCCTGCTTCAATATCACGAATTTTATTGTGTAAAAGCATCACCGGTTCTGGGCAGAACAAACCAGAGGCATCCAATTTTAAGGCGACATCCAGGCCCGACTCATCGATATTTTTTTGATTTTTTTGATCGGACATAATAATTCTTCGCTGTCTTATCTATTAACGCTCAGCAACTACTTGTAAATCACAACTCTGACTTTCCGGATCAAAGGTGACCACTATCTTGCCACGCTGCAATTGATTCATTACCTGTAGCACTTTCTGTTCCAGGCTAATCTCATGATCTCCATAGTCGGTGCCTTCACGACTTATGAACTCTTCGACAATTGCCGTCAGTGTTTCAACTTTTAGATCTTGAAAAGGAATATTCATAGCTCAGCGTTTACAGAGTATTCCTATTTGGTGTCAGTAAATATTTCATCGCTAGAAACTAGACGAGCTCAACTACATTTAGCTCTGCCGAGTCCGGAGAATATGTTTGTAGCTCAGCAAAAGGAAAGTTTTTAGTATCGGCTAACTGCGACAACGAAACATTTGCGATACTGGTAAATATAGTTTCAACGCGCCCCGGGTGGCTTTTATCCCATTGCTGCAGCATTGCCTTAATTGCCTGTCGCTGCATATTGTCCTGCGTGCCACAGAGGTTACAGGGGATAATGGGGAAATGACTAAGCTCCGCGTAACGTGAGATTTCCTTTTCTTTGCAGTAAGCAAGAGGGCGAATTACGATGTTTCTCTTATCATCGCTCAGCAGTTTCGGTGGCATCGCCTTTAACTTACCCCCATAGAACATATTCAGAAATAGCGTTTCCACAATATCGTCTCGGTGGTGACCTAGTGCTATCTTGGTAGCACCTAGTGATTGCGCGTGGTTGTACAGAATTCCTCTACGCAGCCTTGAGCAAAGACCACAATAGGTTTTACCCTCTTCAACCTTATCGGTAACTATCGAGTAAGTATCTTTCTCGATAATTGTGTAGTCCACCTTTAAAGCATCGAGATAAGCCGGCAGTACATGTTCTGGAAAGTCTGGCTGCTTCTGGTCGAGGTTTACCACGTGTAGCTTAAAATCAATAGGCGCGTGTTTCTGCAGGCTTAGCAGGATATCTAACATCGCATAGGAATCTTTCCCACCGGAAAGACAAACCATCACCAAGTCGCCCTCTTCGATCATATTGTAATCAGCGATCGCACGGCCAACATCTCGGCGCAGGTTCTTGCGCGAACGGTTTAGCAAGGAGTTCTTCCCAGCACCAGGGTCTATTGCGGCAGGCTTGCCACTTGCTAGTAGGGCATTATTACTGAAGGGTAATTCGCTAGACATAGGATCTACACTCTCTCCAGCACCGTGGAGATACCCTGACCCAATCCTATACACATCGTTGCCAGGCCTAGTGTAGAGTCATTGTCTTCCATATTATTTAGCAAGGTAGTGGTTATCCGTGTACCCGAGCACCCCAACGGATGACCTAGAGCAATAGCCCCACCTTTCAAGTTTACCTTTGACTCAAATACGTCGGTTAGTTTTAAGTCTTTGATAACCGGTAACGATTGTGCGGCAAACGCTTCGTTAAGCTCAACACAGTCAATATCCTCGATAGCGAGCCCGGCCTTCTTCAGCGCCTTGTGCGAGGCTGGAACTGGGCCGTAACCCATAATCGACGGATCTACACCCGCATAGGCCATAGATCTCACCTTCGCTCGAATTTTCAGGTTTAGCGACTGAGCTTTCTCGGCACTCATCATCAACATCGCCGATGCGCCATCTGATATCTGTGACGAAGTACCCGCGGTAACCGTACCATTAGCAGGGTCGAAAATTGGACGTAACTGTGCCAACCCTTCTACTGTGGTGTCTGGCCGAATGGTTTCATCATGCTCCAGTAAAATTTTCATTCCACGCGCATCATGACCTTCGATTGCCACTATTTCATTGGCAAAGCCGCCTCCTACACGCGCCTTCTGCGCTAGTGCATGGGAACGAACAGCAAACTCATCCTGTTGTTCGCGACTGATACCATGC
>MEHZ011540396.1_pt1 | contig 10659 bp, 6 predicted proteins | sample 897221 | NCBI WGS metagenome assembly MEHZ01 (sample SAMN05514161, study PRJNA337945) | marine metagenome | isolation source: marine surface water | place: Arctic Ocean | collected 2007-12-13 | reverse complement strand
GACGAGGCCGACGAGGCCGCGCCGGCTGTGCCCTTGCCGCCGGAGAACCGCTACGCCGTGCTGCAGCCCTTTCTTCGCGATCCGACCCAGTGGCACACCTTTGCGCCGGAACCGTCGCTCCGCGATGCGGTTGCAAAGTGCATGGACGAGAACCACATGTTTGCCGTCTCGATGCTCAGCGAGACGACCGGCATGCCGCTCTTTGAGAAGCTCGAGTCCACGTGCGAGGTCGTGCCGCAGCAGGACGTCGACGACGAGACCGGCTACGAGTTTGGCAACTTTCTGCGCGATCACGGCTTTGACGAGCTGCTGCTGTCGCAGGCGTCGCGCGACGACCCGAAAAACCGTGCCTACTGGCCGCGCACCTTTGCCACGCTCGACCTCGAGTTTGTCGCGCAGGGCACCTACAACTCGGTGTGGGCACCCAAGCCGGGCCTCGACTACTCCGACACGCTCTTTCCGTGGGAGGTCACGGACGCCCTGACCGGGAACGACGCGGTGCTGCGCGCCCAGGTCCCGCGCGAGGGCAACCGCGACCTGCTAAACTACGAGGACGCGCTCGCGCAGATGACCAACATGGCGGACGCGTCGGCCGGCGGCTACGGCCCGCTGATTTTTGCCATGGGCTGGCAGGTCGTGGAGGTGCGCTTCTCGCCCGGTGGACCTCGCGCAAAGGGTTACCGTCTCTACGCCTTTCTCGAGCGCGGCTCCATGGATGTCGACGCGCGCGTGTCCAAGATTGACCGGACCTGGGCGCGACCGCCGCTCGACCACTACCTGAACAACCTGCTGGTTGCCGTCTGGGGCTACTCCACGCAGCGCTTTGTCTTTGTCGACGGCAAGCTGCAAAACTTCATCGACACCTACCCGGAGGGGTCGGCGCGTCTCGAGCTGGGCGCCGTCGGTGCCATCCGCGTCATCGACCTCGACGCCTCGGGCTTTCGGTCCTTGCGCCGCGCGGACGACTCGCCGGATGCGGTTCGCGCGCAGGGGTGGCGCCTGACGTGGATGCACAACGTGCTCGTCATCTCGAGCCTGTTGCGCCTCCACCTGCCGTACGAGATCTACCGCGACCTCTGGTGGAACAAGGTGCACGGCGCCGTCCTGCGGCTGCGCGTCGAGCTCAACGACCCGCGTCGCTACAAGGACGACCCCGAGTACACGCACGTGGCGAGCTTTGTCAACGCGTGCCGGTGGCACGGACCGTTGCGACCCGGCCGCCTCGACGGGCGCACCGGGGCGTACGAGGCGCAACTCATGTCCCCCCCGCACGAGGGCACCGCGCCCACCGACGTGGCCGCCGAGTGCCGCAAGTTTGCGGCCTACTACTTTCACGACAACTGGCACCAGTGGGGATTTCAAAACTACGCCGCCGTCGTCGTCAAGCAGCTGAAGGTGCACGCCAACCCAATGTCCACGCCGACGGACATGGCGCGCGCTCTCGACCGTCGGACACGGGCCATGCGCGACTACGACGAGTTCTACCGGCCCAAGGTGATTCCCATGCATCGACACTTTGCCGAGGCGCTCGGGCGGGAGCCGCAGGACGCACCGATGCTCGTGCACGTCATGTACGATTACTGCAGCATGCCGGAGGCCGAGCGACTCGGCCGCTACCTCGACGGCGCGCCGACCGGTCGCCTGCAGCGCGTCTGGCCGCGTGTCAAGAGGGCCCAGGAGCACGTGACCGTGCAACTGCACCAGGCCATTGACCCAATGTACTGGGAACGGGAGCTGGGGTTTAGGTAGCAGTGATGTTTTTTGAATCAATACGAACCGAGCGCGTACTCGCGCGCCACGACCGTGCACGCGGCCGAAACCATGGCTATGAGGTGCCAGACCCCGTGCGACGTCAGCACGCAGCCGCAACTGTTTGGGTAGCAACAGGACTGCTTGCCCTCGACGAGGCTGCCATTGGGCCACTCGAGGATGCGGTCGAGCAACATGCCGAACACGGCAAGCACAAACCCGACGGCCTGCAACGCAATCACCGGCACCGCGACTTGCACGCCCAGCGTCATCACGGCCGCCGGCACGGACATGAAGTAACCCGCCGTCAGCAACAGCGACGTCGCCTGGCGCAGCTGCGAGTGGTGCAGGTCGACGTGTCCGCGCGAGAACAGACCGCGGCCGATGGAACAGGCAACCTTTTGGGGCACGACGATGTTGTCGTCGAGCCAGGTGGCCTCCTTGGGCAACCGCACGCGGCGCCAGGTGAAGAAGAGGATCAGCAACGTGGCGGCGAGCGGAATGTCGAGAATCGTGACGACGGGCACGTTGTCAAAGCCGCGCGTCGCCACGGCAACGTCGGCCGTCGTGCCGATGGCGATGCCAAGGTAGATGGCCACGTAGTCGACCATGCGCGTGAACACGGCAAAGTCGGGGTCCGCGGCCGTGCTGTGGTAGAGGGAGGAGGCGAGAAAGACAAACGCAATCGCCCACGCCGCGACCGACGCAAAGACGCCCTCGACGCTGGATCGATTCCCGGCGGCCACCTGCCGAATGATGGCGTACGCGGCAAAGACAAAGAAGCTGGCAACGTGCGACCAGGCCGAGAAGCGCTCGTAGTGCCCGGTGGGACCGAGCAACGCCGACGTGTACAGCGGCTCGCCCTCCGCGTTGACGAGCCGAGACTTTGCGACGACGTTGCTGAAGAGGGTGCCGTGCAACAGCTCGCCAAAGCGCCCGCAGCAACCCTTGGTCGGGTGCTCCGGGTCACCGATGCTGTACTGGTCGGCATACTCACAACGGACCTCCTCCTTTGGCTCGATCGGGTTGATGCGTCGATGCCAGCCGAGCGCGACGTCGGCCACCGGGCGCGGCGCAATGTGCGACACGCCCAGGAGTGTCGCGTCGAGGGTCTGCAACGCGACATTCGTGACGACGAGCGGCGGTGTGCCGAGCATGGAGGCAAACGTAAAGTTGCCAGGCGTGAGCGAGGGCGGCGCCGCGACTCCCGTCGGTGCCGACGCCGACGGCGGCGGAACGAATCGCATCGACACCTTCTTCCCCGTCGGGTGCGAGTGCGGCAACTGTTGCTGCGGTGCGCAGTCGCAGTTGCCGAGCAGGGGCCGGGACCGCATCTCGGAGAGCGCATTCGCCGCTATCGATTCGTTCTGTCGTCGCTGCACACCGTCGTGCACGGCGCACGCTGGCAGGTGAAACGAGATGTTGCGCGCCATACCCGCCGCCGGGGCCCCACAGGCCTTGCGGCTTGCCCACCTACAGAGATCAGCGACGGCGCGGCCAAATCTGCAAGTGGAATGGCACACGCTCACCAGGCCGAGGCGGAGGAGCAGCTGCGCGACGCGGGATGGCTGAGCCGACTCGACCGCAACTTTGCGGGACGCGCCGTGCAGGACCACCTCGCGTGCCTCGAACACATGTTCACGTCCGAGGGCCGTGACGGCTCGTTGCAGGCGTGCGTCGACAACCGCAAGTCGCTCCTCCACGCGGTCTGGACCAATGCCAGGCGCGGCCAGCGCCATCCGTGCAACATGCCAAAGCCGATGCCCAAGTACGTGGCCATTGTCAACCTCTCGGGTCAGAATCTGTTGCTGCACAGCAACAACGACACGCTGATGCGCAAGCTCTGCCACCGGTCGACGGCCATGCACGCGCAGGAGGTCCGCGTCCAACTGCAGCAGTTTACGTCGTGGATCAACCTCCAGCACGCCGCCGGCGCATCGACCCAGGAGTCGTTTGTGCTGATCTCGTACCAGCTGCCGTGGCAAGGCGGCATCGCGAGCATGCATTGGGAAATCAGCACGGCCGTGCTGACGCACGCGACCGAGTCCAAGGACGCGATGCTCGTCGATCGCATGAAGGCGCTGAGCAGCATGTCGGACGGCGTGTTTCGCGGCAAGCCGTCACTTCTCGACACGGGGTGCATCCCCTTGCCCGGCGTCGAGGGGCGAGGCGTCGAGCTCCTCAACCCCAAGCAGGTCACCGCCTTTCGCGAGCACTACGTCGCAACCACGCTCGACCACGTCGAGATTGACGCCGAGCAGGACACCGCCGCACCGGCAGTCGGGATGCCGGCCGTGCAGGGACGCCCCGTACCGTCGTCGTCGGCGCCGCGCGGCCAAAATGCGCTCGACCACAACCGCTCGCTGATGACCGCGGTCATGGTGCAACGGCGCGTCGTCGTCGAGGAGCTCGCGGAGACCAAGCTCAAGCTGAAGGCGTGCGAGGAGGCGGCCCTCGTCGCCGCGGCGGCTCACGACGTCCTCATGGACTCACGGCTGAAAAAGGCCGAGGCGGAGGCGCAGAAGCAGCTGGATCTGGCGAGCGCCGCGCGCGACGAAAAGGCGGCCGAGTGCGATGGCATGCGCAAGCGCATGGCGTCGATGCTGACCGAGCGGTCGCAGAGCAAGAGCGCGCACGACAAGCTCAAGGCGCAGCACGACAAGCTCAAGAGCCAGACGGACGCGCAGAACAAGCTCGCCAACGCGACCAACCAGAAGCTGCAGGCCGAGAAGAAGGACCTCGAGAGCAAGCTCGCCGCGCAGGAACGCTCCCACAAGCAGGCGATGAGCGACCAAACCAAGGCGCACCACCAGGAGCTGGAACGCTCCGTCTCCGGCGAGCGCAAGACGGTCACGTCGCTCAGGGCCAAGCTCAGCAGCAACGAGCAGCTCATGAACCAGCTGGCCGACAACAACGACCGCAAGGACGCCGACCTGCAGCTGGCCGCCGCTGACAAGACGGCCGTCGAGGCCAGCCTGCGACGGCGGACGGCCGAGGTCGCCTGTCTGCGGCTCGCGCTGCGGGACGCGGATGTCGCGCTGGAGAATCTCGACGACGGCATCGAGGTCGAGCCCGAGGACGTCGAGGAGCCACAGGAGTTTTCTGAGCCCGAGCCCGAGCCGGAGGAGCCCGTCGCGCCCGTCGCGCCCACCATTGATCACTGCGCCGACGACCCATGGGGTCGCGCGCTCGCCGCGGTCAAGCTGGCGCGCACCACCGCCTCCAGCACCGACACGGACACCGTCGGCACGCAGACGCATCAGTGCGCGATGACGCAGACGGACGAGCAGAAACGCGTTCTGCCACAGGATCTCCCGAGCGCCGTTCGAGTGCGCGTGCGCGGTGGCGAGGAGCCGACCCTGGTGCCGGGCACCTACGACCCGGATGCGCCAGTGCCGGAGGCGTCCAAGCAGCCCGACTCGCCCGCGCCGACCACAAACGAGGAGCCCAGTCTGACCTCGCCGACGGCATCCACGGGCTCGACGAGCGTACCAGTCCAGGCAAACGGCAACAGCACCAACAACAACAACATGTACCAGGACCCGGAGTCGTCCTCGGTCGAGATGATGCCGTCCTTCCACGCCATGACGGCACTGAGCGCAGTGCAATGGCTCTTACAGTGGACGCAGGGGTGCGAGCAGTTCATGCAACAAAACCAGGCGCAACAACAACAGCAACAGCAGCAGCAGCAGCCGTCCATGCACGGATTTTCGCCGCCGACCGACTGGGACGGCTTTGTGTCGCCGCAGCAGCAGCATCCGCAACACGCTCCTGGTCCTCATCTGATACCAATGTTTGCCAACGGGCACAACAACAACCCTAACAACAACCACTACAACAACGACAACTACCAGAACGCTGCAATGCCGCCACACGGCGGGATGGGGGCGGGTGTTCGCCCATCGTTTGTCAACGGCAAGGGCGGCGGCGGCCGCGGCGGTGTGGGCGGCGGACGCGGCAGCGGCGGTCCGCCCTGGAAGTCGCCGCCGCCGCACGCTCGTCAGCATCCGCGCTGAGCAGCAGCAGCCGCTTCCTCCTGGTGCACAAGGGCACGCAGGAACGCCGCCTGACCCGCCGCGTCCGAAAACAGACGACGGGCCTCGGTCATCTCGTCGCTGGACAATGGTTCCATGGACGCGATGCTGCGATGAAAGGAGCAGATGCCGCGGTGCGACGAGGACTGCAGCTGTTTGGCCTGCGCTGTGGACTGCGGCGATCGGAGCGCTGGCAAATGAACCGCGAGCGCCTCGAGGGCGGGTACCACGCACGTGCCGTCGTTTAGGTAGACGCCTCGTTTGAAGGAGTAGAGAACTCCCGCTGCAAAGGGTCGAAAGCTGTCGTTGCCCCGTTTGTTGTCGCGCATGTGCGGTGTCGCGCAGACCGCGCGCCATAGGCAGACGATCAGGTTTCCGATGACGTTGCGCACCTGGCCCGAAAACCCAGGCCCGCGTCTCTTTGCCGTGCGGCCCGGTTCAGACGCCATCGCGGCCGTCGTGGCGCTGGCGGCGGCGGTCGCGGTGGCGGCGGCGGCGGCGGCGGCGGCGGCCTGTTGCCGCTGGCTCCGCACAAACTCGTTGGCGTGCACGCACACATTGTGCAGGACGTCGAGGTTGAGCGGCTGCCGACCCTCGCTGCTGCAGGCACGCACGTACTTGCGCAAGGCAATCGTCCGCACAAACTCGAGGTTTTGCAGTCGCGGATCGAGCTTGGGTGGCGGCGCGTTGGACGACGCCGGTGTTGTGGGCCCGTCGCCAGTCGGCATCGTTGGGTCGACAATGAGCAACGCCGAGATGACGTGCGACGCCTCCACCGCGAGCTTCACGAGCGCGTCGCGGGTCCAGGTCTCCCGACGTGCCGCGCGCGATCGCTTGCTCGGCACGACCTCGGATGGCTGCTCATCGACGCAGAGCGCACCGCGCTTGGCCACCGGCCGTGCCCCGTCCGACGACGCGACGCCTCCGCCAGCGGCCGCGCCGCCCGCCTCGCCCGTCGCGGTGCCCGCCCCGTCGTCGCCGTGCTGCGACTGTTGCCCGCCGCGCTTTGGCCGTGGCGGCGGCACCAGGATCTCGGCGTCGCTGATGGTCGCGGCGTTGCGGTAGGCCGAGACGCTCGCGCCGAACATGTCGCGCCGTCGCACCCAGCCGCCCAGCGGCGTGCCGGCCGTGTCGTCGGGGTTGGCCGACCCGACCGACCGACCGGTCCACGCGGCACCGTGGTCGCGCGCATGCTCGATGCCGACGACGCAGCCGGTCACCGTGCAGACGAGCTGCCGCTCCCGATCGAGCGTCAGGTGCTCGCACTTCATACCAAAGCACATGTGAAAGTCGCCGTCGGGCAGGGCATGGCACACGGCGCGTCCGGGGACGACGCGTCGGCACGGGGCGTTGACAAAGAACTTTGCTGGGTCGTCGTCCTCCTCCATGTCGTCCTGCCCGTTTTCAGCGTCGGCATCCCGACGCGCAATGTCGGCCATGGCGAAGATCTCGTCCATCTCGTCCATTTCGGACGCTGTCATGAATACACCCCCGTACGGCAAGGGCGGTGTCCTGTCGTCACCTCGTGCAATCTCCCGTCCGTCACCCGTTAGCGGGGCTACGGCGACGTAGACGGACGGCATGATGTTAACAACTACCGACTTAACCGGGACACGCACGAATACAGCACACACTCGCACGACGGGCCGCGTCTTCCGATCCTCGCCTCCCGCTCCATCCCCTCGTCGTCGTCGTCTTCTTCTTCTTCTTCTCCTGCTCGGTCCTCTCTCTCTGTGTGTGTGTCCTCCCTCATGGCGCGTCGCGGCTCAACGGCGCGGCGGCTCCGTCCCGCCCGCATCTTGAGCTTGTGATGGTGGTGGTGGTGGTGGTGGTGGTGGTGGTGGCGGTGGTGGCGGTGGTGGTGACGGTGGCGGTGCAGCGCGCCGTCTACAATCCCGACATGGCCGTGGCGCGAAGCAGCGCCGCAATGTCGGTGCCGTCGGCGTTTTGCGCGCCGAGGAAGCCATGCGCCGTGCCGGACGCTGTCACCTTGAGACCCCCGCTGCTGCGGCTCAGCAGGCTCGAGAGGAGGTCGTTTGACGACTCGAGCGGGTTGCCACCCCTCGACGAGCCGGCCATGGCCGCCCTCGACGCCTCGGCCTTGACGGCCTCGAGCGCCGGCGTGCCGCTGGTCGCCGTCTGGTGCGGCTCGCCGACCGCCGCCGACGGCGGCTCCTTTTCGCGCGACGCGAGCTTGGAAAAGTCAAACTTCTCCTGCATCAGGCCCGCCTCGGTCAGCTTGGCCTGCAGAATCTCGAGCCCCTTCTGCCGCTCGGTGGCCAGGCCGATGGCCTCGTCATAGTCACGCTGCAGCTTGCTCTTGTCCTGCTTGAGGTTCTCGTTCTCCTTCATCGTGTTGGCCAGCGTCTCGTTGGCGGTCGCACCGGCCGACGCCTGCTCGCGCAGCCGCTTGATGCCCTTGGAGGCAATGTACGAGCACGCCGCGAGCGCGCCCTGCGAGGTGATGTCCTTTTTTGCCGTGAATTCGTCCGACCACACGCCGAGCGGCGCCACGTCGGCCATGAAGCTCGTGCCCTGGTGGTGCGCCTCGATCTCGTCCTTGAGAAACTCCTTCATGAAGAACTGGGCCTCCGGCTGGTAGGCGGCCACGCGCGAGCGCTCCTTCTCCTCAAAGACGCCGGCACGCGCGTTGGCGGCCGCGGCCGCGGCCAGGAGGTCCTGGTTCTCCTTCTTCAGCCGCTCGACCAGGTCGTCGCGCACGCCCTCTGGTTGCGCGGGCGGGGGAGCGGCATCAACGGCGTCGGTCATCGTGCGGAGCGGCACGGCTCGGAAAAACAACGGGGACGGGGAGCTTTTACTCCCAGAGCCGGACGCCGCGGGTTATCTGCAGTTAGCGCGGGACGGGCAGGGATGCGACGGTGCGAGGGTGCGCGCACTGTCCTGTTGCTGCTTGGAAAAGCACGCGACCGCGTGCACCGTGCGCCCGTTGATGGTGTCCACCCAGGTACCGGGCCGTCGCCCTTCTTCGCAAAGTGACAGCTCCGCTTGGTTTCGGTACACCACATCCCCGCCCTCGCTCATGACCATGTCCGTACCGAGCGACAAACCTCGAAGGGTGCCGTCGCGCACCTGCTGGATGGCGTTGGGGTCGTCGACACTGGCCGCGATGCGCAGGCTGCCGTCCGAGCCTTGCCAGCTCGCCAGGCAGGTCCCGACACGGCTGCTGGAATCGTGCTCGTTGAGCAACGGACGCCCCGCAATGTTGGTGGACGCGATTTCAGCCCTGCTCAGATCGGCCGCGTTTCGTCGCCCGCCGTGGCGCGGCGGCGGCGGATGCGCCGTGCCGCGAATCTGGATGCTGCCCGTCATGACCACGCGCAGCGTGCGGTTCCACCAGAAACGTCGACGTCGTCGTCGTTATCCGTGCTGCGCACTTAGCGGCGCGCGCAGCGAAGCGAAGCGACAGCGCATGCGCTGCAACATCCGCAGCAAGATGGCAGCGAATGGCTGCAAAACTCCGCGTCTTGCGGCTTGAGCGCCCTGTCCGGGTAGAAGTTCCCCGCCCCGCCCCCGTGTTTGCGCCTCCCGATGTCGGCCACCGTCACCACCACCACAATTGGCAAACGGCAGCTCGCGGCTGCGGAAAAGGTCGCGGCCAAGGTTGCTGCCGAGGAGCAGCGCCACGCCGACGCGCTGACGGCGCTGCGCCCCGACTGGCAGTACCGATGCAGCTGTCCCGACTTTGAGTTTCGCGGCCAGTACCGCACCCCTCCGTACTGCAAGCACTGCGTCGGCGTGGGCTTCACGCTCTCCAACAACCACGCCGGGCTCAACCGACTCAACTTCTTTCCCGACTTTGTCAACGACGACGGCCCGTTGGGCTACACCGTGCCCGAGGGCCGCGCGTGGGACGTGCGCGCCGCCCCGTCTCACTCCCGCACGGGCTACAACCTGTTCGTCGGATCGCTCTGCCACGAGGCCAAGAAGCGCGAGGAAGCCGGTACCGCCGAGCCCACCGAACCAAGCGCGGTGAAGACGGCCATGCTGAACGGCGGAGCGCTCTGGCGCGCGCTCGACGACGCGCAGCGGGAGGAGGAATGGCATCAGAAGGCGCGAGACCTCACCTACCAGGTCGTCGCGGTCTTCCAGCGTGAACCCGAGAACAACGTCTAGGCACTGAGATTGCACAACACCGAGTCGAGTGTCGTGTTGAGAGTCGTGTGTTGAGTAGCCTCGTTGCGTGAAAACAAGAATTCTGCGTCTTGCGCCTTGTTCGCCCCCTGCGCACAGCACGCCCCCCCATCGCATCGTCCCGCTCCGCCTGTCCGGGGCAACCGACACATCCCCACCCCCACGTACCAATGGTGTCCATGAACGTGGCGCGCGAGTACTGGGACCAGGCCACCGAACACGGCAGCCCCAACGCGACCACCACCTTCCACACCATCTACGACAAGCACAACCCCACGGAGCGCCCGTTTGCGCTGGGCTTTCTCAAGATGCGCAAGTTTCTCAAGTTTTTGCAGACCGACACCGGCCAGACCATTGCCGGCGTCGACTGCACGCAGCCGTCGCGCAACCCCAAACGCGAGGAGCGCGTCCGGCGCACCCTCTCGGAATTCTTCTCGCTCTGCGTCAAGTACAGCCGCGCCAAGGAGAAACGGTCGGGTGACTACGCCAACGTGGGCGAGGCCCGCTCGCTGCCACAGAACACGTACTGCCTGTACCTCGGGTTTGTGCACGCCCTCTTCTCGGACGAGCTCCCGGGCATGATTGCCAACTGGCGGCAGCAGGAGGCCGACGAGTTGGCCGCGGAGGCCGAGGCCGAGCTCGTGACTGAGCAGGCGCAGGCGGCGTCGCCGCCGCCGCCGGCATCGCCGCCGCCACCGCCGCCACCGCCGCCACCGCCGCCACC
>MEHZ011538273.1_pt1 | contig 10669 bp, 8 predicted proteins | sample 897221 | NCBI WGS metagenome assembly MEHZ01 (sample SAMN05514161, study PRJNA337945) | marine metagenome | isolation source: marine surface water | place: Arctic Ocean | collected 2007-12-13 | reverse complement strand
ATCCTGGGCTGAAAAAACGGAACGAGAAGATCCAGGTTTTTTTGCGCGCTTAACGAAGCAGCAAAAACCGAGGTTTTTATGGATTGGTTGTTCTGATAGCCGTGTGCCCGCTAACCAGATTACTGGCCTCATGCCAGGAGAGGTATTTGTTCATCGGAATGTTGCAAATGTGGTCCTGCAGACTGAGTTGAATTGCATGTCAGTGGTCGAGTTTGCAATTAAGCAGATAAAAGTTAGGCACGTCATCATATGCGGGCATTATGGTTGTGCGGGCGTGGCAGCCGCCTTAGAAGGTTCGACCGAGGGTGTTGTTGACCACTGGCTTAGTGGCATCCGCAGCTTGTCTTCCCAGCACAAGGAGGAGTTGGAGCCGTTGGCGCCAGAAGCAGCGCAATCGAGGCTTTGTGAGCTCAATGTCATTGACCAGGTCAGGTCGCTCTGTCGCACGGGCGCTATTAATGACGCCTGGCGGGGAGGCCAGCAGGTTGACGTTCATGGGTGGATCTATGGGCTCCAAGATGGCCTTATCCGCGATCTTGGTATCCGGATTACCTGCCCTGAAGACCTAGAGCGAATTGGCAACGCCTGACCCGTTATAAAACCTTGCCGTCTAGGTGCTAAGTCGAGATAGTAGGTGTTTGGGAACTACAGTAGGAAATCCCTCTTTAGCAGCTATTGCAGGACTGTTGATTCACATGCCGATCAGTACAATGCAGGCTGGTAAATGACCCTGAGAACACAGATGAGCCACTATGACGTAATAATTGTAGGTGCGGGAATTTCCGGTATCAGCGCGGCAGTTCATATTCAAAAGACCTGTCCCGGGAAATCGTTCACGATCCTAGAAGCCCGTGAAACTATTGGAGGTACCTGGGACTTGTTTCGCTATCCTGGCGTTCGGTCTGATAGCGACATGCATACACTCGGGTTCAGTTTTAAACCCTGGACAGAAGCAAAGTCGATTGCAGATGGCCCCTCAATTCTAAAATATGTTAACCAAACTACTGACGAGTTTGGACTCCGGGATTTCATCCAGCTTGGGACCAAAGTCATCAAGGCAGAATGGTCAACCGGGGAAGCCCGATGGCTGCTGACATTGGAAAAAGCGGAGGGTAAAACCGAAACTCTGACTTGCGGCTTCATCAGTATGTGCGGCGGTTACTATAATTACGAGCAGCCGCATGAGCCAGGCTTCAGTAATATGGAAAACTTCCAGGGAAAGGTTGTTCATCCGCAGTTCTGGCCCGAAGATCTGGATTATAGTGGTAAAAAGGTGGTCGTGATTGGAAGCGGCGCGACGGCAATGACGTTGGTGCCTTCCATGGCAGAAAAAGGTGCGCAGGTGACAATGGTGCAGCGTTCCCCAACCTACGTGGTGTCACGCCCGGACCATGACAAAGTAGCCAACGTTCTCCGGAAGTGCCTGCCGGATACCTGGGCCTATGCAATAACCCGATTTAAAAATACGTTGTTGCAGGGTTTTTTCTACAGGCAAACCCGTGTAGCTCCAAGCGTTATAAAGAGGAAAATCTTAGGCGGAGTCCGCGCTCACCTGGGTAAAGAGCTCACTGAAAAGCATTTTACGCCAAGCTACAATCCTTGGGATCAGAGGCTTTGTCTGATACCTAACGGAGATCTATTTAAATCGATCAAGACGGGTGCTGTCCAAGTAGTGACATCACAGATCGATACTTTTACTCAGGATGGCCTCAAGCTTGAAAATGGCGAGGTGTTGCCTGCAGACATTATTGTGACAGCGACTGGCCTGAAATTAATCGTTCTTTCCGGAGTCGAGTTTGTGGTTGATGGGAATACGGTGGATGTATCTGAAACTTTTTCCTACAAGGGCATGATGTTTTCCGGCATTCCAAATATGACACAGACTTTTGGCTACATAAATGCGTCATGGACGCTGCGTGCAGACCTAACATCTGAGTATGTTTGTCGCCTTTTAAATCACATGGATGAGGTTGGGGTGAAGCAGGCGACTCCAACATTGCGTGCGGAAGATGCGGGGATGCAAGTGCGTCCATGGATTGATGACTTTCAAGGAGGCTATATGACGCGTTCAATGCATCTGTTCCCTCGGCAGGGTGAAGGTCCATGGCGGAATACGCAGGACTTCGCTGTAGACAAGAAAATGGTCCGCAAAGCGCCAATTGCCGACTCGGCTTTGAAGTTCTCGAACCCTGCGAGTTTTTCTCTGACGGGATAATGTCGAAAGAAAAATCTACGGTCTAGTTAGTGATGGCTAACTACAGGTTTCGGTTTTGAAATTCCTCGGTCGTATTAACGCGTGGATAGACAGTGTTCGGTATTTGGACGTCAAGAAATTCGCATAGCGGCTGCCAGCCATTTTTAGCCTCGAATACCAAGAGCCTGTCTGCGGGTACCTCGTCAATGACTGATTGGTTGTGCCTGTTAAAAACGTCTACTACGTGAGCTCGATCTTCCATTTTATTATCGAAGATGGGTTTCCAGATAATATCCATTGCCCAGTTTCCGAAAGCCCGAAGGTTTTTGTCTTCGGAATCTGCTAGTGAGCTGGAGCTGGGGTAAATGGTGTTCATGATGCTGTCGTACCAACTATCAGAATCTCTCAGGGACAGCACAATTTTTGAGTCAGGGAAATGCGCGGCCTGCTCACGCCAGAGGTTACACGAAGGCCAGTCAACGCTTGACTGATAACCTTGGAACAGATGATCCCAGTCGATGTTAATACCGAGGTGAGCATCTGCCCATAGCTGAAGGTGGTCTGGATGCTGGCCGACCTCCATCATGTGGTAACACTTGTCGAATCCTAGTTGTTCCAACGCCATTTTCAGAGAGAGAGTACCTGTCCTGCCGAAACCGGCTCCGACTACTTTGATCGTCATACCTACCACTTGGAAATCGATTCGAACGGCAAGTGTAGCAGTTAGATCTTTGTTTAGTTGCGCTTCTCAAAGGGGGCTCGTCGAGAATTTCCTCTTCGAGAAAAAATACAAATAATCGTCATTGCCAGTTCAGGCCGTGAAGCAGGGCTCTAGGAATCCCCAAAACCCTGAGGGGGCTGTCAGGAGGGGTTGGTGCTCGCTGATAGGCAAAAAATTACCTACCCAGCTTTTACGCTGTAATAAGACTTGTCTGCCTAGAACTATCATTTTCTGTAGGTTGCTGAACATTAAAGGTCGATGGCCCTAGTGAAGCTTTTTTAGGCCTTGACCACTTGAGTTTTATTCAGTGTTTCTTGTATTTCAGTTTCTTGAATCGTTAGCTATGGGTAGTCGGCAGAAATTGATCGGGTAATGAGCTCTAAGCGAAAATTTTGATTTTCTCAAAATAGTGGTTGAACGCGTTCGGGTTTAAAATCTTGCGGACATCGCCTTTTAGCGCGTCAGGTTCTGCGGAAAGGTATTTCGTCGTCGACAAGGAAATGGGCTTCTAATTAACCGAGCCTTTGACGTCGATTAAATAAAAGCCGCCATGAACCGCCATCGCAAGTAACTTGGGAAAGTATTGAACCGCAGGGCACTCTTGTTGCCCTTAGGCTGATTATCTGCTTTTCCCCGTCCCCTCGGTGCACCAGCAATTAAAACCTAACTCTGGCATTTGGGGGCCTATAAAGACGCTGTATGCTCTGTTATCGAGGCCGTTGTCGATTGACTTTGATATGCTTCTACACGGTATCTGTAATAGACTACATTTTTAAAGCGACAATTATTTTAGAGATAAGGAAAACTCAATGGCTCAGACCCACGATCACGAAATGGTATCGATCTACCCTTTTTCAGATGAGGAAGTAGATCAGTTAATGAATAACTCGGTTGAGTGTGTCCTGATGTGGGCAACGAAAGATGGTTGGCCCGTTGGAGTTACTCATGCCTTTGTTTGGCACGATGGAAAAATTTGGATTACATTTTCAGAGCACAGGCATCGCGCAGTAGCAATTAAGCGGGATCCTCGCGTATCCGTGAATGTCAGTGCAATGGGTTACGGTCCCCATGCAACCGCAGACTTGCCAGGTGGTGCCATCACTTTTAAAGGTACGGGCGAATTCTTCGATGATGAAGACACCAAAAAATGGTTTTATGGCGCGTTGTCACAAAAGCTGAACCCCGATAATAAGGACGGTGAAGATTTCTTTTATAACCTCCTCGACTCGCCTCTGAGAACAATTCTTGCGGTTACGCCTACCAAAAAAATTATGTATAACGGCACTAAAGCGGGGAAACATATGGCCGGTGCAATCGATGAAAGTGAGCTGGGAGAACCTATGGCCGTTGACAAAGACCGAATGAATAAAGCGCGTGCCGCGAAGGGTCTGGCTCCACGAGATAAAGTCTGAGAATAGTCCCGCGGGTCCGACACTACTGTGAGCTAATGACGGTCTTGCCCGCTGGTACCTCCGGGACCCTTCTAAGATAATTATCATAGAAGGGTCCCGGAGGTTAATTTTAGTCAGCGTGAAATTGGGTTGTGTGGGTTAATGACTAAAAGGGCTTTCATTTAACTATAGGCACCGCCAGGTGCGTGCCCCGCTAACGGCTGAAAATCTTAAGATCGTAAAGCCGTGAAAGTATTCTCGTTAACATTGTCTTTTGTCTTCGCTGGTCCTCCTCTAGTGCCAATGACCACATCTAATTAGCGGTACCAAAGTAGTCAGCATGTTTGATCTTTTGCTGCGCATACAAACCAATACTGACCATTGCTGCACCGTAAAAAGCGACAAATATCCAAGGTGCTTTGTAGTCCAGCAATCCTTGTTGAAATATCGTGTGTTCGTGGTGAGGCTTTCCTGCAGGTGCGCGCTGTTGCTTGTAGTGGTAGTGTTTCGCCATATTCACAGGTTGTTCTGACTGATGCTAAATAAACTTGACGATTTTCCTATTCACCAGACACCGGAACCGATTGCACATCCGGCAACTAGTGATCGTAATGTATACGATCGCACGTGGTTCAATGGATATGCACCGGACGGTTCCTATTACTTCGGGATCGGCATGGCTGTTTATCCTCATCGCGGAATTATGGATTGCGCTTTTAGTGTTGTGCAGCCGGATATGCGACAGCATTGCTTTTATGGTTCTAGGCGAGCTCCGGTTGAGCGAACCGAAATGGACGTTGGCCCATTTAGAATGGAAGTGATAGAACCGATGCGCCGTACCCGGGTCATTTTGGATGACAACGAAAGCGGCATCACCTGTGACCTGACTTTCTCTGCGCGAACGGCGTCAATACAGGAAGCTCGCCAGACCTTGTGGCAGGGAACTAGGCGAGCTATGGACGCGACCCGGTTCGACCAGTTTGGCCGGTGGAGCGGTGTTGTTAATCATCCTGATGGACAGATCACGGTAGATGAATCAGTTTGTCACGGCACCAAGGATCGAAGCTGGGGTGTTCGCGGGATCGGTGAGAGGGAGACCGGTGGGGCGCCCATTACCCCTGGAGGAATTTGTTTTATATGGGCGCCGCTGTTCTGGGATGACCATGTTTCACATGCGATATTTTTCGATGGTCAAAAAGGAGAACCGCTGGTTCGTGAGGGCCTCGAAGCACCGCTTTATAAGACGGAGGCAGATATTCCGGGGGTTGAGGATGGCCTTGTGGAACGAAAGCTTACTGCGCGACATAGGATTGAGTACCACGCTGGTACGCGATTGGCAAAAGCCGCAGAGATAGATCTAGTTAACCTTGCGGATGGCGTTCGCAGAATCAAACTGGAGCCGAAACTGAAATTCATGATGAAGGGGCTTGGTTATGGTCATCCGGAATGGAAGCAGGGCGCCTGGAAGGGTGAGTTGGTAACAGGTCATGAGTCGTTTGACCCAAGGCAGCTCGATAATCAAGCACCGGAAAATATTCATACGCAACAGATAGTGACCGCGACTGATGGTGAACGGCAAGGTGTCGGTGTGCTGGAGCAAATTGTTGTAGGTCCCTACGAGCCTGCTGGATTCAAAGGTTTCTTTGATGGCTACTCGGAGTCGCCTATCCCGTAGATAATGAAAATTGCGAATTTTTCGCAACAGCTAAAGCGCCTGTCCTAACTGTTAGACATAGAGTCTTCGATATCACATGATGTGATGTGATGTGATGTATTGTATTGTTTGAGCCCCTTATGTCTCCAACCTATCACCGCTTGCCGCGAACAAAGCCTTTAGGTTTCTCGACCAAGTTGAGTCAGGGCATTGGGGCTATTCCAGACACGGTTAAAAACTGGGTTTTTAACACCTTCATCCTGATTTTCTACAACCAAATTCTCGGTATTGAAGCGTTTCATATTTCTCTGGTTCTGGCGGTAGCCATTGTTTTTGATGCTGTGACCGATCCACTGGTCGCATCCTACTCCGACAATCTCCAGTCACGTTGGGGTAGGCGCCATCCCCTGATGATGATTGCGTCACTGCCGCTTGGAATTGGTATCTTTGCGATATTTATACCTCCGCCCGAGTTATCAGAAATATTGTTGCTAGGTTGGCTGCTCATATTTGTCATTCTGACCCGTGGGCTAATGACGCTGTTTTTCGTTCCTTGGGCTGCGATCGCGGCGGAACTCTCAGATGACTATCATGAGCGTACTTCTGTAATGAGCTACCGCTATGCTGTGGGTTGGATTGTCGGGGTATCCTTCCCATTTTTTATCTATAGTTTTGTGATGACCCCAAGCATTGAGTATCCGATTGGTCAGCTTAATCCAGCTGGTTATCCTATGATGGCGATATGTGCAGGTTTATTGTTAAGTCTTGGCGCAATGACCACAACGTTGCTGACGATGAAAGAAATCCCTTTTTTGCGCCAGCACAAAGCTAAAACGAATTTTGGGTTCAGGGTAACTGTTAAAGAGCTCCTTTTTGCGCTTAAAAATCGTCAGTTCGCACTGGTGTTCCTCATCATGATTATGACCGGCGCGCTTACGGGGGTCACCGCAAACATCAGCATTTATATGACGACGTTCTTCTGGGGGCTCAATACAGAGGACCTTCGTTGGTTCGTGCTGTCTGCCATGGGCGCCGTTCTTGCGTTCCCATTGGTTGCATTGATACAGGTTAAGTGGGACAAAAAACAAATCCTGTTGCTTTGTGCATATGCGAGCCTTTTTGACGGTATAGCGCTGGTGCTCCTCAGGTTTGCTAATGTTCTGCCGAACAATGGTGACCCGCTGCTGCTGGTCATCTTGGTAAGTGCTGGGGTTTTTGCTGCTGGAATTGCAGTGGTTCAGGGAATAATAAGTGCATCCGTTCTTGCGGATATCCTCGATGATCATGAACTGCGCACGGGCATGAGACAGGAAGGCATGTTCTATGCTGCGATATCGTTCTCGGGGAAAGCCGTATCAAGCATTGGTATCGTGATGGGTGGGTTGATTATCAGTGCCATACAGTTCCCGACTAACATGGCGCCTGGGGAGGTTCCGCAAGACCTAATATTCAAGCTCGGATTGGTGGTTGGCGTTGCTATCCCACTTGTATACCTATTTCCAATCAGCCTGATTCATCGGTACAGGATAACGAGGGAAGTTCATGGCGAAATTCAGCGTAAGCTCGAAGCGCGTCGGTTGGAATTGTTAAGTAAAGCGTAACACAATCCTAAATAGCTGGGTCGAGTTGCGAGAGGCCTTTGAAAGATAGGATTAAAAGTGCCGCGTCGATGATGTTTATTGCGGCTGAGAGTTCGTTTCGTCATCCTCATGTGTCAATCACTTGCAGTTAGGCTTAATAAAAGAAATTTTTCGTCCATGATTCATGGCTACCGGTTCATCTCGTACAAATTAGCGTACCTAATCCTGTAGCTCTTGCCTAAATGACCGGAGGCCTTCGGATTCAGGTGGTGAGGGGTGCTTCGGGGAAAAAAGAGTGTTTCTCAAGAGTCAAGATTCACCTTTTCGGGAGTATGGTGAGTTGAAATTGTAGTTACGTTCCCTTTGCCGCAAGATGCTGGCTAATATTTTGTAAGGCGATTGTTTGATGGATACCTTTTTTCTATCGGCAAGTGACGGCCATGACGTTGCATGTTACTCCTGGGTGCCGACCAACCCCAAGGCATTGGTCCAGATTGCTCATGGAATGGGAGAACATGCGCGCCGTTATGACTGGGTCGCACGGCAGTTGATTGCCGAAGGCTATGCTGTTTATGCTAATGATCACCGCGGTCACGGAGAAACCAGCGGTCCGGTGCTCGGGTACATGGGCGCTGATGGATGGAACAGGGCATTGGCTGATATGTACGAGCTGGGTCAATTAGCTAGAGGTAAACATGAGGGCCTGAAGCTCATTCTTTTGGGACACAGTATGGGTTCCATGCTGTCCCAGCAGTACATCACACGCTATGGTTGTTCGATCGATGCCTTGGTGTTGTCGGGATCACCAGGCTTCAGGGAAAGTAAGCTGGCGTTTATTGGCCACATGATGATGAAGTTTGAGTGCTGGAGGCATGGTCCGGATGGCGCGAGCGAACTCATGCAGGATGTTATTTTTAGAAAATCCAACACAGCTTTTGATAGCCCAGGGGCGACAGGCTATGAATGGTTATCTCGTGACCATGAAGAGGTCGCTATTTACATAGCCGATGAACAGTGCGGTTTTGTGTTGTCCTCGGGTTCGTTAATAGAAATGTACGAGGGTTCTGCGATATCGCAGGCTAAACTCAGCCTTCTAAAAATCCCGCAAGACCTGCCGATCTATATTTTTTCCGGTTCTCAGGACCCAGTGCATGGCGGTCAGGCTGACCTTGATAGGTTGGTTGACGCCTATCGAAAGTGTGGTCTCGCCCAAATCACTTACAAGCTATATCCGGGCGGGCGACATGAAATGTTCAATGAAACAAATAAGGACGAGGTTCTCAGCGAGCTGGTCCTATGGCTCGAAGAGCAGCTGTAAGAAAGGAGACTGATATGCGAAACGTGGCGGTGATGGGATTAGGGAACTTTGGCACGGCGTTAGCCTGCAACTGGCTGGCTGAAGGACTGAGCGTCAGTGGCTGGACTGTTGAACAGGAAGTCTATGACAGTATCCAGGCGACCGGTATTAACGAGAAGTACCTTGATGATGTCTCGCTTGAAGGGCTGAAGGTGTCGATGGATATTGCACAATCCGTGGCAGATGCCGAGGTTGTTGTGCTGGCACTGCCTTCTCACGTGGTGCTGAGTGTTGTTGATGATTTGTTGCCACACCTTCGAAATGATCAAATTATTTTGGATCTAGCCAAAGGGCTTGCGCCAGGTGATCAGATGATTTCTGAAGTGATCAGGGAAAAACTTGAAGCCGCAAAACTAAGCTGCCGGCTTTGCGTCATGATGGGGCCAACGATTGCTCCGGAACTCGCTCGGGGTGTCTTTACGACGGCGCTTGTTACCGGTGATGACGTGACACTCGCCGGGGAGCTTGCAGCTATCCTGACGACAAAAACATTAAAGCTCTCGGCGGCAACGGACTCCTTGGGTTCCGAATACTGGGGTGCCTTCAAAAATGTGATTGCCCTAGCTTGTGGTGTTGTGGATGGATTAAAGAGTGACGGACGGGGCGGCGACAACCTAAAAGCAGCATTATTTACATCAGGCTATCGCGAGGCAGTTCGGGTGTTACCTTTAATGGGTGCTGACCCGGAAACTGCCTTATCAGCGGCCGGGATTGGGGACCTGTTCGTCACTGCTACATCGCCCCACGGTAGAAATCGTGGAATGGGTGAAAGATTGGGCCTAGGTCAGACGCTTAAGCAGGCGGAGAGCGAGATGGTAATGGTCAGCGAGGGTGTCAGAGCGGCTCGGATGTTTAAGAACCTGTTTGCTAGTAAGGGGATTGACGCGCCGTTTGTAGATGCGGTTTGTGCGTTGCTGGATGAGGGTGCCACCATAGAACAATTCCTAGAGCAGACGGTCGGCTGAGCGGGCTATTGTATGCCAATTTATAAACAACCTCTTCTTCATTTTCTGCTATTGGGGTTGCTGTTATTTCTGATATTCGAACTAACTGCAACAACAGGACGTGATGCAGGTAAGACGATTGTCGTCGACCGGGAAAAACTGTTAGCGCACCTCCAGTTTCGGTCCAAATCTTTTAATACGGGAGAGTTAGAGGTTACGCTAGACGCTATGCCTCCTGAAAAGCTTTCAGCGCTGATCGAAGGATATGTGCAGGAAGAGGCTCTGCACCGTGAATCGTTGTCGTTGGGCCTAGATGTAAATGACTATGTCATTCGCCAGCGTCTCGTACAAAAAATGGAATACCTCTCTAGCGTTGCAGAACCGCAGTCGCAGGGAAGTGTCCAGGATTTCTATGAGCAGAACAAAGACAATTATAATATTCAGTCCACCGTTACCTTTACGCATGTATTTATCAATCGTGAGAATCATGAATCAGGTAACGCTGCGAAGCAGGCAGCTTTTAGCCAGTTAGAGGAGATGGTCCATGAAGGCATAGATTTTTCAGGGGCCATGCAGTTCGGGGATAGGTTTGCCTTTCATAAAAACTATGTGGGCAGGACTGAAGACTTCGTTGCGTCGCATTTCGGAGGAGAGTTTGCACGTATAGTTTCGCAGGCTGAGACTGACAAATGGTTCGGCCCTGTTGAGTCAGCATACGGCTACCACTTGGTGCTGGTCAGTGATCATAAGGAGGGCCGAACGCCGCTGCTTGAGGAAGTCATTGCTGATGTCACCTATGATTCACAGCAGGCTGCATCACGACTTCAA
>MEHZ011552519.1_pt1 | contig 10673 bp, 10 predicted proteins | sample 897221 | NCBI WGS metagenome assembly MEHZ01 (sample SAMN05514161, study PRJNA337945) | marine metagenome | isolation source: marine surface water | place: Arctic Ocean | collected 2007-12-13 | reverse complement strand
ACAAAAAAAATAAACAAGTAAACTATTATTTTTCTGCATCATATTTTGGGCTAATTAATGAGGAAAATAGTTTTAATAAGAATTTGGCAAATCTTAATAAATCCCTCAGTTACTTAGCAAAGTTTTATCGCTATACTAATGATAGAACTGCTGTAACTCAGGAATTGGAAAATAGCTTGGATAGTGTGGCTTATGAATTTTCTAAGGATATCACAACTTCTAATTTAAAACGGCTTAATAAATTGTACAAAAATCTTTATGGAAAACATGAAAAATGAAATGATTGATATCAATGCAATCAATGAAAAAATAGAAAAAGAAAGCGCATTTGTTGACTTACTTACTCTTGAAATGAACAAAGTGATTGTCGGCCAGAAAGATATGGTGGAACGTTTACTAATTGGCTTACTTGGAAGAGGTCATGTCCTTTTAGAGGGGGTCCCTGGTTTAGCAAAAACCCTAGCGATTAACACTCTAAGTCAGGCTGTAAAAGGTACTTTTAGCCGTATTCAATTTACTCCTGATTTACTTCCTGCCGACGTAGTTGGAACGATGATTTACAATATTAAAGAAAATGATTTTTCTATAAAGAAGGGACCTATTTTTGCCAATTTTGTTCTTGCCGATGAGATTAATAGAGCTCCTGCAAAAGTTCAATCTGCACTTTTGGAGGCAATGCAAGAAAAACAAGTTACTATTGGAGACACAACTTTTAAGTTGCAACCCCCTTTCTTGGTTATGGCGACTCAAAACCCTGTAGAACAAGAAGGAACTTATCCATTACCTGAGGCTCAAGTTGACCGATTTATGCTAAAGACGGTTATTGATTATCCAAAATTGGATGAAGAACAGTTAATAGTCAGAAACAATTTGAGCAGCAATAAAGTTAAAGTAAATCCTGTAGTAACCACTAAGCAAATCTTAACTGCTCAAGAAACTGTTAGACAGGTTTATATGGACGAGAAAATCGAAAGCTATATTCTGAATTTGATTTTTGCAACTCGATATCCAGAGAATTATAATTTGGGTTCCATGAAACCGTTAATCAGTTTTGGCGCCTCACCAAGGGGAAGCATCAATTTAGCCACTGCCGCTAAATGCCATGCTTTTTTAAAACATAGAGGTTATGTAATCCCTGAAGATGTTCGAGCAGTTATTTATGACGTATTGCGTCATCGTATAGGATTAACTTATGAAGCTGAGGCTGAAAATATTACTTCTGAAGATTTGATAACTCAAATCATCAACGAGGTTGAAGTTCCTTAAAACAGCATCTCATTCAAATTTAGATTACAACCATAGAAACCAATGGATACAAAAGCGTTACTTAAAAAAGTTCGCAAAATTGAGATTAAGACTCGCCGCCTAAGCGACCACGTTTTTGGAGGAGAATATCATTCTACCTTCAAAGGGCGCGGGATGACTTTTAGTGAAGTTAGACAATATCAATTTGGTGACGATGTTCGCGCAATTGATTGGAATGTTACCGCGCGTTACAACGAACCATTTGTTAAGGTATTTGAAGAAGAGCGTGAATTAACTCTGATGCTGGTAGTGGATGTTAGTGGTTCAGAAACCTTTGGAACAAAAACCCAATTCAAAAGAGAAATTTTAACTGAAATTGCGGCTACTTTAGCCTTTTCAGCACTTCAAAATAATGATAAAGTCGGTCTGCTTTTATTTTCGGATCGAGTTGAGTTGTTTATCCCTCCTAAAAAAGGGCGTTCTCATATTTTGAGGATTATCAGAGAATTATTGGAATTTGAGCCCAAAAGCAAAGAAACCAATATTTCGATAGCTTTGGAGTTTCTTTCAGGGGTATTGAAAAAGAAAGCCATTGTTTTTATGCTCTCCGATTTTATGGATTCTGGCTATGAAAAAACCCTCCGTATTACCTCAAAGAAACACGATCTTACGGGGATTCGCGTTTATGATCCCATAGAAACTTGTCTTCCCAAATTAGGAATTGTTCCCATGCGGGATGCAGAAACAGGAGCAATAAGATGGATAAATACCCAGTCTAAAAAAATCAGAAATCAATATGCAAAACATTATAATGAGCGCACCGCTAAACATCAAGAACTCTTCAAGAAAAATGGAGCTGGAAATCTAAGTTGTAGTGTGGAGGAGAGTTATGTAAAAAAATTATTGGGGTATTTTAAAGCAAGGATATAATATGAAACAGGCGTTTCCTATCTTAGTCTACTTTTCATTGACAGTATTACTTTGGGCTCAAGACAAAGCAGAATTGAACGTAGCAGTTGATTCAACACAAATAAAAATCGGGGCGCAACTCAATTATACTTTACAGGTAAAAGCTGATAGTACAGCACAGGTTGTTTTTCCCGAACAACCTATTTTTACACCTTTCGAACTTTTGGAAGAGAGCCCGATTGACACCCTTCGTTCGCAAACACATTATCTATACACCAAGAGATATTCTTTAATTCATTTTGATTCAGGCAATTACTTTATTCCTCAGCAGCAGGTATTAGTTAATGGTTTTTCTAAAATCGCAGATCTGATTCCGGTTCGTGTAAACTCTGTAAAAGTTGATACCATCAAACAGAAATTATTTGATATCAAGCCTCTTTCTGAAGTGAAAAAAAACTATAATAGGCTGATCTCAAGAGTACTTTGGGGACTAGTCTTAGCACTAATAGTAATTGGGGTTTCCTATACTTATTTATTTCAGAAAAGAAAAAAGGAATTACGGGAAAGAGAACTCCCCCCTTTTGATAGAGCAATTGAAGAACTCAAAGCTTTAGAATCCGAAAAGCCTTTTGAACAAGATGAATTCAAATTATATTATTCTCGCTTAACTGATGTAGTGAGGCGATATTTGGAAGAGGAAGCAAAAATTGATGCTCTCGAAAGTACTTCAGAGGAGTTACTCATAAAACTCGAAATGCGAAAAGGCGAAGGGACTTTAGATTTAGATTTTACTACATTGAAAAGTTTGAGAGAAGTTTTAAAGAATGCCGATTTGGTAAAATTTGCTAAATCTATGCCGGAATATAGAATTGCTAATGAAGATAGAAGAGCAGTGGAGCATGTCGTTATGGAAACGAAACAAGCACTTCCTGAACCCACTGAGGAAGAGTTGAAAGAAAAGGAAGCTTACAAAGAATATTTAGCTAAAAAGCGAAGAAAAGAACAATTGATTTGGGGCCTTTCTGGCATTGGTCTTTTAACTGTTACGACCTTGGTCATCTCTATGCTTGTTTATGGTTTTTATCCCGTCAGAGACACTCTTTTAAGCTACCCAACCAAAATACTTTATAGCGGTCAATGGGTAAGCAGTCAATATGGAACTCCTCCATTAAAAATAGAAACTCCTGAGGTTTTAGAGCGAATTCCAAATGAACAAAGCCTGATTCAGCAATTCAGTTTGGGAACTTTAGATAGTCCTTTTTATATTGATTTAAAGTTTGATTTTCCCAAATTAGATCCCAATAAAGATGAGTCAAGGTCAGATCCTGAGCAAGTAAAAACGGAAAAAGCTCAAGCTTTGGTTTCTTCAATAATATCTAATTTTCAATCTAGTGGGGCAGTTAATATTTTAATGAAAAACGATGAGATAACCCTTCCTTCTGGTTCACCAGCTATTAAGATTTACGGAACTTTAGATTATCCTAAAAAGGGGAAAGACGAAAGGGTGCGTTGTAATTTTAACACTTTACTGTTTACATTTGAAGAAGGTACAATTAGACTTACCATGCTTTATGAAAAGGAAGATAGGTATGCATCTGAAATTGAACAACGTGTCATTAACAGTTTAGAATTGATTAAAGAACTCTAAAAAATGTTTGAAGGAATCTATTTTGCAAATCCTGATTACCTCTGGTTATTCCTAGTAATACCTGTAGTTGTATTTTGGCATACGTTAACTTGGAAAAAGGCTCAAGCAGAACTTAAAATGCCAAGTCTTTCAGGTTTTCAGCAACATTCTTCTTTTTGGTCTTTAGTGAGACCTCTACTTTTTGTTTCTAGAATATTTGCCCTTGGGTTTATTATTTTAGCAATTGCACGACCACAAACAGTTGATATTTCTTCGCGGACAAAAACAAATAAGGGGATAGATATTGTTATGGCGATAGATGTTTCTTCAAGTATGCTGGCACAAGATCTGAAACCAGACAGATTAAGCGCATTAAAACGTGTTGCTTCTGCTTTTGTGGATGATCGTTTGTCAGACAGGATTGGATTGGTAGTTTATGCTGGGGAAAGTTATACTAAAACTCCCATTACCAGTGACAAAGGAATTGTAAAAGGTGCATTAAGAGAAATTTCTTACCAAGGACTGATAGAAGATGGAACTGCTATTGGAATGGGTCTAGCAACTTCAGTAAACCGTTTAAAAGACAGTAGAGCTAAGAGTAAAGTCATTATTTTATTGACTGATGGAGTAAATAATTCAGGCTTCATTGATCCTAAAATTGCAACTGAACTTGCAGTAGAGTTTGGAATAAAGACATACACCATTGGACTTGGAAGTAACGGAACAGCAAGGGCTCCTGTTGGAATTTTACCCAATGGCAGTTTTCAATATGCCTTGACGAAAGTCGAGATTGATGAAGCTTTACTTCAAGAAATTGCTTCAGCAACAGGTGGAATTTATTTTAGAGCAACAGATAATAAAAAGTTGGAAGAAATATACGCAGAAATCAACAAGCTTGAAAAAACAGAGGTAGAAGAGTTTAAGTATTACAATTACGAAGAAAAATACCGTTTACTAGTTCTTCTTGCTTTGGCATTAATTGGTTTAGAATGGATTGGAAGAAACACAGTTTTTAAAAGTTTTATTTAAAATGTATCAGATTGACGCTTACGAATACATTTATTTCCTAGCAATACTCCCTGTATTTTGGCTAGCCTTCATTCTAATGCTTAGATGGAAAAGAAAAACCCAAGTCAAGTTTGCCAGCCTCGAACTTTTAGAAGTTTTAAGTCCTAATCGTTCTAAATTTAAGCCAGGACTGAAAATGATTTTTTTAAGTTTTGCCATTACTTTATTAGTTTTAGGATTGATGAATCCTAAGATAGGGACTCAGCTTGAGACAGTAAAACGAGAAGGGGTTGATATAGTTTTCGCAATTGATGTTTCAAAAAGTATGCTTGCTGAAGATATTGCACCCAACAGACTAGAAAAATCAAAGCGATTGGTATCTGCAATTTTAAATCAACTAACTAGTGACCGTGTGGGTATTATTGCATACGCTGCTCAGGCAATCCCACAATTACCTATAACAACAGACTATAGTGCAGCCAAAATGTTTTTACAAGCATTGAACACAGAAATGCTTTCCTCTCAGGGGACCGCATTAGACAGTGCTATTGATTTATCTGGAACATTTTTTGATGATGAAGATCAAACCAATAGAGTAATTTTTTTAATTTCTGATGGAGAAGATCATTCTGAAGATGCTTCAAGTGCTGCTTCTAGGGCCGCTGCAATGGGGATAAAAATCTTCACCATTGGTATAGGTACTGAAGCAGGAGCCCCCATTCCAATAAAAAGAAATAATGTAGTAGAATCCTACAAAAAAGATTTTGATGGAGAAGTAGTTATTACAAAACGGAATCAAGAGATTTTGGAAGCTATCGCAAATGCTACAAATGGTCAGTATCAAGACGGAAATGACACGCAAGCAGTTTTAGAATTTGCCTCAGAACAACTTAAAGCAATGGATAAAAAAGAGTTTGAAGCTAAAAAATTTGTGAGCTATAAAGATCGTTTTCAACCTTTTTTAATTGCAGCTTTACTTTTTCTTATAATCGACCTATTTTTGTTTGAAACGAAAACAAAATGGGTTCAGAAACTGAACTTATTTAATGAGAATGAAAAATAAATTTTTAATAGGACTTTTGTTCTTCTCCTTTACTTTGAGTTTTGCTCAAGATGGCAAAGTGACCAATCATATCTATGAAGGAAATGAAGAAGCTCAAAAGGAGTCTTATATTAAAGCAGAAAAATCCTACAGAAAAGCCCTGTCTCTTGCTCCTGAAAAATCAACAGCTCTTTATAATCTTGGGAATACACATTTTTTAGATAAGAAATATGATGAGGCATCTCAACGTTTTTTCCAGACCCAAAAGGTTGCGAATTCTAAAGAAGATAAACATAAAGCCTTCCACAATATGGGTAATGTTTACATGCAAAAAAAGGAATATCAAAAGGCAGTAGAGGCATATAAAAATGGATTACGAAATAATCCTACAGATGAAGAAACTCGTTATAATTACGCCTTAGCAAAAGAGCTTCTAGAAAACGAAAACCCTCCAGAGGAAGAAGAACAAGATGATAAAAAAGACAAACAAGATAAGGATCAAGAAGACGAAAAAGAAAAGGACCAGGACCAGGAGGGAGATAAAGAAAATAAAGACGAACAGGATCAAGAAAAAGAAGGAGACGAAGGAGATGAATCAAAAGATGAAGGTGAGCCCAAGAAGGAAGGAGATCAAAACAAAGATCCACAACCAAATGAGGGAGAAAATAATTCAGAAAAAAAGAAACAACCCCCTAGACAAGGACAACTATCTCCTCAGCAAGTTCAAAGTCTCTTGGATGCGATGAACAATCAGGAGAAGAAAGTACAAGATAAAGTAAATGCTAATAAAGTAAAAGGAGTGCCTGTTAGAGGTAAAAAAGATTGGTAATTATGAATCAAATTTTGACATCTCGAGTACTAGTAGTTTTCTTGTTCATAAGCACTTTTATAGTTCAAGCTCAGGTCAGTTTTGATATCAAGGTGAGTAAAAAACGTTTGGGACTTAACGAACGTCTTCGCGTAGATTTTGTTATGAATGAGAATGGAGATAATTTTAATCCTCCATCTTTTAAAGGATTTCAGGTTGTAAGTGGTCCCCAGCAAGCAGTAAGTAGATCATGGGTTAATGGGATGCAGAGTTTTTCCAAAACCTACACTTATTTTTTAACTCCAAAACTAAAAGGAAAAATTACTTTGGATCAAGCTCAAATAACGATTAATCGAGAAGTATATAAAACTTCTCCTGTCATTATCGAAGTAACTGAGGCTGTTGAAAAACCAAATGACCCAAATAATATTGATTATATTACAGATGAAAACATTAAGCTTGTCGCTGAAATCTCAAATTCAAACCCGTATTTGAATGAAGGTATTTCTGTCGTTTATAAGCTCTATTTCAGAAATCCAATTTCCATTTCAGATGTTCAAGAACTAGAATCTCCAAGCTATGGAGATTTTTGGAGTCACTTAATTAAAGTAGGTCAAGTTAGAGTGAATAATAAAGGCCAATATAATGGAGAATCTTATAACGAAGTAGTTTGGCGAAAAGTAGTGCTTTATCCACAAAAAACCGGAAAACTCAATTTAGAACCCCTGACTTTAAATTTAAGTTTAACTGTGCCCAGTAGCCGACGTGATCTTTTTGGAAGGAGAATTATGACTCAAGGCCAAAAAACTATTTCTGCAGGAAGAAGAGTAATTAATGTTAAACCTTTACCAGAAAAAAATCAACCTGCAGGATTTACTGGGGCTGTGGGTCAATTTGATTTTGATGTAATTTTAGATAAGGATGCTCTGAAAGCTACAGAGTCTTTTCAGGCGACGCTAAAAGTTAGAGGGAACGGGAATTTAAAATTGTTTAAACTACCCAAAATTAATGTTCCGAATACCTTAGAGGTTTATGAGCCAGAGCATAAAGAGAATGTAAAAATTAAGCTTTCAGGTATGGGGGGGACTGTGGAAGACACTTATACTATTGTTCCTAAATACCAGGGGAGGTATCCTATTCCGGCAGTAGAATTTTTATATTTTGATCCCAAAACAAAGAGTTATAAGAGTGTACGCTCTCAAGATTTACTTGTAGATGTTTTTGATGGACCAATTGCAGGGGATGCTCAAGGGGTAGCCGCAAATTTAACCAAGCAATTAGTCCAAGCCAATGATACTGCTTTTCGCTTTATCCTTTTGGATACTAAATTAAGTCCAATTAAAACACCTTCATTTTGGAAAAGTAAACTTTTCTGGATACTACTGATTCTTCCAATATTGCTCTTGCTTTTCACCTTTTTATTCAAACGATTTGTATTAGGACGCTCAGAAGATAGTGCGAGCAAAAAACAACGTGAAGCACAACATTTAGCTCGAAAGTATTTAAGTTCTGCTAAAAAAGCATTCCATGATCAAGTAGCTTTTTATGAAGCATTAGAGCGAGCGTTGCACAATTATTTGAAAGCTAAATTAAAAATTGAAACCATTGAATTGAGTAAAGATAAAATTGAAAGTCTATTATTAGATAAAAAAGTGAAGGCCCAAACGGCTTTAGACTTTGTGTCTGTTATTGAAAATTGTGAGCTAGCACGTTACGCTCCAGGCAGGTCTGTCAGTGTAAAAAGAGATTATGAAAAAGCGAGTAGTATTATTGCAAGTATAGATCGGCAATTATGAGAAAGGGTATAAATTTTAACTTGTTTTTAAGACTGTTTCAAAATATGCTAATGGCAATTCTTATGATGAATTTTCTTTTTGCTAGCGCTCAAGATTCTTCAGAAAAACTTTTTACAGACGGAAACACAGCCTATAATGACGGGGACTTTGCAAAGGCAGTTTCTTTTTATGAACAAACACTTGAAGAGGGGCAACATAGCGCTGCTTTATATTTCAATTTAGGGAATGCCTTTTATCGATTAAATAATGTTGCTGAAAGCATCTATTATTTTGAAAAAGCGAACCAACTAGATCCAGATAATGAAGATCTCAATATTAATAGTGCTTTTGCTCAAAACATGACCATTGACGCAATTGAAGCTATTCCAAAATCTCAGTTAGTACAAATTCAACAAAGTATTTTTAGTTTATTTTCTCTTTCTGTTTGGTCTAAGATTACTATAATTTGGATATGGTTATTTGTTTTATTTTTCTTAGCCTATTTGTTTTTAAAAGCAACACAATTGAAACGGATTTTCTTTTTTATATCTCTACTTTCTTTGATTCTTTTTATGATTACTTTTCCGATTACTTTTTCGGTAGATCAACAACAAAAAAACACTCAATACGCAATCCTTTTTTCTAGCAGAGCAGATATTTGGTCAGAGCCCAATCAAAGAGGAGAAATTCAATTTGTATTACATGAAGGGACTAAGATTCAATTACTTGAATCGCTTGAAGAATGGAATAAAATACGTATCGCTAATGGTTCTGAAGGATGGATAAAAAATGCTAATTTTAGAAGTCTGACTGATTAGATCACAATATTTTGCTTCTCTTGAAGTGTTTCAATTCGCATAACCCAATCAAATAAAAAAGCACCTAGTTCTTCAAGAAAGGGATAAGAAATAGATTCGACTAAAATAGTTGGTGACATCAGGGTCATAAAGCCGTTTATTTCTTTAAAAATAAGTGTTAATGCACTTAAAATAATACACCATTTCAAGATTCCAAAAAGCCCTCCCAGAATTCGATTGAGTCCGCCCAACGCCACAACTTTAAGTGCCTTTGTAAGCATTTTTGCTAAAATAGAAATGGAGTAAACGATCCCTATAAAAAGTAGGATAAAGCTCACTACTTGAATTATTTTTGGCCCCAATTCAACATATTGTGTAAGATAATTTCCTGCTAATGAAGAAAATTTAAAAGCACCTATAATACCCAAGAATAAGGCAATCATTCCAGAGATCTCGATGATAAAACCTTTAGTGAGACCTCTAAAAAGCGAATAGGTTAGCAAGATTCCAGCCACAATATCAAATGTATTCATGAGACTAAATTACTATTTTAGGATTATAAAACGATCAATTTATTTGGAATATGAATATTTGAAAATGAAAAAAAAAGTAAAAGATAATCTACAAAATGTATCTTTGTGTATGGTTAAAAATGGACGTGACCCAAAATTAAAAGAGTGTTGGGATGACTTAATTCTGTTTTTAACAGATACTTTTCCAAATGGAGATGTCCTGGATGTTGATGGTTCTTCATTTAATTGGTCTTCAAGAGTTTGGAAAACCACATGAACGATTTAAAAGGAAGATAATATAAATTTAATTAATATTGGGGCATGTACTATTTTAGAATCCTTCAGCTATTACCGGTTTGACATTAATGAAAAAGATGGTTGGCCTAATTTAAAATCTGGAGAGCAAAGTATTTTAATTAAATCGGCAATAGTAGATTACTTCCTCAAGCAGAGTGTCATTTCATAAAACTACTTTATTTTTACAATATGATTGAACGCGTAAAAAAATATCTAGAAGAAGTCAATTCTTTTTCAAGTACCGATGCTCTTACTATAGAAGAGTTTAGAGTTAGTTATTCTGGAAAGAAGGGAATTCTTAACACTTTATTTGCCGCCTTTAGAGAGGTACCGATAGAACAGAAGAAGGCTTTTGGGCAAGAACTTAACGTATTAAAAAATGCTGTTTCCGAAAAGATAAAGGAACTTCAATCACAACTTAAAAGCACTGGAGGAAAGTCAAGTATTTCGGATCCTACTAGAACTCCTTTTCCAATCCAAACTGGAAATAGACATCCACTCTCGATAGTTAAAAATAGAATCATTGACATTTTCAGCCAAATTGGTTTTACTATTTCTGAAGGTCCTGAAATTGAAGATGATTGGCATAATTTTACAGCTTTAAATCTTCCAGAGCACCATCCGGCACGAGACATGCAGGATACCTTTTTTAT
>MEHZ011493621.1_pt1 | contig 10680 bp, 9 predicted proteins | sample 897221 | NCBI WGS metagenome assembly MEHZ01 (sample SAMN05514161, study PRJNA337945) | marine metagenome | isolation source: marine surface water | place: Arctic Ocean | collected 2007-12-13 | reverse complement strand
AAGGTGTCTAAGCAGGTACCAAGGTGTCTAAGCAGGTACCAAGGTGTCTAAGCAGGTACCAAGGTGTCTAAGACTGGTGTCGGGTCATGCGGTATGTATTTTGTCCTCTGTTAACGGCTAGCTGTAACAGATCAATCTGGTTCTGGGCCATGGCGGAAGGGGTGGCCCGGCGACAAGGGATGGGTCCTCAGGACTTCGGCAGTGTTGCCAAGTAGTGTCAGCGCAGTCGTTTTCAGATCGCTTGACCAGAGCAGGGAACACCATCATGAGTCAGAACTCACGTAACTTTGCACAGGGCGTGCACGCATCCGATGCGATCGTGCAACGTACCGACGAATTGACTTGGCAAAACCCCATCTCGTGCGAAGACAGGGCGGCTACGGACCTGCTCGGGCACCGGTGCACCGTTCTTCATGGCATTGCAGCGGTTGCTAGCTCAGGACAAATGGTGGTGCCGATGTCGGACATGCTGGTTGCGGGCGGCCACACGGGTCATGCAGTGGCCGTGGCAGATGATGCGGCGCTCCTTGACCGGTGCATCGCTCCTTTCGGCCGCCAGGTTTAGTCAGGATTCACTGGTATGTGGTGGCGAATCTTGGCGGTGACGTGTGCGTTAGGACTCGCCGTAGCTGCTGTCCTGACAGCACCAGCCACGGTTGTAGGCCAACGTGGTGTCGTTGTTGCAGCCCTGCCATGTCGACCGAGTCTGCAAACCGCTTCGTCGGGGTTTGTGGTGGACGACGAACTCGTGGTCACAGTGGCCCATGCGATCTACGAGTCGCGCGATTTTGCGATTCGAGATGTGACAGGCCGATGGTACCGACCCGAGATAGTGCACATGGACCTGGACCTGGACCTTGCGGTATTGCGGGTGCCGGGATTGCGGGCACGGCCGATGACAACACGCCGCGCATTACCTGAAGACCTGGTGCGTATGGTCCAGGGCGCAGCCAGCGGAACCAGCGAAGGGGTTGTGCTTCGAAGAGTCCGATTGACGACAGAGACGATCGGCGATCTCAGCCGGAAGACCGAGCGAAGTGGTTACGAACTCAGTGTTGCCATCCAGGGCGGCGACAGCGGGGCAGCGGTCGTCGACACCTATGACAATCTGATCGGTGTCGTGTTCGCTCGTTCGAGACGTAGCGAAGCATCCTGGGCAACCTCTGCTAGCGAAGTCCTGGGAGTATTGGATCAGCAGGGTATTCCGCACTGGCAGTGTGAGAACTCGTCGGAGGTCGAACTCATTCTGGAGCCGCTGAACCTGGAAGACCCGTCTGAATAACTAGCTGGTGTCGCTCGTCGCTATCGAGAAACAGACGAGGCCGTCACGTAACCAAGGTGAGTGCGACCGGCAGGGTTAGTAGCGACGCGATCGTGACTACGACAACATCGTTCGTCGTCCGGTCTGCCTCAAGGTCGTGTTCCAGAGCCAGCACCATGCAGAAGACCGCTGGTGGCATAGCGGCTTGAAGAATGATGACACCACGATCGTCACCGGTCAGCCCAAACGCTTCGGCCACGGCCCAGCCGATGATCGGGGCAACGATCAGTTTGGCGATGGTGACGACGCCGGTCGACCGCAAAAATTGCAAGCTGCCGGTCGTGGCCAACTGAAGCCCAAGCGTGAGCAGCATTACCGGGATGAGACCCTGGGCGATGGTAGACACGGCGCGATCGATGACGGTCGGGGTGTCAAGGTTCGCGACGTTGAACAAGAAGCCGATGATTGCGGCGACAATCATCGGCGAGACGAGCGCGTCGAGGGCTGCCTTTAGGCTCGATTGCGTCTGTCGTGTGCCAAGCCATACCGACAACAAGGTGCCGAAAAACATGATCGTGACCATCAACACGCCAGCACGATCGAGCGCGTCTTCGCCTAAAGCGAACACGCAAATGGCTAAGCCGGCATTTCCGACATTGCCATACGCGCTAGACATGACCGTCGCGCTCATTGCGCTTCCGCGCAAGCCAAACACAGGCGATAAGACAGCGCCTGCCACGCCCGCAGCGAGAACGCTTGCGACGCCTGCCACCACGAGTTTGGCTGCGGTCTCTGCTTCCAATGTGGTGGTAGAGAAGATGTTGAACACGAACGCGGGGCCCAGGATCCAGTAAGCCAGTTTGGAGAGTGTTCCTGTATTGAGCCCCAAGCGCTGCGCTACGAGCGCGCCAATTGCCACCATGACGACTACGGGGCCAAGTACATCGACCAGAAGTTGCACGGTGTTCACCGGGATCGCCCTCCAGTCGAACGGTTCGCCCCTGAGCATAGGACCAGAAAACCAATGACCCGAACTTCGCGTTGCGCGTCTATCTTTGGTACGTGGACCAAGGTGTCGCAACAGCGCTACATACCGATCATTACGAACTCACCATGGTGGCTTCGGCTATCGAGTCCGGTGTCGCCGGCAGGGATTCGGTGTTCGAGGTATTTACGCGCCGCCTGCCTGCGGGGCGTGCCTACGGCGTCGTCGCCGGCATGAACCGGTTGATCGAAGCGATTGGGAACTTCCGTTTTAGCGACGCGGTCATAGAACACCTTGTGACGGCTGGGGTGGTCTCAGCGGGCCCTATGACCGAATGGCTGGCCAATTATCACTTCCGTGGTGATGTGACCGGCTACGCCGATGGCGAACTGTTCTTTCCCTACAGCCCAGTGCTCACTGTCGAAGGCAGCTTCGCAGAATGTGTAGTCCTCGAGACCGTGCTGCTTTCCGTGTTGAATCATGACTGTGCCGTCGCGAGTGCAGCGGCCCGGGTGACCGATGCGGCCAATGGGCGTCGACTCATCGACGGTGGTAGCCGCCGAACCGATCCCGACGCGGCGATAGCGTCAGCGCGCGCCGCCCATATCGGCGGCTTTGACACCACGTCAAACCTCGAGGCCGGGCGTCGCTATGGCATTCCTACCGGCGGCACGACTGCACACGCTTTTGTGCTGGCGCACGCTACCGAAACCCTCGCTTTCGAAGCTCAGCTACGGGCTATGGGGGCTGACTCGACCTATCTCGTCGACACGTTCGACATCGAACAAGGCATTCGCAACGCGGTGCACGTCGTCGGTCACGACATTGGCGGCGTGCGTATCGACTCGGGCGATCTACTTGAGGGCTCTCGGCTAGCTCGAAGACTGCTGGACGAATTAGGTGCAGCTAACTGTCGAATCGTTGTGTCCAGCGATCTTGATGAGTACCGCGTGACCGAACTCGAAGCGGCAAAGGCTCCGATCGATGCCTACCTCGTTGGCACCCAGTTGGTTACAGGCTCCGGCTATCCAACTGCATCCATGGTCTACAAGCTTGTAGCGATCGCTGACTCTGACAATCCTGGTCAGAAGATGCGCGCTGTGGGTAAACTTTCTCCGGGTAAACGAACGATTGGTGGCCGAAAAAACGTGCATCGCACACTCGACGCCAACGGCTATTGGAACTCCGAAGTGTTGTCGGTACTTCCGGTGGATCTTAGTGAAACAGCCCATCGCCCCCAGGTTCCGCTCATCCGTTCGGGTGGGGTCGAAGCGTCCTTCGAGTTGCAGCATGCACGTGATCGGTGTCTGGATCGTCGTAATCGTTTGCGTCCTGAGTTCCGACGGATCAATCCCGACAACACGCCTGCGGTACCAACAACATGGGTCGGCATCGAACTTGATGAAGAGATGAATCCGCAGTGAGTCGTGCGCTCATAATCGTCGACGTGCAGAACGACTTCTGTGAAGGTGGTTCTATGGGCGTTGATGGAGGTGCCGCTGTCGCAGCGTCGATCACTGAGCTTCTTGCTGACCCGGCGAACCATGACCGGTGGATGGTCAAAGTTCTCACTCGTGACTGGCACATCGACCCGGGCAATCACTGGGCTGCACCAAACGAAGCCCCAAACTTTGTCGACACTTGGCCGGTTCACTGCCAAGCTGGAACACATGGCGCTGGGTTTCATCGGGACTTGCGCGTCGCCTCGGATGAGATCTTTAGTAAGGGGCTACATGCGGCCTGCTACAGCGGCTTCGAGGGCCGTGCCAACTCTGATCAGACTTCACTGTATGACTGGCTAAAGGCGCAAGCTATAACCGAAGTCGAGATCGTTGGCATCGCTACCGACCACTGCATCAGAGCGACGGCCCTCGACTCGATCTCGGCAGGGTTTACCACGACGGTGCTGCTCGATCAGTGCGCTGGGGTAGCGGCTGACACAACCGCTATGGCGCTGGCCGCTATGGCAAGCGCCGGCGTCATCCTCGTCGACTAGGGCGCTGCTTGTCACGATCAGTGTGCACGTGCCGCTTCGGGCGGCGCCGACCAGCACCGTGATGCTCGATAGATGTCCCATGATGGACTTTTGAGCCGCGGAATGATTGCCTGGCAACCATTCTTTGTTTCAGGAAACTGTGAGGGCTTAGACGGCTGGATGGAAGTTGGCCAGGACATCGTTGCCGGACATGATCGATGGCATGAGGCCGAGCTGAGCGGGCACGAGTTGTTCGATGAAGAATGTGGCGGTCACGAGCTTTTGTGACAAGAACTCGGCCCGGTCACCAGTTGCTCCAGCAGCAATCTCGGCCTGCGCTATAGCAGCGCCCTTGGCCATGAGGCCACCAGCAACCACAGTCGAGAGCAGACGTAAATATGGCGTTGCGCCAGCGAGTGCGGCATCGCCACGGTTCGCTAGCAGCCAAGCGCTGGATTCGCGGCAGGCTGCTACACCCTCGGTGAGCGGCTTGGCCAGAGCACTGAGACTGTCACCGAGCGCTTCGGCATAGGCCTGGGTCTGATCAAGCAGTTCGTCAACAGCAGCGCCGTCTCGCATCGAGAGTTTGCGGCCGACCAGGTCGATGGCTTGAATGCCGTTGGTGCCTTCGTAGATGCCGCCAATGCGAATATCGCGGTAGTGCTGGGCGGCGCCGGTCTCTTCGATAAAGCCCATACCGCCATGAACCTGCACACCAATCGACGTGAGTTCGTTGCCCAGGTCGGTGCACCATGCCTTAGATAGCGGCGTGAGTACCTCGGCGAGCTCTTGGCCGGAGGAGCGCACCATGGCGTCATCGGCATGATGAGCGTCGTCCATGGCTTTAGCATTTAAGTAACACAATGAACGCATGGCCTCGATGTAGGCCTTCATGGTGATGAGCATGCGACGTACATCGGGGTGTTCGACGATTGGAGCAGCTTCGCCCTTGGGCAGGTCGGGCCGGCCACCTTGGGTGCGGTCAAGTGAGTACTGCACAGCTTGCTGGTAGGACCGCTCGGCAAGAGCCAGTCCCTCGAGCCCAACGGACAATCGAGCATTGTTCATCATGGTGAACATCGAGCGCATGCCGGTCTGCTCTTCGCCAATCAGGTAGCCCGTTGCGTCTTCGAATGACATGACAGCGGTAGGGCTGCAATGGATGCCGAGTTTGTGCTCGAGTGACACACACTCGAGAGAGTTCGCCTGGCCGAGGGTGCCGTCGTTATTGAGCAGGAATTTGGGGACGATGAAAACCGAAATTCCCTTGGTGCCTGGGGGAGCGTCGGCGGTTCGAGCGAGCACCAGGTGGATGATATTTTCGGCGACGTCGTGTTCGCCCCACGTGATGAAGATCTTCTGGCCGCTGATGGCATAGGTGCCGTCGTCGTTGCGGACGGCCTTGGTAGTAAGTGCGCCAACGTCACTGCCGGCCTGGGGCTCGGTCAGGTTCATCGTGCCGGTCCACTCGCCGCTGACCATCTTGGGCACCCAAGCGAGCTTCTGCGCCTCGCTGGCGTGTTCTGCGAGCAGGTGCACTGCGCCTTGGGTCAGCAATGGGCAGAGCGAGAAGCCCATGTTGGCCGAGGTCAGCATTTCTTGAATCGCTAGGCCGATGGTGAGCGGGAAGCCCCCACCGCCATATTCAGGATCGAAAGAGATGGCGCCCCATCCGGCCTCGACGAGTTTTTGATAGGCCTCGACAATGCCGTCAGGCGTTGTAACCGATCCGTCGTTGTTGCGCCGGCTGCCTTGGATGTCACCAGTGCGGTTTGTGGGAGCCACGACTTCGCTGAAGAAGCGGCCGGCCTCTTCGAGAATCCCGGCGATCTCAGTAGCCTCAACATGGTTGAACGCCTGATGACTCTGCAGCTGGTCGACGTTGACGACGTGTTGCAGCACGAAGGCCATGTCCTCGACTGGGGCCCGATAATCACTCATGAGACGAGGCTAGCCAGTAACGCGAATTATTGGAAGGCTGAGCACATGACGAAACATGCAGATGGCGTTACTGGTCAGCGGCGAACGTTGAAACCGCACGTGGTCGTTTGCAACGGCCGGCCATTCATACATCCGAGACTTCACGCAGGAAACCCCAACGGCCATGTTTACGCCCGGGTTGCCAGCCGCTCGAACCGCCTCGCACCTCGACCTTGCGGCCATTGGCGATCACTGCTGGCGGACGCAGATAGTCCTATACAGGCACTTGCCCCGGTGCAGGCGCGTGGGCGAAGTCAGGCCTCGACTCACCTGTGGGCCTAAGGCTGCGGGCCTCTTGGAGCCAACTAGGGACAGCACAGCGCTGTGGAAAGTTTGTGGTGCCTTGCGGTGAAGTACTTAGGAACGGTGTCCGGGTATCTAATCGCGCAAATGCCCAACCGATAAACCGGGGGAGGTCAGCGGTTGGGCACTGGGCAACTTGGCGTCGGTCAGGGGGAAGAGGGCAGATGCGTCTTTGTCGTGGCAGTTGGACCTTTAGGCCTTGGCCATACGGCGGACTGCGGTGGTGGAAACGCGCTTCTCGAGCCGAGGACAAAGAGCCAGCAGCGAAGCGAAGTCACGAGGTGACATTGCGTAGACCGTGGAATCCACATCAGTCACGACGGTAGCCATACGAAGCTCGCCGGTGAGCAGAGCGATCTCGCCAATGATCTCGCCGGCGTTGATGGTGCCGATCCTCTCGCCGTTACGAATGACCGAGGCAGAACCTTCGACCATGACAAGTGCCTGCTGACCGAGGGTTCCTTCGAGCGTAAGGTTGGTGCCAGCTGCGACCTCCACCGGTGTAGCGAAGCGCCCTAGCTGCACTAGCTCTTGATCGCTGAAGTTGGCCTTGAGAGCGTCGGTCACTCGTTTTGGCATGAGATTTTGGGGGGTGTCTTTTGTCCTGAACATGTTGAATCCTTTAGTAGCGGGTACCTACAAAACTACGACCGCACGGCTGCAGTTCTCGCCGAATGTGACACGGGCGACGGTGCCCTGTGTCACGATGCTTCATGGGAATATTTCGGGCCGGTTCCGGGGTCGGCTGTAGTGTTTAGCGGTGGCTCCAGGTGTGTATCTCGCGGTCTTTATCGTGATGGTTGCCGGCAGCACCTTGCAGTCATCTGTGGGCATGGGCCAGGGCCTACTGGCAGCGCCGTTGCTTCGCCTGCTTGAGCCAGATCTATTGCCAGGTCCAATCGTGTTGGCGGGGTTCTTGACCGGCGCTGTCTTGGCGATGCGCAATAGCAAACGTACTGATGCACGCGAAGTGGCACCCGCACTCCTTGGCCGGTTCGTTGGCGCTGGTGTTGCGATTGGGCTACTTGCTTTGTTATCTGACCGTGGCCTGACGATCATGATTGGTGTCATCGTGCTGGCACTCGTGGCTGCGAGGCTCACAGGGCTGAAGATCCCTCGCAAGCCAGCGACACTGGCGGGAACAGGATTCGTCTCTGGCATCAGTGGAACTATCGCTGCCTTAGGTGGGGCGCCGATGGGTTTGTTGTATGAGCAACACGCTCGTGCCCGCGATTTCCGCGGCCCGATGGGCGTCTTTCAGATGATTGGTGGTGTCGCCAGCGTTTTGATGTTGACCGTCGCTGGTCAGATGGATGGTCGTGCTTGGGCGTTGGGCTTCGCCCTGCTTCCGCCACTGATGCTCGGCTGGCTTCTGGCCCGCTGGGTTACGCCAGTTGTGGACCGCGGCCTTCTCGGTCCAGTTGTGTTGATCATGTCGGGTGTTTCGGCGACGGCGCTGATCCTGAGCGAGGTCTTGTGACATGTTGACCTTCCAAGAACATGTAATCGGCTTGGAGGCCGAGGCAGCGAGATTTCGGTCGCGTCCGGTGACGACTTGGACCTAGCTCGCAGGTCCCACGACTAAGGCCATCGAACTGGCGAAGGACTGCGGCGGTGACCTGCTCATGTTGTGGAGCCGGTAAGGACCCGAACTCCGGCCCGTTTTGTTTGTCGACCAGCCCGGTGCGTGAAGCTGGATAACTGGAAACCCGAACAACGTCGGGTTTGATCGTCATTATCCAGATGTTGAGGTGACTGGTAACTATGCGCAGTTCTCGCGAGCGATCCTGGATGGGGCGGATTTGTCTCGGGCCCGCTTCGCCTATGCACAGTTCGACAACGCAAGCTTGCTCAAGGCCAACCTGAGTCGTGCGGCTCTGGTCGGAGCATCGTTCCAAGCTGCTGACCTGCGCGGAGCAGAACTCCGCTTTGCCGACTTGAGCCGGGGCCGACTAGAAGAGGCTGACCTGCGTGGCGCCAACCTGTCGTTTACCAGTCTGGCCGGCGCCAATCTCGAAGGCGCACGGGTCGACGGCACCACCTTGTGGCGGGGTACGCGCTACAACCAGCGCACTCGCTGGTTTGACGGTGCTCGGCGTCGAGCACCACTCGACGTCGACTGATCCTCATTGCTATTGGGCCTCAGCAGTTCAGGGACTCGCGCAGGAACGCGACCTGGAGTTTGAGCAGGTTTTCAGCGACCGATTCCTGTGGCGTCATGTGACTGACTCCAGACAGCGGCAGTACCTGGTGCGGACGCCCAGCTTCGAGCAGCGCTCGTGAGAGCTTGAAGGTATGCGCGGAAACGACATTGTCGTCGGCCAAGCCATGGATGAGCAGCAGAGGTCGCTCGAGTTGAGGAGCGAGCGGGATGAGGTCCGTGCATTCATAGGCGCCAGCGTCGGTAGCCGGATGGCCTAGGTAACGCTCGGTGTAGTGGGTGTCGTACAACCGCCAATCGGTCACCGGCGCACCGGCGATTCCGGTGTGGAAGACATCAGGCCGCTTCATCACTGCTAACGCAGCTAGATAGCCGCCATAGGACCATCCGCGGATCCCTACACGCGTCAGATCCATCAAGCCGTCGTGTTGCTTTGCTAGCGCATGAAGGGCAGCGATTTGATCGTCTAGCGCTGGGCCGGCCATGTCGCCGAGGACCTCTTGCTCAAATTTCGGGCCACGGGCAGGTGTTCCTGCGCCGTCGGTCACGATGACCACGAAACCCTGATTGGCAAACCATTGGCTCGCTGAGAACGCCGACTGGGCCTTTTGTACGCGCAGCGCATGAGGCCCGCCATAAGGGTCGAGCAAGACGGGTAGCGGCCCGCCGTCGTGGTTGAAGGGTGTGATGACAGCTGAGTTCAACGCTCGGTCGGTGCTTACATGGAAGTTCACGGCGAAGTCGAGTTCGGGTCGTTCGGCTAATGAGCCGATCTCGAATGCTGTCTCACCACTGTGCACCATGGTTGTGCCGCGCGTGTCGAGCATCGTCGACGAGGTGATTACAAGGGTGCCGCCACCTGCAACGCATTGATGGATGCCCGCACTTGTCGTGAGCGCCGTCGCATCACCGCCGTCGAGAGGGATCTCGAAGATGTGCAGTTCGGTTGCGTCGTTGGTGGCGCTGACGATTACATGGGTTGCAGACACCGACACGATCGAACGGATCTGCAACTGGGCTGGCGACACCGCACTGCCGTTCAAGTAGAGCCGGCGCGTGTCGGTGTCGTGGTCGTCAGCCACGGTGATTAAGTTGTCGCCAAAACGGCGAGGTGCGCCGGTCACGAGCTCTGACCAGCCTGGGTCGACCTGGCGATGTAGCTCGCTTACGGACCCGTCAGCATCGTTGACCGTCACAATGACTGTGGTCTTCTGGTGCCGCGGTTGCACCGTGAGCGAGATGCCGTTACGGCTTGTCCACTCCGCACGTGCCAGGTACTCGAATTCATCGCCTCTCCAATCGACTGGCGTCATGGCACCGTCAAACCCGACGATGAACAGGTCGACGGTGGCATTAGTTGTGCCGGCTGCTGGATACCGCAGCGAGCGAGGAGGGATTGACGCGTCGACCGGTTCTGAGATGTACCACTGATCGACCTGGCTGTTGTCGACTCGTGTAACAAGCAACTCGTTGCTGGTGGGACTCCACCAGAAGCCCCGGCTACGACCCATCTCTTCGGCGGCCACGAATTCGGCAGCGCCCCAGGTGATTGCTGAATCTGGTTCGGCTTCTGCGGCTACAAGCCGGTCGCCGGTAACGCCGGTAACACGGAGTTGGCCGGCAGCGTGATAGGCGACAAGTTTCCCATCGGGAGAAATGTGCGGATCAAACGCGCCGTCAACCGTGTCGAGTTCGACGGTGTCTGCAGTGTCAACCGAGGTCTTGTAAAGAGCGCCATTTAGCGCAAACACAACGATCCCATGGTCTGAGTGAGTGGTGTAGGTCACGATGCCGCCACCGGCCTCGCGGGCTCGTTCACGCCGGGCCTTCTCGGCTTCGGTAAGTTCGATGTCGACGGAACCCAGCAACGCAACCGGGTCCACGAGCAGGCGCGGCTGGCTCTCGGGAAGATCGATCACCCACAACTGGTTCACCGGGTCGTCGCCCGCCGTCGAGCGACAGAAGAGGATTTGTTGGCCGTCTCGGCTCACACTAAATGTGCGGGGTGCGCCCAG
>MEHZ011627366.1_pt1 | contig 10682 bp, 12 predicted proteins | sample 897221 | NCBI WGS metagenome assembly MEHZ01 (sample SAMN05514161, study PRJNA337945) | marine metagenome | isolation source: marine surface water | place: Arctic Ocean | collected 2007-12-13 | reverse complement strand
GCCGTTGTCGGTATTCGTTATTTATCAGGAGGATAGACAGTTTTGGCCCCAGTCCCGTCGGTGGGGCCGCCAGTAGGGCCACCGGTAATGGGCATCGACAAGAGCACCGGCGCAAAAATGACCGCCCTACAGGACGGCGGAGCGGTCGTCTCCCATATTCGCGACGGTAGGGCGCGGTAAATGTCGGCAGAAATGCGCCGCCACAAGTCACCGGAGACCAAACGGATGGCAGTGCGCTCGGTCTCCGGCTTGTGACCACCCCGGCGTGGCGCGCCTAAGGGTGGAACACTACGTGGCTCCGGTCCAACCAAGTCGGGCCGGGGCTCTCAGACAGTTAGCCCCGTCCAAACTCCGGATATGCTTCCATACCCAGTTCGGATTTATCGAGCCCGTCCATTTCGGCTTCCTCATCGACACGGATGCCCATGGTGACCTTCAGGATCGTCCAGACAATCAGGCTGGAGCCGAACACGAAGGCGCCAATCGCAACGATACCGATAAACTGGGTAACCAGAGATCCGGATCCAAAGATACCGACCGCCAGCGTGCCCCAGATGCCGCAGATCAAATGGGCGGAGATTGCACCGACCACATCATCGATCTTGAGCTTGTCGATCAGCGGAACCGCGAAGACCACAAGCGCGCCGCCGATACCACCGATCAGGATGGCGTAGGAATGCTGCTGCAGATCGGGGCCCGCCGTGATGGCGACAAGGCCGCCAATGGCACCGTTGAGGCACAGCGTGAGATCCATCTTCTTGAACAGCAGCTGCGTCAGGATCATCGCTACCACTACGCCAGACGCTGCGGCTAGGTTGGTGTTGACGTAGACGATGGCAATGGCTGTCGCATCGGCTGCGGAGCCGAGTGCGAGCTGCGAGCCACCGTTAAAGCCGAACCAGCCAAACCACAGGATGAATGTACCGAGCGTTGCCAAAGGCAGGTTCGCGCCAGGCATCGGGTTCACCTGTCCGTTAAGACCGAACTTGCCTTTACGCGCACCAAGGGCGATAGCGCCGGCAAGGGCCGCCCAGCCACCAGCTGAATGGACCAGCGTGGAACCGGCAAAGTCAGAGAAGCCCATCTCGCTCAGCCAGCCCGCACCCCAGACCCAGGAACCCTGGATCGGATAGATGATAGCGGACAGGACCACGACGAAGATCAGGAACGGCCAGACCTTGATACGTTCTGCAAGGGTGCCCGAGACAATCGATGCTGCCGTCGCGACAAAGACCATCTGGAAGAACCAGTCGGACATTGATGCATAAGTCGAATCCTTGAGCACCGCGGCGTTTGCAGCGGCTTTGCTCGCATCATCTGCGTTCAGCAAAGCCAGCTCGGCAGGTGCCGGATTGTACAAAAATTCGAAAGCGCCGATCCAGCCCTTGTCGACATCCGTGTACATCAGCGCGTAGCCGATGATGTAGAACATCAGTCCGGCAATCGAATAAAGCGCGATGTTTTTCAGGCAGATCGCTGCGGTGTTCTTGGACCGGACAAGACCGGATTCCAGCATGGCGAACCCTGCTGCCATGAACATCACAAGGACGCCGTGGATCAGAAACGAGAACGTGTTGAGCACGAAGGCCGTTTCGGTACTGACGGCAGCTTCCGCTTTGCCGATCGAGAGGACCCCCATCGTCGCCAGTGTAACGGCGAGCGCGGCGGGTTTAATAAATCTTTTCACAGTAATGCTCCCTTAAAGCGCTTCATTGCCAGACTCACCGGTGCGGATTCGGACCGCATTGGTAAGTTCCTGGACAAAGATTTTTCCGTCGCCGATCTTACCGGTATTCGCCGACTGCTGGATCGCTTCGATCACCTTTTCGGCAGCAGCGTCTTCCACAGCGATATCGATCTTGACCTTCGGCAAGAATGAAATGGTATATTCGGCGCCGCGGTAAATTTCCGCCTGGCCCTTCTGGCGTCCGAAGCCTTTGACTTCGGTCACCGTCATGCCCTCGATGCCGACGTCCGTCAGCGCCTCTCGAACATCATCTAGTTTGAACGGCTTAATAACCGCCGTGATCAATTTCATGCCCCTGTACCTTCCGTTGTTGTTGTGGTCGCAGAAATGAAAACCGGGGCTGCGACCTGCGGCCCCGGTTTCCGGATTAGAAAGAGCGTGAGACGCTCAGCAACAGCATTCCGCAGGCGTCGCCACACTGGGCTTCTGTCATATCTGTATCGGACCACGTCAGATTGAGGTCGAACCCTACAACATTAACCGTCGCCCCGACGCTGTAATCGACATAGTCAGGCAGACCAAAGGTCGCGTTATCGTCGATGTACTGCTTTGCAACGTGCGCAGACAGCGTGAGGTATTTTCCGACCGGGACATCAATTCCAAGCTTCGGATAGAACGCAGCACCGCTCTTGCCGAAGTTTTCAGGCGAATAGTTCAGGCTGGCCGTGGCCGACGCAAAACCGAAATCATAGGACAGCGCGCCCTGGGCTTCGACGAAATCATAGTCCAGCGAACCGGCGGCACCCGGATAGGTGTAATAGATAAAACCGACATCCCAGCTCAACCCGGTGCTGCCGATATTGCCGGATAGGCCGCCGTAGTAATCGATCTCGAGCGTTGCGCCATCGACGCCGGCGGCTTCGTTGAAATCAACGTTGGAGCCCCAAACGCTAAGATAGACGCCGATGCCGGTGTCCTTGCCGATTGTCGCTGACCAATCAAGCCCACCCTCCAGGGCAGGTGCGTCATCGGACTGCGAAACGCCGCGGAAATAGTATTCCGAATACAGGCCGACATTCGCCGAGAATTCTCCCGGAAAGGATTTCTCATCGATAAGCGGTTCCGCCGCTTGCGGTGCCGACAACGTAATGAAAGCCGCAGCGAGTCCCGCTACGGCGCTTTTAAGTGCTCTTCGCATTTTCATGCCTCCAGTATCTGCCATAGTAAAATTGCCATCTTCGGTGCCATCGGGTTTCCCCGTGCAATAACCGTGCCAAACACCGGAATAGCCCTTACTTCTCCATTAATACATTGATAAACATGGCAAATTCATATGCAGACCAAAGGTTCAGACTTGACCTATCCTCTAACGGGAGAAATTAGATGCATATTTTTTATGCAGTTATGGTTTTTGCATATTTGTTAGCCAGTTCGTGGATCTGCCACTAGAATGCGCTGATCTGCCACTGGACAGTCTGGTATGCACCCGCCATCTTCCCGTTATGGACACACAATCTTTCGAAGTGGCCGTCGTCGGGGGCGGCATGGTCGGACTGAGCCTGGCACTGGGGCTTGCAGGGGCCGGGGTGCCGATCGCCCTGATCGAGCGGGCGACACTAGCCGACATGGCCGCCGCCAGTTTTGATGGACGCGGGTCGGCGGTCGCCGCAGGCTCCCAAAGCATTCTGGACGGGCTCGGCCTGTGGGACGCTGTTGCCGATGAGGCAGAGCCCATTCTGGAGATTCGAGTTGCGGACGGCGCATCGCCCCTTTTTCTGCATTACGATCACGCGGAAATCGGCGACGGCCCGCTCGGATGGATTGTCGAAAATGCCGTTACCAGGCGGGCACTCGCCGCTGCTGCGGGCAACTCAAGCCTTCGGGTATATGACGGCACGGAACTCGCGCAGTGCCGTTTTGGTGAAGATGCCGCAGTGCTTGATTTGGCCGACGGCCAACAGATCACAGCACGGCTGGTCGTCGCCGCTGACGGGCGCGATTCCCCGCTGCGGGACGCCGCCGGGATCGATGCCGTCCGCTGGCGCTATCCGCAAACGGGAATCGTCTGCGCCGTGGAACACGAACTACCGCATCACGGTATTGCACAGGAACATTTTCTGCCGGCGGGGCCCTTCGCGATTCTGCCGATGACCCGGAACCGTTCATCAATCGTGTGGACCGAACGTAACGACCTCGCGCCCGACATCCTCCGACTCGACGACGAAGCCTTCACGGCTGAACTCACCCAGCGTTTCGGCGGCTTTCTGGGCAAGCTGGATATTAACCCAACACGCTGGTCCTACCCGCTTTCGGTTGTCCATTCTAAACGCTACATCGCGCCCCGGCTGGCACTGGCCGGCGATGCCGCACATGCAATCCACCCGATAGCAGGACAGGGATTCAATATCGGCCTGCGCGATGTCGCCGCCCTCGCAGAAGTTATCATCGATACACTTAGACTCGGGCTCGACCCTGGTGCCATGACCACCCTCGAACGATATGAACGCTGGCGCAAACCGGACAATATGATGATGATCGGCGTCACCGATGTGCTGAATCGTCTGTTTTCAAACGACATCGCTCCGGTTCGCCTCGCCCGAGATATCGGCCTGGCGGCAGTCGATCGGGCAACGCCCCTGAAAAAAATCTTCATGCGCCACGCGATGGGGCTTGTCGGCGATCTGCCGCGCCTCACCCGGGGCGAACCGCTCTAGGCCAGCACTCACCCGGATCAGGCTATGGCGACGGTCTCGCCGCCGGCGCCCGCAATATCAGCAGACGCACCGGTCGGGCGATACCAAGGGGAGGCTTGCATGGCCCGAATTTCAGCAATTGCCGCCCGGTGATCTGGGGCCTCCGCCATCAGCCGGTTCTTGTCGCTTGCGACGGAAAAAAGAAATTCGTCGAAACCCTCAGAAAGCCCGGTCGATGTGGTAAACGGTGGCAGCTTTCCACTCGGTTCGGGATGATCGATCGGCATCGGGATCGCCCGATCTCAGGGCAATGATTCCTGGAACGACACGAAGGGTTCTTCCAGCGCCTGCTGGAGAATGAGGCTGCGAAAGTGCGAGCAATCGATCACGAATTCAACCGGATGATCACCACCGCGTTCAAGCGCCAGAGAGGAGACGAAGCTGCGCTCATCGCGATTAACGCCGACTACGTCATCCAGCACATGGGTGACCCCAATGGTCTTGCGGTACTCCTGCAGATATCCGGCAAACAATCCTGCGTTGACGTGATAGGCATAGGGAAACAGCCCGTAGAGACTTTGCGCACCGGGTTTTCTGGGTGAACTCAGCGCATCGAGAACCGCGTATGATCTAAGAATTGAGTGGGCAAATAATCGGCCGCCACCGCCCTTGTGCCGCCGGTGGCAATGATATGCCGGCGCGTAACCGTTGAGATAAGGCGGTATGGAACACGGGTAGTAATAACTGAGCGGCGTGCCGTCATCGTTACGGTCCCAGTCGATAAACCTGACCGCAGCCTTGAATATGACGTTGCAGCTCCGGATAAAATCATTCTCGTCGAGCCCGACCAGATCGAGCGTCCAGTCCATTGAGAGCGTTGTCGCCTCACCCACAACGTCGGTGGGGATGGTCGGCGATTAGATGAGCGTGACGTTCAGCGGAGCCTCATCGCTCGTCCCGTTTCGGGAAGCGCTTATCATTGCTGCGGCGAGCCAGCCGGCGGTTCCACCCCCGACAATTGTCAGGTTTCTGATCGGTTCGCTCATGACTGTCCCTTTTGGTGCGGGCATCTGCTGTGTCGACAGCCGTTCCAGTGCCTCTGCTTAAGGATCCCGGTTGAGCCCCGCCGCGTCAAGCGCTGAGACGAATTCCGGCCATCTTACGTCATGCTCGGCGCCGAGCTGGTAAAGATACCGCCAGGAAAATATGCCCGTATCATGCAGGTCATCGAAGATGATCCGGATCGCGTAATTGCCGATCGCCTCAACATCTGCGATACTGACATGCCGCCTGCCGGCAACCAGAACCTTCTGTCCCGGGCCGTGACCCTGAACTTCGGCGGACGGGCTTTCAACGCGCAGGTATTCCGCCGGCAGCGAAAACGCCGTGCCGTCATTGAACACGATATCGAGGGTTTTCTCGGCGCGCCTGACCTTAATGTCGGTCGGCCACGCTTCGGTGCTGTTCTCCATCCGCGGCGCGTCAGGAAGCAGCGTCGAGCTGGCGCGCCTCATCCACCAACATGATCGGAATGCCGTCCCGGATCGGATAGGCGAGCTGCGCCTGGTCGCTTACCAGCTCCTGGGCATCGCGGTCATAGGTCAGCTTGCCCTTCGTAAGCGGGCAGACAAGTATTTCAAGAAGCTTGGGATCAATTCCCGTTTTATCGTCGTTCATGCGCTACACCCGGTTCGTAATTATCAGTTTCTGAGAAGATTCGCGGAATCATCATTCGCGGCAAAGGCCATTTCGAGCAATGCCACCATCACGTTTGCCCTGTCACCGAGGCTGAGAGCTTCAAGCAAAGCCTGTTTTTCACTCGGCTGGAAAGGGCACATCATCGCCAAGGCATTGACTAGACGGTCGGTTGTTGTGTCTTTGATAGCGTCCCAGTTGGCATCGACGTCATTGACGGTGAAATATCCCTTCAGCGCCCGCAGCATTCTGTCCCGGTCGACCCCGGCGCCAGTTTCCTCGGCCAGGTCGTCGCAGTAGGGACCCCAATCAGGCACCGCTTCACGGTAGCCGTCGCGTAGCGGCAGTTCCTCGGCGAGGTCGAAACGGATCAGACCGCTCAGCGTGACCAGATAACGGCCATCCTCCGATTCGTTGAACGAGGTGATGCGCCCCGCGCACCCTGTTTTATATATGTCGGGCTGATCGCCCTCGTTCGGACCTGTAGGCTGGATCATCCCGATCATACGGTGGCCCGCCAGCGCCGCCGTAATCATATTCAGGTAACGCGGCTCAAAAATGTTGAGCGGCAGTTTTCCATGGGGCAGAAGTAAAACCCCGGTAAGCGGAAAAATCGGTATCTTCGTCGGTAGATCCTCAAAAGGAGGATCGAAGAGGCCGGTCATGAGAAAAGAACCGCCGACATTTTACGGCGACCCGCGATGGTGGCGTCATCGGTCGGGTTCATGGTCTCGAAGAACTGGATAAGCTGCTGGCGGGCCGCATCTTCGTTCCAGGTTAGATCGATCTTCATGATTTCGACCAGATGGTCGATCGCTTCTTCTCGACGCCCGGCCCCGAACATGCCGACCGCGAGATTGAACCGCGCCTGATGATTTTTCGGATCGGCAACGACCGCCGCTTCGAGCGGAGACAGGTCGCCGACAGCAGCACTTTGCTGGGCAAGCTCGATCGCCGCCCGCGCAATCGCAACGTCTGCATGGTTGGCCTGATCTTCGGGCACCTGGGCCAGAATTTCCACAGCCTGATCGATCTCACCGAGACCGACGAGCGCGCGCGCCAGGCCGCCAAGCCCGTCGATATTATCCGACGCGTGGCTCACCACCTGGCCGTAAATGCCGGCGGCGCCTTCGAACTCCTCCGCCACCAGCAGTTCCTTCGCCTGTGCCAGCGCGTCAGCCAACGGATCGCTTTGGGCGGTGCCTGCAGCCTCGGTTAGTTTATCGACAAAGGCCTTCACCTGACTTTCAGATTGTGCACCCTGAAATGCATCAACAGGTTTGCCGCCGAAAAAACCGTAAACCGTGGGTACCGACTGAACCCGCATCTGCTGGGCAAGCGCCTGATTCTGATCGATATCGATCTTCGCCAGAATGACCGCACCACCGGCTTCCAGAACCACTTTTTCAAGCGTCGGCGTCAACTGCTTGCAAGGACCGCACCAGGGCGCCCAGAAATCGACAATGACGGGCGTCGTCATCGATGCTTCCAGCACATCCTGCTGGAACGTATCCATCGTGACGTCCTTGATAACATCGGCGGCTGCTACGCCGCCCGCGGCGGCGTCCGGATTGATCATCTGTTCCATTTTTCGTGCCCTGTTTTCAGAAGCCCCGAAAATCAGGCTTCCGCATTTCATGAAAATGGCTCCTCAGCAGCTCCCTGACAAGGCTTAGGACGCTGTTTTTTACTCCTCTTTACCTTCCCCAGTACCCGCAAAGGCCCTTGAAACCGCCCGCTCGGACGATGCCACCCCACGATTGTGCGATTTTCCGGGCCGACGCGGGAAAAGCCGGGCAGAAGACGGGCCAAAAGGAATTTCAAAGACTTCTTGCCTTCATGAGGCCACCCTCATATATATTGCGACGCCTTTTCAGGATGCGGGTGTAGCTCAGGGGTAGAGCGCAACCTTGCCAAGGTTGAAGTCGTGAGTTCGAATCTCATCACCCGCTCCAATTTCCCCATGTAAATCAATTATTTATAATAGCCCAAATTCTGGGCCCTAATGCCTTTCTGGGCTGGGCTAGACTGGGGCTACACAACTGCACTAAGTGAGTAGGTCAAATGAGTGGCTATTGCTCGCCCGCGAGTTGAGCTCCGTTGGCAAGTTAACCGAATCTGTAGAGTGCTGCGCCATGCCCCCTAAACTAACCTCGACGCTGATATTCAATGCTGGGGGCAGGTCAATTCGAGGATCGGGATGGCTTTCGTTTTCTATGATACCGAGACCACGGGGACGGATACCGCTTTTGACCAGATCCTGCAGTTCGGGGCGATCAGGACCGATGATGATCTGAACGAGATCGACTGGTTCGAGGTCCGCTGTCGTCTGCAGCCGCGATCTTGTGCGTTTTCAACGAACTCAACGAGGGCGCCGCGTATTTGAGACGGGTCGCAGAGACGGACCCCAAGTTATTCCTCTCGCCTATCGCAAGATTACTACCAGCCGAAACCAGCATCGAACTCAACCAAAACGTCCGCCTGGATATGTCGACCGCCATGCGGGAGGCAGAAAACCGATTGTCGGCCGCCAGGCTGATAGAGCATGATTCAGGCGCGCTACTGCCGCTTTTACATCACGGTCGGGCGGATGAACTCGGGTGATCAGTCGAATAACGGAACATAATTTTCATCCGTCGAGGCTTAAGAACGGCCTTGTCTGCCTCAAGCCGTTTTGCTCTGACACTGCCGTTGCGGGGGCACGAAGCCGCCTTTACCGAACTTCGGTAAAACGGTGACTTGGGGCTTATAACCGACGTTCTTTGCACCTTAATTTTGTCCGGCTTTAAAACATCCTGTCGCACGCATGAATATCAAGTCGGCGTTTCTCAATCATCACCGCCAGACGAATGTCTGAAATAGGATCACCCTTCCCCGCTATTGAAGAAACTCGACCAGAAACCCCTCCAAATCGCTAACAAACTCGACGAGACTGCCATCATCGTCTTCGCTTTGGAGCTTAGCCAGTTCCTGCCGTGCGTCCGCGACCGTTCTCCACGGCAGCACATCACCATAAGCATTCAGTCTTTCCTGTATTTCATGGCCAAGCGCAGCCCTTGTTTTCTCCGGTAGAACGTCGGGCCTCTCAAGATAAATCAGCCGCTGAGAAATACGCCTCATTCTGAGGTCGGCCATTTCCATAGCGATCCCAAGACGGTCCTCCCAGGGCACATCGTGGAACCGCTGCATCAGCGCCTGATCCCCTGAAGAGGCGAAGCCGTCATAGATCTGCATCTCTACATGCGGGGAAGGGTCTTTTGCCGGGTACCGGTTAGCAAGAGCTTCGCTTACCCGTCTTCGGAAGTCGGCATTCGTTGTGATCATGTGGGCCCGTTTACCAAGCTCTTCAATTGGAAGAGGCACTTCTCTCAACGCGCCAGGTGCTTCGGTATATGGCATCAGGATTGGCTGGGCATTCGTCCTGACTGCTCGAATAACTGCCGGACTCTTGTTCATCTCATGCACAAGCTCCTCGATCGCCATGTCGAGGTATGGTTCCGGGTCCTGGTTTAGATCGAAAACGGCCCGGGACGCGCCATAGGTCGGGTTCGCACCACATTCGGTGACATACCGGTTATGCGCCCGCCCGCCAAAATACTGGGTCAGGCAGAGTATTTCCTCTTCCTTAAGGATGTCTTCCGTATCCTGCTTCCGGGACAGCTGCATCATTCTGCCCCAGACTTCCGGAGCCCGGTCTCGGATCAGTTTTGCCAAATGGATGGTCGCCTCAACATCGCCCATAGCGTCATGTGCGTTCTCATGATCGTAGCCGTTGGCCGGGGCAAGCCGATCCAGCTTAAATACCTGCTGTCCTGCTTCACCGAGCGGTATTGCAATCGCATTCGGTGCATAGGCGGCAACGGCATGGGCGATACGCAACATGTCCGCCCGGGTATTGCCGCCGGTATTCGTCAGATAGATGGGCTGAAGCGTCTGATAGAAGGCCTGGCGCAGAAGGTTTTCGTCAAACGAGAGCGAGTTGTATCCAACGAAGACGGACGGCGACCAGTCCGACAGCTTCGCATGCACCTGTCGCATTGCGTCGTAATGTGAAGGAAGAGCCGGGTCCGTGAGATTTTCCGGGGCGATGCCTGTCACCTTGAGCGCCATCGGCGCGGGAACAACATGCGGCAGAAGCATACAGCGGATCTCGAACCTATCGATCTCGTTCAGATTCTCGTCGGTCCTGATCGCCCCGAACTGCAGGATCTGGTCAAAAGCCGTATTGTTCCCCGTGGTCTCAGTATCATAGAAAACAAAGTTCGTCATGAGCCTCGGAGTACGATGGACTATCGCCAACAGACGGAGCACCCCGATGAAGAATTGAAATAACGGAACGGATTTCTTATCTGCACAGGCTAGAGAACGCCCCACTTTGCCTTAAGCCGTTTTATCCTGACACTGTCATTGATACCCCGTCTCCACAAAACTTCAGATCGTCTGCCGATCCCTAATCCACTCGATTGCAGATGACATACTTGGATGGATCAATTGTTTGTTCTCCGTCCCAACGGTAGGCAAATGGAGCCCCATGACCAAATAGGCTCAGATCCTCTTCGGCAATACTACAACGTGCTTCTGCATCAAGCCCCCTCGGAGATAATACG
>MEHZ011550819.1_pt1 | contig 10698 bp, 6 predicted proteins | sample 897221 | NCBI WGS metagenome assembly MEHZ01 (sample SAMN05514161, study PRJNA337945) | marine metagenome | isolation source: marine surface water | place: Arctic Ocean | collected 2007-12-13 | reverse complement strand
ATAACTTTCAAATATGATTCATTATCTTTACAAACAATTAATTTTTCAAGAAAAAATTTGGAACAAATAAAATCATATTTAGATAAAGTAGCTTCTATTTCTGAATTAGATTGGTTGTTTTTTATGTCCAAATTACAACGACGTGTAATTCTAAAGAAAGCTGTTTTTTTAAAAGCTTCAAAAATAGAAAATTTTATATCATTTATAGAATCTGGAGTTGTACGCTTATTTATTCCGAAAGAAAATCCAGAAAAAGAAATAACTTTTGGTTTTAGTTTTAAAAATCAGTTTGTGAGTGCTTATGATTCTTTCTTAACACAAACTCCTTCTGCTTATCAGCTACAAGCTCTTACAGAAACTACCATTCTAAGTATTACATATGAAGATTTGCAGTTGGTTTATAAACATACGCAGATTGGAAATCTTATCGGTAGATTAACCGCAGAACGTCTTTTTTTAATAAAATCTAAACGAGAACAAAACCTCTTAAACCTCAGTGCAGAAGAACGATATCTTAAATTATTTAAAGAACGTCCAGAACTTTTAAAAAAAATTCCTTTAAAATATATTAGTTCATATATTGGTGTTACAGCACAAGCGTTAAGCAGAATTAGAAAACGTTTATAATTCCTGTTTTTATTGATTTGGGTTCATTGTTTGGCTTTCAAGATCATAGTAGCTTTGTAAAAAAAACATGGTGATTCTTATTTTTGTTCTAGTACTCTGGTATGGTGGGTTATTTTTTCAATCTTTCTTTTTACATCGTTATGCCGCACATCAGGTATTTACCATGTCTAAAACAATGGAACGTATTACGTTTGTTTTAACTTGGATTTTTCAAGGTTCTAGTTATTTAAGTGCTTATGGTTACGGCATTATGCACAGAATGCATCATGCATATACAGATACTGAAAAAGATCCCCACTCCCCTTCTCATGATTCAAATTTATTTGCAATGATGTGGAAAACAAAAACAATCTATAAAGATATTAATCAACAACGAATTGAAATCGATGAGCGTTTTATCAAAAATATTCCGCAATGGAAAGGTTTTGATAAGTTTGCAAGTTCTCGATTTTCTCGATTGCTTTGGATTGCCATTTATATAACATTCTTTTTTTTATTTGTTACTGGCTGGTGGCAATGGTTATTATTGCCAGTAATCTTATTAATGGCTCCAATACATGGTGTAATTATTAATTGGTTTGGTCATATTTACGGCTATGTAAATTATACCATCAAAAATACAAGTAAAAATCTTTTTCATTTTGATTTTTTAATGATGGGTGAAGGGTATCATAACAACCATCATAATAACGCAAGCAACGCTAATTTTGGTGTTAAATGGCATGAGATTGATGTTACATACCTAATTATAAGATTATTAAATGCAGTTGGTTGTATTCAATTAAAATAGCTTCTTTAAGCTTATTTTCATTATCTGACATTTTTATAAAGACTTAAACCTTTCAGATATAAAGAGACGCGGGTTTACCCCTGCCTGTGGTTTAAAAAAACCTCTGATTACTATTTACTAAGAATCAAAAACTGATTTAAAGCTTTTTGCTTCACCAGAGGATTATAAAACCCTGAACTCACTCAAGATGATATGCCTGTATTAAGGACTGTACTCCACACCGGTCTGTTAACGTTTATTTGGGATGACCCTGGTACAAAATCAATTGGATGAGTCAAAATATTAGTGACACTCACATCCAATATAATCAGAAAATTCTTGATTTTTTAGAACAAATGACTTTGAATAAGGGTATCCTCCTTTAAGTCCTAGATTTTCGTCTCCAATAGTATATACACAATTAAAAGTAATCGAACTTCCGTTTTTCAATTCATTTGGATTACAATAAGGATTAAAGGATTTTTCACATTGTGTTTTTATCAAGTCTCCCAATACATTTTTGGTAAGATAACTAAGATCTATACCGTACTTTTCAGCAATGTCTTTATTTATTTCTATCGTTCTTCTTCCAGTAAGCTCGGCATTTCTAATGATACTATCTCCTTTTATTTCAAAAGTGTTTACATTAAATGCCATAAGGTCAGCAACCTTGACAAATCTACTATTATCAATGAAGCTTAATTGATCAAAACTATCATTAAAGATCTTTAAGTTGGGATTGAAGTATTTAGGAACTAGAGGTTCTTGATTTAAATCAATCCAAATTTCACTTTTTAGATGCTCGTATCCCATCATTGAACTTCCTTTGCCAATAAAATCATCAAAAAGTGCTGAACATCTCAAAATTAAATCAGAAGATTTTCCAACGTAATAAAGTCCGGGCCTTTTACTTCCCGGCAAAGGTAATTTGAATGACTTAGATAAAATCCATTTCCCTTCAAACCCTACGCAAGGACAATTTTCTAAAACATCAGAACTGCTGACAAACGGAGAGTCGAAAAATTTGGTAGAGGAAGGATAGAAATAGCTCTCAAGAGGATGACTATCGTAGGTAAAACTATATTCAGCAGTCTCATTATTATTTAGAAATAAAATCAAACCCACAACTACTACAAGAGAAAACATCAAGGATAGTGAATAAATTTTTATTCGATTTTTCTTTTCTGTTTGATTTTTATTCCTTTTAAGTTTTTTGTATGCTTTTTCAATGGATTCTCTTTCAATGAGTCGAATAATGTTTTCCTTTGTTCGATCATACATTCCTTCTGTAGCTGTACCGTATAATAGTTTTGAAAATTGACTACTGCTTATGCTTAACGCCTTTGCTATTTTCCCATAAGCAGTGCTGCCAAAAAGGGCCTTTGCACGAGCCCATGGACCATACTTTTTTTCTAAAAGACTGATAAATTGTTCAATATTATTTTTCAAACTTCGTGTATAAAAAGGTGTAAAAAGGTGTAAAAAGTCTTTTAATAATGTTTTCCGACTAATGCTTTGTTAACTACAATATATAGATTTACAACGATAACTATTAAAATATTTAACAAAAAAAATTTATTTTACAATGAAAAAGACTAAGTTAATTGCAAAATTTCTCATGTTTTTTCTTTTGTTTTCCGGAATTGGGTATGCACAAAAAACAATACAAGGAACTATAAAAGATCAAAACGGCAATCCTTTGATCGGTGTAACCGTTATCGAGCAGGGAACAAATAATGGAAAAGTATCTGATTTCGACGGTAATTTTTCTATTGAGGTTTTAGATGATAATGCTATATTGGGCATAACCTACATTGGTTTTGTAGGACAAAACATAGCTGTTGGAAGCAATAGTACCATAAATGTATCTTTAGCGGAGAGTTTGGAAAGACTTGATGAAGTTGTAGTTACTGCATTGGGATTTGAAGTGTCTTCTGACAAACTTGGTTTTGCCACTTCTGTGGTATCCAATGAGACCATTACTGAAGCCAAAGAAACATCACTTATTAATTCTTTGTCTGGTAAAACTGCTGGTGTGAGGATTTCAAGGAATTCAGGTGACCCTGGTGATGGAGCTTATATCCAAGTTAGGGGTATGTCGTCAATTCAAAGAGACTCTCAACCACTTATTGTTATAGATGGTATCCCAATGAGTAACGATGTCAGAGGAGATAGCTATGATTTTGCACAGCAATCAAGACTAAATGACTTAAATCCAAATGACATTGAAAGCATTTCAGTCCTAAAAGGTGCATCTGCTGCTGCACTTTGGGGTACACAAGCCATTGGAGGAGTTCTGCAGATAACTACAAAAAGTGGAAAGTTCAATCAAAAAATGAGAGTTAATGTTACTACAACTTATTCTTCTGATGTAATTAACGTCAAATATCCTCTTCAGGATACATACGGAAGAGGTTCTGGAGGTGTTTTTAAAAGAACGGACAGACGCGCTTGGGGAGATAAAATTTCATTACGATCTGGAGCAGCTGATGCAGTTGACACCTCGGGAAAATATTTTATAGACCAAGACGGAGTGACTCATTATCCCATAGTCACTAAAAACTCAACACAGCTTTACGATGAAAGTAATTTTGATAAAGTTTTTCAGAATGGTCATTTTCTTGAAAACAATGTAAGTATATCAGCTGGAAATAAAATTAGTTCCATTTATTTTAGTTTTAGTGACTTTAATCAAGAGGGAATTGTTAAAAATTCAGATTACAGAAGGAGCACTGTATCTGTCAAGGCCAAACATAAACTGAGTGAAAAGTCAATGTTAGATGCATCTTTTAAGTATATGAAAACTGGTTCAAACAGGATTCGTCGTGGTGTAAGTAACAATGGGTTATACCTGGGTTTACTGAGAACGCCTGCTGATTTTGATATCTCGGGATACAAAGGAGACTATTACTCGTCAGGAACCGCTGCCCCAATAACTGGAAGGCAAAGAACATACAGGCGTCCAATGGCAGATAGCTGGAGTGCTGTTTATAATAATCCTTTATGGACTATTAATGAGCAGGAAAATCAATCAACGGTTGACCGTTTTATAGCAAGTGTAAACTTAAACGTTAAGCCTTTAGAGTGGCTTGAATTAATTGCACGAGCTGGAGTAGACAGGTTTTTAGAAAGAGGTCATCAATTCTATTCACCAGGTTCTTCCTCTGCTTTTGTGAATGGGACACAAATAAAAGATTTTGCCACCAATAGTATTATCAATGCTGATTTTATTGCAAAAGCAAGCAAAACCTTTAATGAGGATTTTAGCGGAGATATTTTAGTGGGATTTAATTTTAATCAAAAGGAAACAGTTGTTGAAGGAAATACGATTAATAATTTTATTTTATATACCGATACTGGAGATGACATATTAGATGTGGACAATGCATCGCCTGAAAACAGATCCGTCAGATCAACTTTTGGAAACGAAAGAACTGTAGCTGGTTACACCTCTGCAAATTTTTCAGCCTATGGACAGCTATTTATTAATGCAACAATGAGATCAGAATGGGCTTCGACATTCGGCCTAAACTCTAATAAACCCTTCTATTTTCCATCTGCCTCTGTGGCATGGCAATTTAGTCAACTCAATATTCTTCCTGAAGAACTACTTTCATTCGGAAAGTTGAGATTCTCATATGCTGAGGTTGGAGTTCAGCCTACTCGTTATAATACATTTGCAGAGTATGTCTCTCCTAATTACGGTGATTCACTTGGAGGATCACTCTCAACAGGCCTTTTTGGAGGCGGAGGTTTTACCCCAGACAACTCTTTAGGAAATCCGTCACTCAAACCCGAAAGGAAAAAGGAATTTGAAATCGGTACAGATCTTCGATTTTTAGATGACAAATTAAAATTTAGTGCTACTTATTACTCAAATAAGATTTCAGATATATTAATTAATTTTCCCTTAGCGCCCACAAGAGGTTATACTCAACTTTATGGTAATGCGGCCAGTATGAAAAATGATGGAGTAGAGTTAGAATTAGGATCAAATATTTATAGAGACTCAAATTGGAATGTAAATATGAGTCTATTGTATTCAAAAAATAAAAACGAAGTAACTGATCTTTTAGAGGGGGTTGAATCTATTCGACTCGCTACCGGTTTGGGTGGTGTGCATAATAGAGCAATGTTGGGGCAGCAGCATGGAATTTTATGGGGAGATAAAACTTTAAGAGATGCTAGCGGTAAAATAGAAACAGATGCAAATGGTTTCCCCATAAAAAATCCTATTCAGGGGATGATTGGTGACCCCAACCCAGATTGGCAAGGATCAGCTATTGGATCTGTTTCATACAAAAACTTTTCTTTATCTGTTTTATTAGAGACAAGCCAGGGAGGAGATATTTTTGGAGGTACTAAATCAGTATTATCAGATTTTGGTCGATGGGGGTCTCAAGTAAATGAAGTAACTGCTACACAAGATTTGAAGACTTTTAAGGGAAATACTATCACCTCTGGAACCACTTTTCGTGGAGAAATAAAAGACTTTGGAGACGGACCAGTCGCAGTTAATGAAGAATGGTATATTGGCCTTGGAGGTTATTTTGGTGGAGGAATTGATGACATATATGTTGAGGATGGATCTTGGACACGATTAAGAGAGCTTTCATTAAGCTATAACTTAAATAATGAGTTTACAAAATCAATAGGAATTCAAAATGCCCTTATAACTGCCACAGGAAGGAATCTACTATTGTGGACAGATTTTGAAGGAACAGACCCTGATACGAATGTATCAGGTGTTAGCTCTTCTCGAGGGATTGATTATTTTAACAATCCGAGCACAAAATCCTATGTCTTTTCTCTAACATTAACTTTTTAATTAAAAACACTTAAGAAATCATGAAAAAATTATTCATAATTAGTCTTATTTCCCTAATTACTTTTGGTTGTGAGAAGATAGTTGAGGATTTAAATCAGAACCCTAATAATCCTACATCCGCTCCCTTTCAGTATACGCTTACTGCTGCAGAAGTTGCAAATACACTTATTCATACTGGAGCTCCGGCAAGACGAGCGGGTATTTTAGCTGGACAAGGGACGGGATTAGATCGCCAGCATCTAACTTATACGGCTCATCTCGTGACTACTGGAAGTTTTCAAACCACATGGAGCCTCACATATAGATCAGTTTTAAGAAATATTCTAATAGCAAAAAAATCTCTGATTGATGAGGGAAGAGAAGGGATTACACTTGGAATTACTCAAGTTATTCAAGCTATAGCTTTGGGCACAGCTGCATCTTTGTATGGTGATATTCCTTTTGATCAAGGGGGTAGTTTAGAATTTGAAAATCCAGAATTTGAAACACAGTCCGCTGTGTATGGAAAAGTTCAAGCTTTACTTGATCAAGCTATAACAAATTTGTCCAAAGGAATTGGAAGACCACCCGCTGGATCGGATATCCACTTTGATGGTAATCCTAGTTCCTGGATTCAAGTAGCAAATACTCTTAAAGCCCGTTATTATATGCACACAAAGAACTATTCCTTAGCTTACACAGCTGCCCAAAGTGGAATAAGTTCTTATGCTAATAGTTTGATGACTCCACACGGAACAGCTACTGCGGATGCTAATTTGAATTATCAGTTTTTTGCCTTAGCATCTAGGAAAAATGACTTGGTAACTTCAGACTTTTTTGCTAGCTTAATTGATCCTGATAATTCTACAAATCCAATTCCAGCTAATTACCGTGGACACTCAAAAACTGATGAAACAGCCAGATATAATTATTTGTTGCAAAATACATCCCTTGGAATCCAGCCAAATTGTAGCAAGGGCGGTTTCGCTCAAATAGATGCTCCAGGTAAAATAGTAACTTTTGCGGAAAATCATTTAATTTTAGCAGAAGCTGGTGCGAGATCGAGCTTCAATAATGGTTTAACCCATTTGAATGAATTTAGAAACTTCATGGCATCAGGTGGTTACATGTCCAACCCCAATATGTCTAATGTTAAGTATGATGCATTTTTAGCTAGTGATTTTGAAAGTGGCGGAATTGAAAATTCCGATGGAATTTCAAATAATAATGCTTTACTTAGAGAAATCTTAGAAGAACGTTATATCTCATTATTTGGTCAAATAGAGGTCTTTAATGATTTAAGAAGAACTCAAGATGAGACTGCTGCCAGAGTCCCGGTTATACCTAGTACTGGATCATCCTTGCCTCAAAGATTCATGGGATCAGCTGCAGAGCTTAATTCTAACTCTAACTTCCCGACAACCGTACCGGGATTTTATGATAGAACTGAAGTTAATAAATAGGGAAACTGATGGAGAAACTATTTTCAATAATATTTTTATTTACATTTTCAATAAATGTAAATGCACAGGTCGAAAAAGATACTCTAAAAGTACTTTTTGTTGGAAATAGCTTCACCTATTATTACAACCTCCCACAAGTGGTGAAGGCCATGTCAAATAATAGTGAAACAATTTATATTGACAGTCATCACTCGTTGGTGGGAGGTTCTAATTTATCTCACCATCTCAACCAAGAGAAGGGTTCTCGAACCATTGAAATGCTAAATAAAGAAGCCTACGATTATGTTGTTTTAAATCATCATAGTTTAGCTGCTACGGATAATGTTAATTCTTTTTTTGAAATCAGCGAGAAAATTGTTGATCTGATAAGAAGTAAAGGTGCCAAACCGTTATTTGTGGATCATAAAAATCAAAAATACCTAAAAAATGAGTTTTAATTATTGTTTAATTCTATTAATTACACCAATTTTAATTGGATGTAATAATTATAATTCAAAGACTGAAAGACCTAATGTGTTATTCATAACGGTTGATGACATGAATGACTGGTCTACGTTGTTTAATACAAATAATCCAATCAGAACTCCCAATTTAATCAAACTTGCTCGAAAAGGAGTCTTCTTTTCAAATGCATATTCCTCATCACCGGCCTGCAACCCATCTAGAGCCTCAGTAATGACTGGGACACGCCCCCATAAAACCGGAGTCTATGGAAATTCCTCAAACTGGCGTAGAGCACTAAAAGGAGTTAAAACTATCCAACGTCATTTGAAAGAAAATGGCTATTTAGTTTTTGGATCTGGAAAAATATTTCATCATCATAGTAATTGGGCATTTCATGATAATGCATCATTTGATGAATATTTAATGATGTCAATAAATGAACCTCGTCCAGATAAAAAAATTAATGGACTAGAGGGATATGGATCTCGAAGTACTGATTGGGGACCTTGGCCAAATAATATTGAAAAAACAGTTGATTATAAGACAGTAGAATACGCCTTAAATAAATTAAATAAAAAATATGATAAACCCTTTTTTTTAAATATTGGAATTTATAAGCCACATTCGCCATTTTTTGTGCCTCAAAAATATTTTGATAAGTATCCCATGGATAATTTAGTGATGCCTACAATCCCTAAAAATGACACTGAAGATCTCCCTGAAGGAGCAAAAAAAATGACTTTAAATAAAAAATGGTTTTGGAATGGAATGTTAAAAGCTAAAGAGAAAGATCCCAATGCATATTTAGAATATGTTCAAGCATATCAAGCTTGTAGCTCATTTGCAGATGATATGATTGGAAAAATAATTGATGCACTTGAAAAAAGTCAACATAGAGAAAACACAATTATTATTCTTTGGTCAGACCATGGATTCCATCTTGGAGAGAAAAACCATTTTGAAAAATTCGCATTATGGGAAAAATCAAATCATATCCCCTTTATAATATATGCTCCTAATGTTACTAAATCTGGAACAATTATCAATAATCCTGTTGATATGACATCGATTTATCCAACCTTATCAGAACTTTGTGGATTAAAAATTCCTGAACATACCGATGGATATAGCCTAGTTCCATTATTAAAAGACAGCTCTGTTAAAACAAAACCAGCATTAATGACTTATATGAAGGGAAATCATGCTGTAAGAAGTAAAAGATGGCGTTACATCGAGTATTTTGACGGGTCAAAAGAGCTTTATGATCATTTTAATGATCCGAATGAGTGGAATAACGTTGCCTCAAAAGAAGAGAACAAGGAGATTATAAGTAATTTAAAATCATTTATTCCTAAAGTGAATAAAGATCAAGTACCGGATCTTTAAATATAAATTTTATCGACAGAAGTTTAATAGAATTTATTTAATTAAAACCAATGCACTAATTTAATTTGAACTTCTAATAACCAACACTATGAAAAAGATACTACTTATGTTTCAATTAAGGAAATTATCATTTATAGTTGTTTTATGCATGATATCCAAAATATTATGTTCTTGCCAATCTAATACAGATGAAAAAAAGGAGCAAAAAAAGTATAACGTACTTTTTATTGCAATAGATGACTTGCGAACTGAATTAAACTGTTATGGTGCAGAGCATATTATCTCACCGAATATTGACAAATTAGCGGCTGATGGCGTCATGTTTAAAGAAGCCCATGTACAACAGGCAATATGTATGGCTTCAAGAGCATCTATTATGTCAGGAATGAGACCAGAGAAACGTGGGATATATACAGGTGAATCTTTAAGAGATTTGATGCCTGATGTTCTGACCATGAATAAATTCTTTAAACAGAACGGATATAATATCGCTTCTTGTGGTAAGATATACCATCATGGATCAGACACTAAAAATCAGTTCGGTGATGATGAAATGACGCCAAAAGAGACCTGGAGTGGAAGAGGATATGTTACCCCAGAAGCAATTGAAAAAATAGCACTTAACACAGAGTTTCACAGAGGGCCAGTATATGAATTTGCTAAAGTGAACGATACCATTTATAAAGACGGAATAAATACGCTAAATGCCGTAAGGAAAATGAAGGAATTGAGTAAGGATGATGAGCCTTTCTTTTTAGCGGTAGGTCTTTCAAAACCTCATTTACCTTTTGTTGCACCCAAAAAATATTGGGATATGTACCCAGCGTATTCTATTGAATTGACGGAATTAACAGAAAGACCAGAAAATTCATATGAACAAGCGATACAAACAACAGGAGAGCTAAATACTTATTATGGTATGCCTCGGAAGTATGAAAAAATAGATGATGCTACAGCCCTGAACCTTCGAAGAGCTTATTATGCTTGTGTTTCCTATGCCGATGCACAGGTTGGAAACTTGATGAAGCAAGTAGATGAACTTGGTATTAGAGATAATACCATCGTAGTATTATGGGGAGATCACGGTTATAAACTTGGAGATTATAATAATTGGGGTAAGTGGACCAATATGAATATAGACACCAACGTTCCATTTATTTTTAATATTCCGAATGGTGAAAAAGGACTTGTTTCTAAGTCAC
>MEHZ011317192.1_pt1 | contig 10714 bp, 12 predicted proteins | sample 897221 | NCBI WGS metagenome assembly MEHZ01 (sample SAMN05514161, study PRJNA337945) | marine metagenome | isolation source: marine surface water | place: Arctic Ocean | collected 2007-12-13 | reverse complement strand
ATGCTAGGTAGATATACAACTTAGCTATTTCAAACATTAAATCAAACTACGCCATAACAGAAGCGTAGTTTATTCAACACTGATCATATGTTTTCTTAAGTAGCATGATGATCATGCTTTGTAGTTTGCTCTGCAGCAACAGCCTTAAAGATTACATATTTGGGTAGTTTGGACCGCCTGCGCCTTCTGGTACAACCCAGGTGATATTTTGACTTGGGTCTTTAATATCACAGGTTTTACAATGCACACAATTTTGCGAATTAATCTGAAATTTAGGATTAGAGCCATTATCATCTCTAATAATTTCATACACACCAGCTGGACAATACCTTTGGGCAGGCTCAGCGTATAACGGCAAATTTGTCTCAACTGGTATTGATAAATCATTAAGCTTTAAATGCACAGGCTGACCTTCAGCATGATTAGTTCCCGAGAAACTAACATTTGTTAACCTATCGAAGCTTAATTTCCCATCTGGTCTTGGATATTCAATTTTTTGATAATCGCTTGCTTTTCCTGTACTTTCTGCGTCAGTTTTGCCATGTTTTACTGTTCCAAAAACACTAAATTTTAAAAGAGTTTGGCACCACATATCAAAGCCACCAAAAATAACTCCCAAAAATGATCCATATTTTGCCCGCAATGGAGCAACATTTCTCACTTTACTTAAGTCTTTACCAACTGGCCCTGCTTTCAGAGCCTGATCATACTCAGCTAATACATCACCTGACCTTCCATCCTTGATGGCAGCAACCACAGCTACCGCTGCATGCTGTCCAGAATACATGGCGTTATGATTTCCTTTTATTCGTGGTAAATTTACAAGCCCTGCAGAACAACCCAACAATGCTCCCCCTGGAAAAGCTGTTCTTGGTATTGACTGGTAACCACCTTTAGTAACCGCACGGGCACCGTACGAAATTCTTTTCCCACCTTCTAATACTTTGGCAATCTTTGGATGATGCTTCCAACGTTGGAATTCCATGTAAGGAAAAAGATGTGGATTTTTATAATTAAGATCTACAATAAAACCAACATATACCTGATTATTTTCTAAATGGTACATGAACGACCCACCACTATCTTTAGACATTGGCCAACCCATTGTATGCGTTACTTGACCCTCATTATGATTCTCTGGTTTAATTTCCCAGATTTCTTTCATGCCAAGTCCAAATTTTGGAACATCACTGTCTTTATCTAATTTATATTTTGAGATTACTTCTTTCGATAAACTTCCACGCACTCCCTCTGATAGTAGTACATACTTACCATGAAGCTCCATTCCTGGCTCATACCCTGGACCATTTGTCCCATCAGCATTCTTGCCAAACTCCCCTGCCACTACTCCTTTAACTTCGCCACTTTCTCCATAAACTAATTCTGAACATGACATGCCTGGGAAAATTTCTACACCAAGGCTTTCTGCCTGTTCTGCCATCCAGCGACAAACATTCCCCATCGATACAATATAATTACCATGATTGTTCATCAATGGTGGCATCAAAAAGTTTGGTATTTTAGATCCACCAGATTCAGTCAAATTTAAAAATATATCTTCTTTTACTTCAACTTTAATTGGAGCGCCTTTTTCTTTCCAATCAGGAATCAAAGCATTTAAAGCACTTGGATCAAGAACAGCACCAGATAGAATATGAGCACCAACTTCTGATCCTTTTTCCAAAACAACAACATCCAAAGAAGAATCCAGTTGCTTAATTTTGATAGCTGCGGACAATCCAGCTGGTCCTGCACCAACAATAATTACATCATATGGCATACTTTCACGTTCAAGATGGCTCATTTTTTCCTCCAAAGAGATTTATTCTAACTATTTATTTAAACATTATATATAGAAAATTAGGCATCAACAACTTCAACACGACATAAGTTTTACTTACACGACTCAATAAAGACATCTTGCGTGTTTGCTCACATGAATTTAAGGTTAACTCTTGTAATAATCTAAAGAGTTCGACAATGGACAAAATACCTATGACTCAAGCTGGCTTCACGTCAGCTGATAACGAATTAAAACAGTTAAAATCTGTAGATCGACCATCAGTAATAAAAGCTATTGCTGAAGCCCGAGAGCACGGTGATCTTTCAGAGAATGCTGAGTATCATTCTGCAAGAGAACTTCAATCGCATATTGAAGGACGTATAAAAGAATTAGAAGCTATAATCAGCTTAGCTCAAATAATAGAAGTTTCTAAACTTTCAGGAAACATAAAATTTGGAGCAACAGTACAATTAGTTGATGAAGACACAGATGCAGAACGGACATTGCAAATCGTCGGTGAACATGAAGCTAATATAGAAAATAATCAAATTAATATGAATTCGCCAATAGCTCGTGCATTAATTGGTAAAGAAGAGGGTGATAGTGTAGAAGTAAAGACGCCAGGTGGAATTAAAAGTTATGAAATTTTATCTATAAAGTTTATTTAACATTTAGAATATTATTTATATCTGAAAGGGAATATATTTAATTATATTCCCTTTTTTCACATTTTCAGTATCGTGATCTAATGCAACTAAACCATCAGCCCACGATAACCCAGAAATTCTACCTGAACCCTCAGAATTAAATATTTCAGCATGCCCATCAATATTTAGACGAGCACGCAAATATTCTGTTCGACCAGCTTTTTTATTTTTTGAAAAAGCAGCCGGCACTTTGAAACTAACTGGTTCATGCCACCCAGATCCAGATAAAAAACTAAATGCTGGATAAGCAAATATATGAGCACAAACCATTGCCGCAACCGGATTACCAGGAAGACCCAAAATTGGTGTATTTCTCCATAATGCTAATGCTAGAGGTCTTCCAGGCTTCAAAGCAATACGCCAAGTTTGCAAATTTGCTTTTTGCAACAAGAGTCTAGAGATATGATCTTCATCTCCAGCTGATGCGCCACCTGTTGTTAAAATAATATCTGCAGAATTAGCAGCTTCGTTCAAAGTAGCTTCAATTAAAGCCTCATCATCAGCAACAATTCCATAATCAAGTGGAATGTAACCCCATTTTTCAATTTGTGCTTTAAGCATAGGTCTATTTGCATCTACAATTTGCGAATTTTCGCTAATATTGCCTATTTCAACTAGCTCATCACCAGTTGTCAAAATAGCCACTTTAAGTTGATCATAAACTTCTACTGACTTTATCCCAGTTGAGGCCAAAACCCCCAAATCAGCTGGGCATAGCTTTGTACCTTTTTTTAAAACAATTGAACCAGCTAAAATATCCTCACCTTCAGCACGAATATTTGCATATTTTTTCAAGCCAGCATTGAAGTAAATAGTATTTTCAATTTTGTTTACATCTTCATCAAGTATTACTGTATCGACACCTTCAGGTATCTTAGCACCAGTCAACAAACGAAGACCATATCCCTCAAGAACTTTACCAATGAAAGGCTTTCCAGCAGCAGATAGCCCTACTGATAACTCTAAAGCTATTTCATTATCAGCGATTAATGTATCAATTGTAAAACCATACCCATCAACTGCTGAATTAGCAAAAGGTGGATGACTTGTTATTGCCAATACATCTTCAGCTAAAACCCTTCCACAACTATCGTTTACTCTGACTGTTGAACTATTTAAGATATTTTCTAAACTTTTATGAAGTTTTTCCAAAGCCTCCTCAACAGGTGTCCAGCTTACACCTCGAGGCATAGCAAAACAATCATCTCTTAAAGGTGGTGCATTTTTCATATTAAACCTTGATGCTCTAAAATAAAATCAGCAATTAAAATTGTATCATCTAAGTTAACATTGGGAATATCAATATTGTTTATTTGAGTATCTGATGCAATTAAACATATAGATTTATCAATTTTATAAATTAAACTCTCTTTATTTTCGAAACGATAACACTCTAATTTAGCATGCTTTTCTTTTTTAAAACCTTCTACCAAAACTAAATCTACAGGTTTCATCATAGATATAAGTTCTGTAAAACTTGGTTCAGTTTCTCCTCTTAATTCATGCATTAATGCCCAGCGTTTATTTGATGATAACATAACTTCATAAGCTCCAGCTTCTCGATGTCGAAAGCTGTCTCGACCTTGGTGGTCTATATCAAAAGAATGGTGCGCATGCTTTAATGTAGATACTTTAAAACCGCGGCTAGTTATTTCAGAAACTAGCCTCTCCATTAATCCAGTTTTTCCAGAATTTTTCCATCCAATAATACCAAATATATTCATACTATTTTACCATTCTCAATCAATTCAGCATTAATCATATCTTCAGGCGTATTAACATTGAAAAATTGGTCATAATCTTTTTTTTCCCAACCAACTGATCTCCATTTATTTTGCTTCACAAAAAGCATAACTTTGCGCACATCCCCCATGAGCGCAGCCCTTAGTTCGTCCCGCAGTTTTACGTTCCATAGGCCAAAAGTGGGGTGTAAGTTTTTTTGATTTATATCAGATATCGTTTTAGCAATATTAATATCAAAATTCTCGTCAAATAGTTTATCTTTCAAGTCTAAAGGAAAAAATGGGGTATCTGCTGCAACAGTAATTACATGAGTATATTTGTGTTCAGCTGCATAATCCATTCCAGCTAGAATACCTGCAAGCGGCCCTAAAAAACCATCTATGGTATCAGGTATTATTGGTAAATTATATTTTTTGTATAAATAATAATCACGGTTTATGTTTATTGCTAATCCATCTACCTGACTTTCCAAACGATTTATTGAGTGCTCAATTAATGGATAGCCTGATAACTTAATTAATGCTTTATCATGGCCATTCATGCGTGTGGATAATCCACCTGCTAGTATAACCCCTAAAATACTCATTCTACATCATAGATCAGACGATCTTTCCCACCTAAACACATAAATCTTTTCCCACGCAAACGACCAATTAATGTTAAACCCACTTGGTTTGCAATCTCTACACCCCATGCAGTGAAGCCAGAACGGGAAATAAGTACAGGAATACCCATTAATGCACATTTTATTACCATTTCAGACGTTAAACGCCCAGTAGTATATAATGCTTTATCGTTTACTAATTTATCATGTGAATAAATCCATCCTGCAATTTTATCTACAGCGTTGTGTCGGCCTACATCTTCCATGTAAACTAATGGTTCATTTTGATGACAAAGAACAGTTCCGTGAATAGCCCCTGCCTTTAAATACAGACTAGGTGTTTGATTAATTATATTTGACAATTCATACAACCATGAAACACGAAATTCAGCATTAGGTAATTTGAGATCGTCAAGACCTTCCATCATATCGCCAAATACGGTCCCAACAGCACACCCAGAAGTTCGCGTTTTCTTTTTTAATTTTTCTTCATAAATAGTTTGACCATCTGTTCTTACTACAACAGTTTTTAACTCATCGTCGTAATCAATCCCTAAAACAGTTTCACCGTCTGACAACATTCTTTGATTCTTCAAAAAGCCCAATGCAAGATATTGTGGATAATCTCCAATTGTCATTGCAGTTACTATCTCTTGGCCATTTAAAAATATTGTTAAAGGCTGCTCCTCGACAACATTAATTTCACAAGCCTGCCCGTTTTGATCAAAACCATTTACTAGTTGGGTTAAACCTTCAAGCTCTTCTTTAGGCTGTAAAATATAATTTTTAAAAGTGTTTGACAATTGCGGCTCCAATATATTTCAAATACACAAAACTAATCTTATTAGAATGCTATCACATGAAGTTCAGTCCAACATCCAAAAAATCGGCCTTTTGGTTAGGTTATCGCGACAATATTGCATTTTGGTTAATTGTAGCACCATTTGGCTTACTCTTTGGAGTTGTTGCCACTGAAGCTGGGTTTTCAATTTATCAAACAATGATAATGACTGCATTTGTAGTTGCTGGCTCATCACAATTTACCGCTTTAACTTTACTCCATGATGATGCGCCGACATTTATAATTTTAGCCACTTCACTTGCAGTAAACTTAAGAATGGCAATGTATTCAGCTGCTTTAGTACCCCATTTAGGGCGAGCACCTTTAGGTACTCGAGCTCTTTTTGCATATTTTCTGGTTGATCAAAGTTACGCTACATCAATAAATATATATACAAATAATCCTGAAATGACATTATCACAAAAATGTAGATATTTCATGGGAAGTTTTGCATGCTTACTCCCAGTTTGGTTAATATCAACACTCCTAGGCGCACTTCTTGGAACAAAAATTCCACCCGAATACGCATTAGATTTCGCTATGCCAATTTGTTTTATAGCATTGTCTGCACCAATGATGCGAAGCCTTCCACATTTCGTTGCAGCATTAGTATCAATGATTGGAACTTTAGTATTTATCTCAGCTCCTTATTCTAGTGGTTTATTAATAGCCGCATTTTTAGCCATGATTTCAGGGGTGCAGACCGAGAATTGGCTAAAAAGGAGAGATAAAAATGACTGATCCATTAAAAATTTGGATAATCATATTTTTCTTAGGTGTTGGTACTTATTTGATTAGGTTTTCTTTTTTAGGTCTAGTAGGAAATCGACAATTACCTAAATGGCTTATTCAACATTTAAATTACGTTGGAGTAGCAGTAATGCCTGGTTTAATAATCCCTTTTTTAGTTTGGCCTGATGCTACTGGTGGTACTTTGGATGCTCCAAGATTACTTGCTGCGGGCGCAGCATTTTGTGTTGGAATATGGAAACGCTCTGCCTTGTGGTCAGTTGTTGCGGGAATTTCAGTATTATATTTTGCTATGTTCATCATAAACTAAATATTTGTAAGCTTGACGTAATTTATTAGTTCAGACATATGTTATATAAACAAACAAATGTTGTTAATAATGCCTAAGTTATCAAAAACTGAACAAACTATACTTGAATTAATTTCTAATGATCCTTTAATTAGCCAAGCAAAAATTGCAGCAAAATTGAATCTTGCAAGATCAACAATCGCAGTTCAAATAACACAGTTAATTAACAAAAATCTTCTGATAGGCCGTGGATACATTCTACCAAAGTCACAAAAAGTCACTTGCATTGGTGGCATGGCATTTAATCGCAAATATTCATTAAATTCAGCACCCATTTTTGGAACATCTAACCCAGCAATAAATATAAAAAGCCATGGTGGTGTAATTCGCAACATAGCTGAGAATATGGCACGCATGGATGTGGATGTTTGTCTTTTATCTATTATAGGCGATGATGAATCTGGCAAAGAATTACGAACACAAATGCATAATCTTGGCGTTGACACTAGTCAAATTGCAATCTCAAATAATAAACCCACTGCTGAATATATTGCTGTTTTCGACAATAATAATGAATTAGTGATGGGTATAGCTAGCATGGATATTCTAGATCAAATAACTCCTAATTTAATAGAAGAATCTTGGCCAAATATTAAATCAAGCGATTGGGTCGTTTTAGATTGTAATTTACCACAAGAAACAATTAAAAAAATCCTTGATCTAAAGCAAAAGTCAAATTTCAAAGTTGCTATAGATACAGTCTCAGTTTCAAAGGCAATGCGTCTACCAAAAGATTTATCAAGTGTTGATATTTTATTTACCAACAAAGATGAAGCAGCATCAATTCTGGCTTTAGACCATATTCTAAAAAAATCTGATCTTAATACAATTGCAAACCAATTACGCAATAGAGGTACTAAAGGTGTTGTGCTAACTGATGGTTCAAATGGACATATTGTAAATATAGGCAATGAAGTTTTCACTTCCCCCGCACTATCATCTAAAGTTTGTAACGTATCAGGTGCAGGAGACGCACTAGTTGCTGGTTTTATTTCCCAATTATTAACTGGCGCATCCATTCGTGAAGCTTCGGATATAGGTGCAGCATTGTCTGCGCTTACTGTGGAGTCGCAAATGGATGTTAGACAAGATTTAAACAATAAAATTTTATATGAATACCTTTCAAAAAATTTAAAATAAGTAAGGATAAACAATGAACCTAGCCAAACTTCCAAGTTTTGTTGATATTCATGAAGATGTTTCAAAAGCGCTTAATGAAAATATTCCTATTGTTGCGCTTGAAAGTACAATTATAACCCATGGCATGCCATTTCCAGAAAATGCAGAAATGGCATCATCAGTCGAAGCGTTAATTCGAGAGCATGGAGTTGTTCCAGCAACAATAGCAGTGATTGATGGTAGAATTAAAATTGGGCTCACAGCTGAAGAGCTTATTAAGCTTGCTAAAGTGAAAAATGCCATGAAGATCTCACGAGCAGATATAGCTTTTGCTATTTCACAAGGCAAAACAGCTGGAACAACTGTTGCTGCTACAATGATAATATCACGTATGGCTGGAATTCGTATATTTGCAACAGGGGGCATTGGTGGTGTTCATAAAGGCGTTGAAACTAGCTTTGACATTTCTGCAGACTTGACTGAACTTGGGAAAACGGACGTGCTTGTAGTAGCAGCAGGAGCAAAAGCAATACTAGATGTTCCAAAAACATTAGAAGTCTTGGAGACTCAAGGTGTTCCTGTTGTAGGATATAAGACAGACAGTTTACCAGCTTTTTGGACAAGAAGATCAGACCTGGCTGTTCCATTACGTATGGATAGTGCAGCTCAAATATCTGACTTTCTAAAAGTACGTGACGAACTTCAACTTTGTTCTGGAGTTTTAATTGCAAACCCAATTCCAAAAAAAGATCAAATACCTTCAAAGATAATAAATAAATATATTGAAACAGCCCAAACAGAAATGGAAGCAAATAATATTTCAGGCAAAGAAGTTACTCCGTTTTTATTAAAACGAATATTTGAATTATCAAAAGGCGAAAGTTTAAAGTCAAATATTGCATTGGTAAAAAATAATGCAATTGTTGCCGCAAAAATTTCATTAGAGTTTTACAAATAATCTGTTTTCCAATTTAATTGGCAACAAATATATTTGTTAAAGATAAACCATAATCACCAATAATGTATTATACTGGCATAGCATTTGTTTTAAATACTGTTCGCAATGCAAAACTACTTTGCATCTTACTTACATGAGGAAGTCGAACAAGATATTGTCTATGGATTCTTGCAAAATCATCTGTATCACCAGCCACTACTTTTAGCATATAATCAGCTGTACCTGCCATTAAATGGCATTCTAAAACATCAGGGACCAATGCCACAGATTTTTCAAACGCTTCTAATATTGCATCAGCTTGCCCTGAAAGAGTAATTTCAACAAATACTGTTGATTTTCTATCAATTTTTCTTGGATCTAGTAGAGCTACATAATCTTTTATAATTCCTTCAGCTTCTAATCGCTGAACACGCCTATGACAGGCAGATGCAGAAAGGTTAATTTTCTCGGCTAAATCTGAATTTGAGATTCGGCCAGATTTTTGAAGTACCATCAAAATACGGCGATCTGTATCATCTATTTTCATTTTTCGAAGAATCCACTAAGAATTTACTATTTAATATATATTATATTCTAAAAATTATGTCGATACACATCAAATATGAAGCTTTTTTTAAACTTAAAATGCAATTCTCCCATTAATAATTTAGATTATCTTGGAGAAATATAATGATTATAGGTTGCCCAACAGAAATTAAAAATCAAGAATACCGGGTAGGAATTACTCCGGCAGCAGCTGCAGAAGCTATATTGCATGGTCATAAAGTTCTAATACAATCAGGAGCTGGAAATGGTTCTGGATTTACTGATAATGAATATATGGATATTGGTGCAGTTATTATCGATACTGCTGAAGAATTATTTAAAAAATCAGAAATGATTGTTAAAGTAAAAGAGCCCCAAGCAATTGAGCGTTTAATGTTGCGCGAAGATCAAATCTTATTCACATATTTACATTTAGCACCGGACTTAGCTCAAACTAATGATTTATTAAAAAGTGGAGTTACTGCAATTGCTTATGAAACTGTAACTGATGGGAGCGGTGGATTACCATTGCTGGCTCCAATGTCAGAAGTTGCAGGAAAATTGGCGCCCCAAGTTGGCAGTTGGGCTCTTCAAAAAGCGAATGGTGGCCTTGGTACTTTACTAGGAGGTGTTCCAGGAGTTAGTCCAAGTGAAGTAATCGTTATTGGTGGAGGCAATGTTGGTGTACATGCTGCAAGAGTTGCTGCCGGAATGGGAGCAAATGTAACAATTCTGGATATGTCATTACCGAGAATGCGGTATTTAGATGATGTGTTTGGAAACGTGTTTAAAACTGCTTATGCTTCAACTGCAAACACTGCGAAATTAATTAAAACAGCTGATATGGTAATAGGTGCTGTGCTAGTTCCTGGAGCAGCCGCTCCAAAACTAATTTCTCGCCCACAACTATCAACAATGAAACCTGGATCAGTATTAGTAGACGTTGCAATTGATCAAGGTGGATGTTTTGAGACATCAAAAGCCACGACACATGATGATCCAATTTATGAAGTGGATGGAATTATTCATTATTGCGTAGCAAATATGCCTGGAGCAGTTGCGCGCACCTCAACAATTGCACTAAGCAATGCTACTATGCCGTTCATGATATCATTAGCCGATAAGGGTTGGAAAAAAGCATGTGAAGATGATTCTAATTTATTAAATGGGTTAAACACACATAAAGGAAACTTGACTTATGCAGCTGTTGGAAAGGCATTACAACTAGACGTAATAAGCTCAAAAGAAGCTTTATATCTATAATAGATTATAGATTATAGATTATAGATTATAGATTATAGATTATAGATTATAGATTATAGATTATAGATTATA
>MEHZ011623861.1_pt1 | contig 10721 bp, 6 predicted proteins | sample 897221 | NCBI WGS metagenome assembly MEHZ01 (sample SAMN05514161, study PRJNA337945) | marine metagenome | isolation source: marine surface water | place: Arctic Ocean | collected 2007-12-13 | reverse complement strand
CTTCAATTGCTACTGTACCGCCTGCTGAATCAATAGTTAAGTTACCTGATGTTGTATCAATCTCATTATCACCAGTTATACCTACTTGGATATTTCCTGCTGTAACACCAGTTGATGAAATGTCACCCCCAGTTGTAATGCCTGTATCAACATCTAGATTTTTAAAGTAACCATTTTTCCATCTTAAGTTTGCATCACCTAAATTAACACTGTTGTCGTCTTGTGGTGTAATTGCAAGTGTATCAACAACACTGTTGCCTGTAGTATCTCGCATACCAAAAGTAATAGCTTTTTGCGTAGTGCCGTTTGATACAATAATAGCAACGTCACCTGCGGCCGCCTTACCACTGTATGCACCTATCGCAATACCTGCCGATGTAAGACCTTTTTCGTTTTGTGCTTCAATGAAGTTAGTATAAGTCCATTGCGATGCTACAAACGGTGTTACTGTTGTGCCAGCAGGGTAGGGAAAAGCTGTATCAAATGCTGTGTCAGCGGCTGCATGTAATGTGCTTCTATCAAATATATCTGGATCAGTGCCAGCATCATCGCCGTCTGGATCTGTTAAGTTTCCTACATTTAGGTTACCAAATACAGTTGTGTATGCCGGTCTATCATTTGCAGGTGTAGTAATATCTGTTAGTCCACCTGATGCTTGTATACTCTTGCCGCCCTGTATAGATTTAAGTGTAAGTGTGCCGTTTGCGCCAGCGCCAATTTGTGTTAGTACAGTATTGTTGTTAAGTGCATATCCCTGTGCATCAATAATACCAGCAGCCGTTGTTTTTACAAAACTATTAACTTGACCAGTTGTAGTATCATTAACTACTAGATATGTTTCTGCTCCTGCTGTCTCAAGTGTTCTAGTCAACACACCAGTTGCTTGTGTTGTTGCAAAGTCAGTGTGTTGTATGCCTTGACCTTCATCAACTACTGTAGTAAATGTAACTTCTGCAACATTTGCTTGTACGCCCGATGAGTTACCTAGTACAGTATCTGAAGCAATTTGCTCTAGTTTTGATTTAGGTATACCGTTGTCTTTGAGTTCAACGTGTCCTCTAGTAACTTTAAAGTTTGCGCCGTCAAATGCCGACAAGCCTAGTGTTGCTTGGTTAGTTGCATAACTGTCATCGTCTACTAGCAGTCTAACAGTTATGTCGCTTTGTGATCTTTTAACAGTACCGCCACCAGTAATATTTGGATTACTAGATGTTGCTGTAAACACTGTACCTGCTGTACTAGCACCAGCACCTAGTGTACTAAAGTTTGTAGTACCTTGTACAACAATAGTATATGTTTCGCCTTGTACAACTTCCGTTGCCGGAATAGTAATTAAACTAGTTTGTGCTGTTACAAAAGTATCAGCTTCTTGCATGTTCAACTTACTTTGTACAATAGCCGCTGTTGGATTAACATCTTGGTTAATAATTACTTCATCGTTAATCTGCATATCAAAATATGCTGTTGGTCTATCTGGGTCTGCATTTCCTGCATCGTCATCATTAATTAAACGTCTTGTTGTAAATGCAATATCACTTACAGGAACGCCGCCAACATCTGGCTCTTCGCCAATGTTTATAATTTCTTGGAATGGCCCATTAATATATTTTGCATTACCATCAACAGCGCCACCGCCATCTGGTCTTGCGTACACAGCCGGTGCTGCAGCTTTTAAGCCTGCTAGTGTAGCACCTGAGAAGTTTAAGTTAAATTCAGTTAACGTAGCAATGTCTGGACCCTTAGTAAAGTAGATTACAGTAACGTCACCTAAGCCGTTATCATAAAAATCATATGTACCTGTAATAGTACCAAAGTTAGTTGTGCCTGCGCTGTTAGTTAACAGTTTACCTATTGTAAATCCGTTTGGTGAAGCAATACTGTTACTGTCTAAGTATATAGAATATGTTCCGGTTAAGCCCAATACTTGATTAGCATCACCTGTGCTTATTTCTACATCTCTAAGTGTCTTGAATTTTTTAACACCTTCTGATCTACTGTCTACATAGTCTTTGTTTACAGCGGTTGTACCTGCTGTAAGTGCAAGGTCTACTGGAGCAATGCCAAGTATTGTGTTTTGGTTTGCTTGTAGATCACCTGTTAGTGGAACACTACCGTTTTGCTGTAGTACACTTGGTCCTAATGGATTAGTTACAGCATTACCTTGTTGATCGTAACCTAAACGTCTACTTACATACCCTCTGACAGCACTTTCAACTGGAACTGTGTCATTAGCATTATCACTCATTGCACTGTCTGTTGAGAACTCAGTAACAACAACACCACGTTTAAATCCAATACCGTCAACATCTGACAATGCAATACTTGCCGCAAATGTAACTGTACCAGTACCTTGGTCAACTGTGAAGAATCTACCTACGCGGAAGAAACCATCTTGGTCTGTACTTACAAAGAACACTCTACCTTTGTTACGTTCGTTTACTTCATTAGTTTGGCTAGCTTCCTTAGCTGGAAAACCTAAAATAACATTTGGATAGTTTGTTTGGTTAAACGACCCTGTACCAATGTCTAGGAAATCATGTCCTGTTGCTCTACATGTACTAATTTGAATTGTAATCTTTGCAGGAGCACCGTCTTGTAGACCAGCACGTAATAAAATACCAGCACCAAAGGATTGTGTTACAGGTTGTGAAAGTCCTGTAGCAACCGCTGTTACGTTTGTTTCTTTAACTTCAACAACCGTTGGTACTATATTAATAAGTCCTGTAGCAAGGTCTGTCATAGTTGTATATGACCCGCCTGCATCTATACTAATTTCTAGTGCGCCTGTTGTGTTAAATGCTACACCTGACCAATCATATAAGTCTAAAATTTGTTCATTAGTTTGTTTAACTTTAACTTTACCAGTTGCACTTGTGTTACCTACTTGTCTAACAATTACTTGCCTTTCAGCTAGGTTAAAGAAGTTTTGTCTTAACCAACTTGCCTTCTCATTTAGTGTTAGGTTTGTTTCACTAACTTCTTTAATGTCAACTACAGCATATGTATTCGATACGCCAAATACTGATTGTACATTATGTACACCACTTTCAATTTTGACTTCTCTATAGTTGTATACAATGTGCTTCTTACCTCTCCATGATATTACTTTAGGTAATTCATAGTTAATAGTATAATCACGCCCAGTGTCATCAGCTGGTATATTTTGATACTGTGCATCAGTGTCAAAGTTATTGTTTATTCTAAAGATATCTTTAGATTCTGTTAATAAGGTAATAGCAATAGTAGTATCGCCTTGTGTGTTACCTAGTGTAGTTGAAGTTGATGCAACACTAAGCGTTGCGCCGGTTGTTGCTACATAACTATCTTCTACTAACAATCCTACAAAGTCATACCCAGCATCAAATCCTGTAAGGGATTCGTCATCTTCTAATATATTACCAGCACTATTATTAACACCAAAACTTATTGATCTATAAGTATCAATTGGATCGTCATCAAAGTTTACAGCCGTACTTGGACGGATTGTTAAACTACCAACACTTTCAATATCTCTAAATAAGTGTGTTGCGTTGTTTCTAATATCAACTGGTTTGTTGATTGGAATCTCATCAAGTAATCCGTCATTATCAAATGAGTCACTTGATGTGCTAAAGTTTAGTTTATATACTTGGCCATCTCTATCTGGAGTGTATCCTGCAATACTGTTGATTGAACCAGTAATTGACATTCTACGAATACTACCAGTTTGTATGCCTTTGTCTACATTTAATGTACTTCTATTAATCTCACTAACTGTAACTGTAGCATTGTTAGCTGGAGTTGTTCCCCCTAACTGTGTGCCTGTTACTGTGAACACATCACCAATTTTATAATGATCTCCACTCTCTGTACCAAATATGTCTACACTGTATATGCCGCCATTTTTATTTGCTTTAGAAATAACAATTCTTGCTTCAGTTGATTCGCTTACTGGTTCTGATTCATTGTTACCAATAATATCGTTAGCATCAACTTCTCTATTTACAGGAGCAAACGAGTATTCTGTATTGTCAATTGTGTAACCGTCAACAAGAATACCATTCATTTTTTGAATGTTCGCTAGTTCATAACGTGCAATTCTATTAAGCGGTGTGCCACCATCATCGTGGTAATAATCAAGTTCGCCTTTGTTACTTGGAATATGTTCTAAGTCATAAACATGAAGACTTAATTGGTCATCAAGGTTAGTGTAACCTGTTGTGTCAACTATAGTAACGTCTGCACCAGAATCGACTGTGTTTATAAATACACTCGCGCCGTTTGACCAACTACCTGAAGTTCCACTAAGGTAAATCTTTTTACCTACTGATGCAAATACTGATACGCCACTAGCACTTGCTGATGAAGCTGCGTTTGCAATAGTATCACCTGCTGCTACAGTTACGTTTTGAGACAACTCTATCACTGTTACCGCTGAGAATGTCTTAGCACTTTGCGTCATGTCGTCTTTTAGAACAACATCATCCGGAACTTCGTTTGGATCTGAACCTTCAGCAACTAATCCATATAAACCATTTGCATTTGAACCGTTAAGTGATCTAATTTGCCCGCCGTTGCCTGCATAGTATGCTGTGTGACAGTAGTACGTAAACATACTAACCATCTCTGACAAGCCACCGTTAATGGTAACAAGACCGTACCCTAAGTCATTAACTTGTGTAAAGTCATTACCTAGTTGTGATCTGTTACCAGCTGTTTGTAGTGTGAGAGCAAATCCGCCAGCGAGGATCGGTAATTCAACTGTATCCCAACCTATGTTTACACTTGGGTCAACTTCGCTCTTTGGACCTGATGTTGAGTCTAGAATTAATCTTGCTGTTGGTGCAACAGCTCCACCTAGTCCGCCATCATTATAATCTGTAACATCGTTAACTTGGTATCTAATACCGTTAATATAAAATGGACATGGTGTTTGTGGTTTTCTAATTGCTAAACCGCTTCCTGGCTCAGCTGTTATAAGTAGCTCGTAACCATTTGCTTCCACACTAGTTACTTTAACTGGTGTATTAGCACAGAACGCATCAACTAGCATGCCGCCTCTAAATGCTTGTCTGTTTATCGACTGTGAGAAACTTGAACCTGTTTGTATATATGGTGACTTAGTAAGAATTTGACCATCTGGATCAAGTACGCACATAAATCCACCATGACCTTGTACAGTCATGTTACGTAAAATAGTAGCATCATTCATTAAGAATGCATCTAATTGATTTGAACGCTTTGCTGGGTTCCAATCATCATTTGGTGTACTATCGTTGCCCCATTTAATTAATTCAAATATATTATAAATTAGGTTACCGTTACCTGCTACAGTCGCACCACCTGCAAGGTTAGCATTGATATACTGAGTAGGATGGTTAGCACCTTTAAATGCTGTGTATAATGAATTGTTATAAGGTGTGTTTACAACAATATTTTGAATTACATCTGATGCTGCAATTATACTTTGGAATCTTGGAATTGCTTCATTTGTATAGTTTAGTCCATCAAAGAATATTGCTCCTTGTGTGTGCAATACGTTGATGCTCTTGCCTTCACGCAAGTCTGCAGCAATCGCATCTACTAAACTACCAATTGTTCTTCTATATCTATCTTTTGCGCCTGCGTTCCAGTCTAAACTTGCATAGCCATCATAGCCTGGTGTGCCAGATGCGTTAGCATCTTCTGCAAAAGTTATAAACGCAATGTTTTCTTCAATAATAAACTGTTTGTTCTTTTCAATTAAAACAGCCGCATCAAGATACCCACCTGGGTTAGTAATAGTTAAATTGCCGCCGTTATCAACGTTCTTAGGCAGTGCTGGATTGTATAGATAGTGTCTACCAAAGTATCCGTCTGTTGCTCCAGATAACGGATTGATATACGCTTCGCCTGCTGTAGGTAAGCCAGGATCTGCGACACCTGTTATACTATCGCTATCACCTGTTAGACCGTCAAAGCCTTTGTCTCTATAAAAATATGTTCCGGACCATGGTGATTGTGATACTTGTGGTTTTGGTCTAATAATAACTCGTCTAAATTCATCACCAACTAACGAAACGTTAGCAGGTACTTTAATAGGATAGTCTTCTAAATATTGACCAGTTTCAATTTTAACAGTAATTTGTCTATTGTTAACAATGTTACCCATTTCAAGTTGTTCACCGATAGTAAACTCTTGTGCTGAAAGAAGTTGTAGTTCGCCTAAGTCATCAGTTGATCCAGGATTATTAACATTGTCATCGCCTGGGAAGTATCTAATAATTTTACCAATGGCGCCACTTGTTTTACCTCTAATAACTTTACCAACTCTAAGGTCTCTGTTAGCAGGATCTCCTTGATCAACTTTGCCCTGTGTTATACCGTTTACTGTGTTACTAAAGAATAGTTCGTATCTACTACCAGCTCTTTCTGTTGGTGCTGAAAATACGCCGCCAGTAACGATGTCACGTTGCACAGTCATATTGCTTGTTACAGAACCTGAATCGTCACTGTCTGGTTGATTAGAACCGTATGTAATTATGTCTTGTGTATAAATTGTTTGTAAAGATGTAAATGGTGTATTAACAATAACACTTGCTGTTACAGTTCTTGCTCTCTCTAATAAGTGTGCGTATACGTTTTTTAATAATCCGTTTTGTGATCTGCCATATTCGTCATTGTAAAATTCAACACCAACTCTTACTGATAAGTTTTGTGCAAGTGTACCTGCAACATGATCTAGTAATGCAGCTGTTAAGCCCTTGCGTAGATCTAATTCTAATGCTCTATCATTAACAACTCTATTGGTCCATACAACATTAGTAGTGCCTACAGTTGTAGTTGCTTTAGCAGCAATCTGTGCATCTTTCCATGCTACAACTTCAGCAATAATATAGTTTAAGTTTGAGGCCACTAACGATTTAGTGTTTGCTCTACTTCCAAGCCCTGCACCTACAGCAAATCCTGTTTGTGTAACTTGTGAAAGTTCTACAACAGCTGGTTCGCCTTCAGTAACTAACCGTGAAGTAAATATGTCCTGCATATATGGACCAGGCTCAAACGGTGATGCAATTTGTACTGCTTGTGCCTTACGTGCCGCAGCACCAATTGTTCTGTATGAATATGCTAATGAACTACCTTCCTTACCTGGAGGCGCAACGTCTTGGTCATCATCACCAACAGCACTTACGAATATATTAGCACTTGACTCTGTTGACTGGCTATCAACATATAACTTTGAGACAGCCTGTAAATCAGCAAGTCCGTTTGGAGTACCAGCGCCAGCAAGGTCGCCCGGGTGATCGTGTAGTGTAAGTGGGCCTTCCATAGTATCACCTTGTCTGCGTGTAATTGCATCACGTGGTAATACTTGGTGGCTTAGGAAAAAGCCTTCAATGTCTGTATCATAGCCTGCATCAGTAATTGATAATGCAGCAGCATCTGTTGTTGTTAAGTTGTAACGTCTGTCGTTTCTTAATGTTGTATCTTCTAGTAGTGCATCATTTTTATTTACAAAAAATCCTAGGTTATTAGAATCTAATACACCTATATAAACAGTGTCGCCGTTTTGTAATGGTGAGTAAATTAGCTGATTATTATCGTCTGTATCTGTACTAGCAATAGTATTACCAGACGTTGGATCTTTTCTTGACCAGTTAAGTCCTGTGCCACTTGTATTAAAGATGTATGCGGCACCATCTGAACCACGTGTTAATCCGTGTGCAGGAACTAGTACAACGCCTTGGGCGCCTACTATGTCTTGGATACCATCAATATTTTTTGTAAACGATATAGCGTCAGTAGGCTCAGCTGGAACATTAATTGTTTCACCCGGGTCTTGTCTGCGTATGTAATTTCTATCTGCAAACTTTTTATCAATTACAAGATCATCAGTAGTAAATGAAGTACCATGTACATTGTTAAAGTTATTAGCATCTGTGACTGATGTGCCTACGTTAGCAATAGCAACGCCAGCAGCATTTAATGGTCCACCAAGTACAGGCTTTGGATCTGACTGTACTGAAATAGCATTTAGTTTTAAAATTAGTTTACCAGCTTCTGAAACATTTACGCTGATTGTGTCGATATTTGCAGGATTTTCATCACTATCTGAGCCTAGTTTTCTTACTTCAATGCGAGTACCGTCTTGCGAAACCATTGGCAGATAAGCATCAACTCCGTCACCTTTAAATGGTGTTAAGCTATCTGGCGTGTCAGCAAGTAACGTAAAGGTAATTTGTCCGCCTTTACCTACTACCGCATATATCTCTTGAAAGTTTTCATTCGTTTTACGAAACGACTCGCGTATACTATCGCCTGTTCCATCATTTCCTTCAACACCGATATCTACTTGTTGTCTTGCCATTTTATGTGAGCTCCGTTATCATTGCATTCTCTATCATTGCATTCTCTTCAACTTTATCCAAGTTAAAATTTACACTAATACCACAACCGCAAGCGGATTGTGCATTAGGGTTATTAATTTCAAAAGCCGATCCAATTATCGACTTTACATAGTCTATTTCAGTTCCAAATAAGTACATTAAACTTGCCGCACCTACAATAAACGTAGCACCTTCTACACCGTAAATTATTGTATCATCGTCTAGCAACTCATCGGCAGTTTTGTATGTTGCCCAATCGTATTCAAATCCTGCACAGCCACCGCCTTTTAAGTTTAGCGTGACCGCGTAACTTTCATTTTCTTTGCAGATAGTGTCAATTTGTGTCTTTGCTATGTCGGTTAGTGTACAAATGCTCATAGATTGTCCTTTTGTTATATGTATTTATTTCTTTATTCTATAATCTTTATGTAAATACTTATATGTTCATAAGAGATTACACACTAAAGAAGACACACGTACGGCCTAGCAAGACCGGCAAGGAACATACTTATAAGCGTACATCGACTATTTGTGTGTTTAGATGTGATAATTGTGATGCTGAGTTTGAACGTGCTAGAGGAAGTATGGATCCTAAACGGCTGAATAATAATTATTTTCACGTATGTAGTAATTGTGATGCAAAGAGATTTGCACAAAAAAAGGGAGTAGAACGCAAACAAGTTTGGAATATGAGTGCTAGTTCTGTTCTCCCTGTTAGTAAACTTTAGTCTTCTTTTGAGTAAATTGCCCAAGCACCGTATGCAATAGCTGCATATGCTGCTAGTTTAGCAAATGGTCCTGCAATTAGTACAACAACGCCGACTGCAATAAGCATTGCTCCGTTCCAAGATGTACGTTCTTCTATTCTATCTTTAATCCAATTTTTCATATTATATCTCCGTTATCTTTTAAGACCGTCTCTAGTAACATTGGCAACAGTTTTCATTGATGGTGCTGCTGGTTTAAAAGATGTATCAGGCTTAACTAAATTTTGTATCGGGGTAGCACCTTTTAGTCTATCAGCTCGAATACCTGTAATTTTATCAAGTACTAGTTTACCTGAATATACTGGTGTATTTAAATTTCTAGCCATATTTGTCTCCTATGTTGTATGTATTTAGTAAATAATTATTCCAACAGGAGAATAATTATGTTTAAATGGTTAGCAAAAATATTTACGCCTAGTGTAAAAGTAGCACAGGATGAAGCTAAAGTAATTGAAAAAACAATTACAAAAAATGGTGTAGGATATGCACCTAAGAACCCAAAGAGTAAAAAGTCTTCAAGTAAGGCTTGCGACTTTGATAAATTAACTAAAACTCAGTTATTAGCAGAAGCAAAACACCGTGGTGTAAAAGCAAATGCCAGTATGAGTAAAGCTGACATTTTAAGTAAAGTTAAGAGCGCGAAATAACACCCTTCATTTGTTCAAGAGCAGCTTCAACACGAGTCAGCTTACGCTCTAATACAGTGATAGCAGCTCGTTGTTTTCTTGACTGCTCTTCTAAACTCTGCACATAGCGTTGTGTAGGTATCTGCTGCTCTAAGCCATTCTCAGCAATCATAGTAAAGTGATCACCACCTTGTGCTTTTAAGCCACCACTAACACGATTTGGATTCTTATCAGAGGACGAGCTCTCTGGTGTCGGCTTGCTGCGCCCGTACATTTTCGCTAGGTAATTCATATCTGTTTCCTTTGTAGTATTTATCGTGTGCGTTTTAGTTCGTACAATAAAAACGCCTTGTAATCACACCAATATGTTTCGTAAACAGGCGTACCGGGTCCAGTTATCATACTTGTAACTACTTCGCACCGCTTAAACCAAAGACGTTTGTCTGTTAAGTAACAGCGTCTAGGCAACAACGAACGCTTCTGCGTCTGTCCTATGCGACGATTGTTGAACATCCAACTGTTGGTTGATCCTGGAATTAATATCTGTTCTGGAATTGGCATAATTGTATAACTCGATGCTTGCTAAGTTCTTGAATTTTGATTCGCACATAATATCTGTGTAAGGCAAGAAGCTTAGTGCCCAGTCGTTAACTTGTGTATTAGGATACCAGTCGCTGTGAGCACGTAGTTTTGCTTTCTTGTGTCCTGCTTCTAGCAAATCTGGAAAGTGTAGCATACTGTCGTGTGCAAAACCTTCTGGCAATGCTGTGTCTCTGCTGTAGCTGTAATGCATTGCAGGACGCACACCGCGCCAGCTATCAACTATGCGCTGAAATCTATCGTCGGTGGGCTGTATGTATTCTCCTTCACGGCACCAGTGATGGTGTAAATCAAGGACAAGTGCGAGGTCGTCTGCAAGCTCAAGGCTGTCTGCAATGCCCCATTTGTTTTCGTCGTTTTCGATTGTGATGGTGTTTCGCGCT
>MEHZ011632395.1_pt1 | contig 10730 bp, 5 predicted proteins | sample 897221 | NCBI WGS metagenome assembly MEHZ01 (sample SAMN05514161, study PRJNA337945) | marine metagenome | isolation source: marine surface water | place: Arctic Ocean | collected 2007-12-13 | reverse complement strand
TTGAATTTGATCATGTAATTCAAGCATCATCCTCTATTTCTCAAAATGGTGATGATGCAATTGAATTATTTTTTAATGATACTGTTGTTGAAACTTTTGGTGACATTAATGTGGATGGAACGGGTTCTTCATGGGAATATACTGATTCATGGGCATATAAAGATTCTTCAGGCTCCGTAACTTTTTCTGGCAGTAATTGGATTTTTGGAGGGGTTGATTGTACAGATGGTTCAGTAACTTCATATTCGTCTTTATGCCCATACCCTTTATGCCCTTTACCTTCAACATCTGGATGTACAGATCCTTTTGCTCTTAATTATGACCCTAGCGCTACATTTAATGATGGATCTTGCTTGTACTCTGGATGTCTTGATCCACTTGCGCTAAATTATTGCTCCTCATGTAACGTTAGTGATAGTCTTTCATGTATTTATCCAACTTGTAATTTACTTGATTTACTAGAGGATTTTGAAAGTAATAACCTAACAAATAATGGTTGGATAACATATTCTAGCTCCCAGGCTTCCATTTCATTATCTTCTACTAGCCCTTTATCTGGATCAGTTAGTCTACAATCTAGTGGAGGCTATTCAAATTGGAGTAATTGGAATTCTCCTTATTCAGAGTCTGATGCATTCTCTTATTCTACGCACCTTTCTGAATCTATTATATGCCTAGATTTTTCTAATTCTTCAAGTACTATAAATTTAAACGCTCTTATTGATCTGAGTGGTCCCTCTTCAACTTATCCATATAGCTGGATGCGAATGAAAGTAAATGATACTGTTGTTGCAGATATTAATGGAAATACTGCCTTTACTAGATCTTATTCAAACTCTAATACTTTATCTGGTAACGTTGGCGTAATCTCCTCTCCAACTACTATTGTATATGATTTATCTAGCTATGCTGGTCAATCAAATGTTAGTATTTCATTTGAGGCTTCATGTAGAAGTTTAACAGACTTAGTGCAAATTGATGATATTAGTATTTTTAATGTTTATACATGCTCATATTTTAATGTTTCATCATCAACGACTAATCCAACATGTCCGCAATTTAGTGATGGAGTTGCATCTGTATTTGCAACAAACGACTCCCTTTATAGTGATACGTATTCTTACCTTTGGTCAGATGGGCAAACAAATGATACAGCTTTAGGTCTTTCTGCTGGCACATATTCTTGTATTGTTACAGGAAACACTTATGGATGTTCTGATACTATAACATTGACTGTCTCTGATCCTCCAACAATATCAGTTTCGGAAATAATTGTAGATGCATCATCATCATTAAGTAATGATGGCTCAGTAGATTTAACTGTTTCTGGAGGAACGCCTTGTACTGGAGCTAATTTATATTCTTTTTTATGGTCAACAGGAGATACAACTGAAGATGTTTCTGGACTTTCTGCTGGAAATATTAGTTGTGTGATAACTGATTGTAATGGATGTACTTATGCATGGAATGGAGTCATTTCGGTTAACCTTGTTAGTGGTTGTACTGATCCATTAGCATATAATTTTAATCCTAATGCAAACTATGATGATGGGTCTTGTATTTATTCAGGTTGTACTGATCCTTTGGCTTTAAATTTTGACCCTCAAGCATCTATTGAAGATAGTTCGTGTACATATCCTTCTGTACTTTCTTTACAAGGGGTTTTAGATTTAAGCGTACCCTCAGGAGGTAATGATGGTAAAGCAATTCATTTAGTTGCTTTAGATTCTATTGCTGATTTAAGTATTTATTCTATTGGAGTTGCAAATAATGGAGGTGGTACTGATGGAATTGAATACGTATTTCCTTCAATATCATTACTTCCTGGAGAAGATTTGCTTTTAGCTAGAACACCCGCAGCTGTTGAAATATATTTTGATGCTTGTTGGATTGAATTTGAGCATGTCTTAGTTGCATCTTCATCAATTTCTCAAAATGGGGATGATGCTATAGAATTATTTATGGACAGTGTTTTAGTAGAAACTTTTGGAGATGTTAATGTTGATGGTTCTGGTGAGCCATGGGAATATTTAGATTCTTGGGCGTATAAAGATACCTCAGGATTAGTTACTTTTTCTGGTGGAAATTGGATATTTGGTGGAGTTAACTGTAGTGATAATTCAACTACAACTTTCAGTTCCTCATGTCCTTACCCATTATGTCCTCCTCCTTTAAACACTGGTTGTACAGATTCAACTGCTTTAAATTATGATCCTCTCGCAACAACTGATGACGGATCTTGCCTATATCAATTAGGATGTACAGATTCAACTGCTCTAAATTATGACTCTTCTGCTATTTTAGATGATGGTTCATGTCTATATCCAGTTTCAGGATGTACTGATTCTTCTGCTACAAATTATAATTCGTTAGCAACCACAGATGATGGTTCATGTTTTTATTTTGCGGTTAATTTATCACTTCAAGGAATAATGGACTTTACTGTTCCGCAAGGAGGATCTGCTGGTAAAGCAATTCATTTAGTTGCTACAGATTCTATTGCTGATTTGAGTGTTTATGGAATTGGCGTTGCAAATAATGGGGGAGGTACTGACAGTATTGAATATATTTTTCCTGCAATATCAGTAAATCCAGGTGAAGATATTTTGTTATGTAGAGACTCTATTGCAATGTCTTTATATTTTGATGAATGCTACAGTGAGTTTGATTATATTTTGCAAGCAAATAATGAAATTGCACAAAATGGAGATGATGCAATTGAACTTTATAAAATTTTAAGTGTATCTCCTTCACCTATGTCTTACACAGTAAATTCTGGAAATTATTATTATTCCCCTTCAAATTTTAATATCAATATTGGAGATACAGTTACTTGGTTAAATGCTGGAGGATATCATAACGTAAATTTTATTAATTCTTCTATAACTGGACTTTCTTATGGAAATCCCGAGAGTTTTATTTCTTCCCCGACAAGTGGTTCATTTTTATATTCTCATGTTTTTACATTACCTGGGTCTTATACATATGATTGTTCTGTTGGAAGTCATGCTCAAAATGGTATGGTTGCTTCACTTTCTGTTCAAAATAATTTTACATATTCAAGTGTTGTTGTGGAAACATTCGGTGATATAAATTTAGATGGAACTGGAACTCCTTGGGATTATTTAGATTCATGGGCTTATAAAGATAATAGTGGTTCAGTATCTTTTTCTGGAAATAACTGGATTTTTGGTGGAGTTAACTGCAGTGATAATTCAACTACAACTTATAATTCATCATGTCCTTATCCTTTATGTCCTCCACAAACAAATACAGGATGTACTGATTCTTCTGCTACCAATTATGATCCATTGGCAACAACTGATGATGGCTCATGTACTTACACGGCATCTCCAATATTCTTTTCAGAGTATGCTGAAGGATCTTCGAATAATAAATATTTTGAAGTTTATAACCCTACAGCAGATACAGTTGACTTGTCATTATACGCATATCCTAATGTTGGAAATGCACCAAACAATCCTGGAGATTATGAATACTGGAATGAATTTGCAAGTGGAGCTGTAATTTTACCAAATGATGTTTATGTAGTAGCTCACCCATCTTCAGATCCAATAATTTTAGCTCAAGCAGATGAAACATTCACCTATTTAAGTAATGGAGATGATGGTTTTGGACTCGTTTTTGGTGATCAAACAACTTATCAAGTTATTGATTGGCTAGGAGATTGGAATGGAGATCCAGGCAATGGATGGGATGTTGCTGGTATCACGGATGCTACTAAGGACCATACTTTAGTAAGAAAATGTGATGTTAATACTGGTGATACTAGCTGGACAAATTCTGCTGGAACAGATTCATTAAATTCACAGTGGACTGTATATCCCCAAAATACTTGGACTTATTTAGGATATCACATTAATCCATGTAACAATACAGGAATTACAGGATGTACAGATTCAACGGCATTAAATTATGATTCTCTAGCAACATTAGATGATGGATCGTGTTTGTATCCTATATATGGATGTACTGATTCTACAGCTTTAAATTACAATCCATTAGCAACTGTTGACGACGGATCATGTAATTATACATCACAACCAATGGCTAATTTATTCTTTTCAGAATATGCAGAAGGTTCTTCAAATAATAAATATTTTGAGATTTACAATACTACAACAGATACTATTGACTTGTCATTTTATGCTTATCCTAATGTTTCTAATGCACCAAGTACAATTGGAGACTACGAATATTGGAATGAATTTGATGCAGGAGCTATAATTTTACCAAATGATGTTTATGTAGTAGCTCACCCATCTTCAGATCCAATAATTTTAGCTCAAGCTGACGAAACACATGGTTATTTAAGCAATGGAGATGATGGTTTTGGACTTGTTTACGGAGATCAAATATCATATCAAATTTTAGATTGGTTAGGGGATTGGAACGGAGATCCAGGTTCAGGATGGGATGTTGCTGGTGTTACAAATGCCACTAAGGATCATACTTTAGTAAGAAAATGTGATGTTACAGCTGGTGATACTAGTTGGACAAATTCTGCTGGAACTGATTCATTAAATTCACAATGGACTGTATATTCACAAAATACATGGACTTATTTAGGTTCTCATATCACTCCTTGTAATTTTGTATATGGATGTACAGATACTTTGGCATCTAATTATGATTCTTTAGCAACAATAGATGATGGCTCTTGTTGTATTGATGGGTGTATGGATGTTAATTCATTAAATTATGATTCACTTGCCACTTGTGATGATGGATCATGTATTCCATTTATCTATGGTTGTACGGATTCATTAGCATTAAACTACTATCCTGGAGCAAACACGGATGATGGTTCTTGTGTCTATTCAGGTTGTACAGATCCTAATGCTTCTAACTATGATCCAAATGCTACTATTGATGATGGCTCATGTTTATACATGAATTGTTCAAGCCCTGTTCCCTCTGGATTGTTTGTGAATTGGACAACTGATACTAAAGCTTCAGTTTCATGGGATAATATGAATGATAGTGCATGTATGGTATTTAAATACTTTATAAGATATAGGGTCGATAACTTAGATGGTACTTATGGAAGTTGGGTGACTAAGTCAGCTGGTGTTGGTAATGGTCTATGTAACTTTGGTCTTAATACTACTGAGAAGAGATTACAGTTCTTAACCGCTGCAACTACTTATCAGTTTAAGATGAAAGCTTTCTACTGTGGTGGAACGGAATCAGGATATTCTTCACCTGCAAGCTTTACTACTGGAGCAGATTGTCCTCCAATGACTAACTTAGGTGTACAAACATTTAATGGGAATCAAGCTAAAGCTACATTCACTTGGGATACTACAGGAGCTTATGTTTTCGCAAGAATTGCATTAAGAGTAGATACTGTAGGTGCAACTTGGGGAACAGCTGGTGGATTCGGTATTTACTACCCAACACTAACTGTTAATAAGTTTGGGCTAACACCTGGACAGTCATATAGGGCTCAAGGTAGAACATTCTGTGATTCAAACGTTACATCTTATAGATCTACATGGACGACGCCTGTACTATGGACACAACCTGGAACTTTAATCAGAATGGAGTCTACAAGTCAGATCAATAACTTAGATGTTTACCCTAACCCATCAAGAGATATCTTTAACATAAGATTTGTATCAGAGAAAATACAAGACTTAAGTATTAGAGTAATCAACATAATGGGAGAGTTAGTGTATGAAGAAAAAGCAAATCAGTTTATTGGTGAATACACTAAGCAGATTGATCTAACAGATAATTCTAAAGGAGTTTACTTCTTAGAGATAACTACAAATAAAGGGGTAGTTAATAGAAAAATAGTTATTCAGTAATTTTTTTTAAGAAATAGAATTTAAGAATGCATTAGCAGATTTTGCTAGTGCATTCTTTTTTTCATCCTTCATTTTGTCAAACATATTAATCATAAATTTCATTCGTATATTTTTCTTAAATACCTCTCTATGATTATTTATAAATCTCCAGTATAGACCATCCCAAATATTCGTCCATTCCCCCTTGGTATTAAAGTCACTCATTTTCTTAATATAGTTGCTTGAGCTTATGTATGGTTTTGTAGACATAATACCACCGTCAGAGAATTGACTCATTCCGTACACATTTGGAACCATTACCCAGTCATAAGAATCTATAAATAATTCCATAAACCACATATATACTTCATCAGGGTCAAACTCACATAGGAGCATGAAATTACCTAATACCATTAACCTTTCAATATGATGACAATAACTCTTATCTAATGTTTTTTTAATAGCGTTATCTACAGGTAATATTCCAGTAGTTGCATTGTAAAATGATTTAGGAATCTTTCTTTTAAAGCCAAAGAAATTATTTTTTCTTTCAAATGATCCTTTAAATATATAAATACCTCTAATAAATTCTCTCCACCCAATTATTTGTCTTATAAAACCCTCAAGAGAATTAATAGGAACAAGATTTGAAAACTTTAGTGATTCATTAACTACAACATCAGGTGTTAATAGGCCAGTATTTAAAAGAGGGGAAATTACACTGTGATTAAGAAATATTTCTTTTTCTACAATTGCATCTTCATAGACGCCAAATTCTGAAAATCTATTTTCTAAAAATTCCTTCAACCATTCTTTTGCTTGAGTAAATGAAGTTGGATATTGTGGGATTTCAGGAATTCTACCAGGGTTGTCTTTAAAATGAAGTTTAATATAAGATACTGCTTCTGTAAAGTATTTATCAGCTTGTAATTCTTTTATTTTTGGAGGGATTTTGTTTTTGGGATATTTTTTTCTATTTTCTGAATCAAATGTCCATTTTCCACCTTCAGGTTTTCCATCTTTATCAATTAATATTCCATGTTTTTTTCTCTGCTCAGTGTAAAATGATGAATGTAAAAATTTACTTTTATTATTTCCAAAAAATTTATCAATCTCAGCAGTAGAATTAAGAAACATTGGACTTTCAAGAATTTCTATTTCAATATTATTTTGATTAGAATAATTATGAATTCTAGAATCAAGATAATTATCTACACAGTTAATGTAAATGATATTATTAAAGTTTTCTTTTTTTAAATTTATAATTAAATTTCTTACATCACTAAGTTTGTTTTTATTTTCAATATATGTGATATCTATATCTTTTTCTTTTAAAAATTCATAGTAGAATTTCATCGAAGAGCGATGCATAATTAGTTTTTGGACATGAAACTTATATTGACTAAAAAAAAGGGGCTCTTCAATTAAAAAAAACTTACCTTTTTTTTCTAGTAATGGATTTATCTCAAATAATTGATGTGGGAAAATTAAAATTGCTGTTTTAGTATCTTTATTCATTTAAACTAGTTTTTTTAAGTTCCTTTTTAGCTTTATTCCAATATTTAAAAAATGAAGTATAATTACCTTTAATATTTGTTAGCCAATCTCTACTTTCTCTATTTCCAGTGTAGTGTGAGTTTAAAGGATGTTCTTTGTAGTAAATATTATTATTAATTATAAGCTTTGTAAGCTCAGTATATTCGCCAGTAAAAATTTGAATATTTTCTATGTTTTTTGATAGCTCTAGCATAAAATCCATACATTTTTTGCTTATAGGGTGTTTTTCATAAATACTTGGCTCAATAATTAATATTCTATTTGCTTTGTTCTCAGTCTTCCACAATGGGTCAAGATTATAATAATTATAAATACAAGTTTGAATATTTGGATTAATAATTAATTTATCACTTTTAGGTAAAATTGTTTTTTCATCAAATAAAATTCTTTCCTCTAGTTCATTGGGAACAGACATATCTGTTATTTTTTCATAGCTATGATCTAAAAATGTATTTCTTTGATTTGAATAAGTATATTTATTAATATTTTCTTGATTGGCATAGTACTTTTTATTGCTATTTGCTCCAGCAACCCACTGCCAGCTTAATGAATTAGATGCTAAATCTCCATCAAGAAGATAATAATACATCCATTTTGCTGGATTTCTCCAGTTACTTTTTGAAATATTACAACAAATTGAAGCTATATACATTCTTAAATGATTATGTATGTATCCCGTTTCATATAAACCATTAATTACACGATCAATGATTTCAATTCCTGACTTTGCTTTAGTAATATTTAAAGAGATTTCATTATTACTTGTATCTGGTTGAAGTCTTTTTAAATCTGTATTGATATCATTTTCTAACCATAATAATTGCCAATAATCTCTCCATGCAAGCTCCTGCACAAACTTTTCTATTTCACTTAAATCATATCCTTTTTTAATACAGATATCGTATATTAATTTTGTTGAAATAACTCCTCTTGAAATATATGGAGATAAGTAGGTTACATCGCCATCTATAAAGTTTCTGTTTTTACAATACTTTTTAGGTGAAATGTTTTCTACTCTCTTAATGATATCTTTGTAATTAGTAGGGAAATTCATCTATGTATAATTTAGTGCTTTAAAAAGTTATACAAATTTAAATAATCTATATTTGAAATGTTATTTTTATAAAATAAAATTTGAAAAATTTAATATTAATCCTATTGTTATTACCAATTTTTTGCTTTTCTCAGCAAACTATTTATTCTAATGTTAATCATAATGGTATTTCTAGAGATTATATTCTATATGTACCTCAATCATATGATTCTAATGTTAAAATTCCTTTAGTTTTTTCGCTTCATGGTAAATCTTTAACTAACGTTATAAATATGAATATTACAAATTTTAATGATATTGCTGATACAGCAAATTTTATTGTTGTTTACCCTCAGGGAGAATTAGATGTTTCTTTAACTACTGGCTGGAATGTTGGTTGGTCCTTCTCAAGTGGGGCTGATGATATTGGATTTATTGATACTATTTTAGAAATTATTTCTTTTCAATATAATATTGATCTAGAAAGAGTTTATAGTACAGGTTTTTCAAATGGTGGCTTTATGAGCTACTTACTTGCTTGTCAATTAAGTGATAAGATTGCTGCAATTGCTTCTGTAGCAGGAACTATGACAAATGACACCTACAATAATTGTAATCCAATTCATCCAACTCCTATACTACAAATTCATGGCACAAATGATCTTGTTGTTCCTTACAGCGGTGATCAATCGAAGAAATCCGTTGATGTTATTTTAGAATTTTGGAGAAATTATAATAATTGTTCTCTCAATCCAATTATCTCTAATCTTGCAGATATATATATTCTTGATCTGTCCACTGTAGATCATTTTTTATTTGAAAATGGAGATAACGGAGTAACAACAGAGCACTTGAAAATTAATAATGGAGGTCATGAATGGCCTGGTTCTTGGGGTAATATGGATATTGACGCTAGTATTGAGATTTGGGACTTTTTCTCTCGATATAATATAAATGGACTGATCTCTAATGTTTCCTCATTATCCATTGATCAGAACTTTCAAAATAGATCTCTTATTAATATTTTGGATTTTAATGGTAAAATCTCTTCTTATGATGAAAATAAGCCATTATTTTATTTGTATAGTGATGGGTCAATAGAAAAGAAAATTATTATTAAATGATTAAACAACTTATAATTTTAAATATAATATTTTTACTTTTCTGTAATTTTGGATGTAATAAAACATTTACTGAAAACTGTATGACTGATAGATATTACTCTTCTTCCTTTCATAAATATAATAATGGTTATAGATATACTCAAAGAGAAATTTCTACCAATTTTTCTGAAGAAGATTTTAATCAATTATTTAAAGAATCTAATCTTAGTTGTAAAGAAATTCTTACAAAATATTTTTATTGTAATATATGTTTTAACTCTGCTCAAGAACATATAATTTCCTACAATGGAAATAAAATATTACTTGAGTCTACAAATAGTGTTATTGACTTTACAGAAAATATATTATCAATTATTGCTAATATGGAAACAGGGGCCCTAGAGTATGATGATTTTAATAATATTAATCCATAGATTATTTTAATTAAATTATATTTTTGTGCTTCATAAATTATCAAATTAAATACATATAAAAATGAAAAAAAATATTTTATTATTATCAATTATTACAATTCTATTCTCATGTGGGAATGAAGTGCAAATGGAGGTTGGGGAGACCCCAAAAAATATTATTGGCTATGAAGTTAGTGATGCAGGGGAGAAAATATCTCTTTACAGTGGAGACATGTCTACTGTTGAGTTATGGGAAAATTATTTAACTGCACATAATGCTGCGGACCTTGACGCTATCAAGCTTTTAAATGCTGAAGACATTCAAGTTTGGGGCCCAAAGGGTGAGTATATTAATGGGTCTGATGCTCATATTGAATTTCTTACTGCTTGGTTTACAAATTACTCTCCACAATGGAAAACTAAATATATGATTGCTAATGAAGTTACAAAGGGTGATGTTTTAGAGCAGTGGGTTACTTCTGGTCATGATTTAACTTTAAATGTAGAGGGAGACTTAATTAATGTTTTTCAAGTTCATGATGCATTAATTGTTGACGGTAAAGTTCAAAAATTTTATGTCAATGAAAGAGTTGTTTTAGATTCTAAAGAGTAATAAATACATTAAGTTATTATAGAAAACCTTGTAAGTATTTACTTACAAGGTTTTTTTTAAACATTCACAAATATATTTTTTAAAGCTTAAATTTGTATATTAAAATTTTACATTAATTATGAAAAAATATACCTTCTTCCTTCTTGCATTTCTTTCTTTTTCAATAATCTTTCATACAACAGTCTGTGCAAGAGTTAT
>MEHZ011423710.1_pt1 | contig 10737 bp, 9 predicted proteins | sample 897221 | NCBI WGS metagenome assembly MEHZ01 (sample SAMN05514161, study PRJNA337945) | marine metagenome | isolation source: marine surface water | place: Arctic Ocean | collected 2007-12-13 | reverse complement strand
CTCATGCGCACGCTCGTCGAGTTGCGGGACACAACAACGCTGTTGATCACCGAGACCAATGTGCCTCACGGCGACAACACGTCGTACTTTGGTGCTGGCGATGAGGCGCATGTCGTCTACAACTTCACGCTGGCGCCACTCATCGTGTGGACGCTGATTACGGGCCAGGCTGACACGCTCACGAGTTGGCTCGGTCGCCTCGATCCTGCTCCTGTTGGATGTACCTTTCTAAACTTCATCGCCAGTCATGACGGACTCGGATTGCGGCCGATCGAAGACCTGATCTCGCCGAGAGAGCTAGAGCCGATGATCGACGCTGCGCTTGAGGTCGGCGGGTCGTTCTCGGCCTATAGCGCTCCGGGCGGGCCACGGCCATATGAGCTCAATGTGAGTCTGGCTGATCTTCTGGCAGGGGTCGACGGCGAAACTGCCCAACGCTTCGTTTTGGCACATGCGCTTATGCTGGCTGTGCAGGGAATCCCGGCGATCTATGTCCATTCGATGCTCGTCTCACCGGGCGAGGTCCAAGCTGCGACCGAGTCAGGCCACAAGCGGGATATAAATCGGGGCAAGGTCACGGTCGAGCAAGCGAACCAAAGACTCACTGCCGGATGGCGAGCCGATGTGTTTCACCAGTTAGCGGCGCTGATCCAGCGACGGCGGGCACAGCCGGCGTTCGCCCCCGAGGCAGCGCAGTTAATGCATGTAGTGGACGATCGGATAGTGGCGATAGAGCGACGCTGCGAAGAGCAGGTCATCTTCGCGCTTCACAATGTGTCCGGTGAGTCGGTCACGGTGACCGTGCCCGATGTCTTCGGCGTCGACGACCTGATCACGGGTGAACGGGTTAAACGCATGCTGACGCTGGACCCTTGGCGTGCCGCTTGGCTTACGACCTGCTCCTAATGGTCAAGTGCCTGGGTTCGGGACAGCAACGAGATCGCTAGGAGTCGTTTGTATGTGCCAACTAACTATTTCGTATTGACGTACCTGCGAACGAAAGGTCACTGCTTCCAGGCCCTAGATCACAGCCAACAGTGGGATGCTCTGGCTAGCTGACACCGAGGAGGCGGAGTAATGCGGCGGGGGGTTCGTCCTTGCCTTGTGCAAGCAGTGCTGCCCGTTCGACATTGATGGTGTGGTATTCCTGCCCAGACCATTCGCGCCAAGGTCCATCACCCAATGCAGAAGGGTCACCCTGGGCTTCGACACACGCCCGCAGGTACGCCTGCTGTGCCAAAACTTCTTCGTTCCCGCCGATTGGGCCATGGCCGGGAACAAAGATCTCTCCCCATCCCAACAGGGTGTCGAGCGAGTCGGCCCATGTCGCTGGGCTGCCAAGCCCAGCCATTGGTGTGACGCCGAACGAGCACATAGCGCCAGCAAAGACGATCTGGGACTCAGGCACCTGCACGATCAGGTTCTGGTCAAGTTCACCTGCGAGTGGGGCGGCCACGATTGATGGGGTTAACCAGGCGGGTTCGTTCACAGTGTGCGTGACGCGTCGGCAAGGTTGATCCAACAGGGTGTGAAGCTCGTTGGCGTCGTCGGGGTACAACGCGCAGCAGCCTTCAATGTTGGGTTCCTGGTCCATATGGGTACTCACCTGGGCTGTGCCGTAGACGGCAGGCAGGACAAAGGCTGCGGAACCACCGACAAAGGGCATGTGTGAGCTCGTGAGCGCCAGCCGCCGAATCGGTAGTCCTAGGGCGTCGATCGCAGCGAAGAGTTCGGCTCCGCGAGCAGGCGTGAGTTGGGCATCGATAACGGTGATGCCGTCATCGTCAACGACAACACCGCTGTTTGTGGCGCCGGGGCGAAGTTCGTCGCTCAGCCATGCGTGGGTCGTTCCAAGATCGACTAATTGCCCCATATCCACACGTTATCGTCCGGCGTGTGATGGCATTGATACTGACGCAGGGCCAGAGTCACACTATAAAAATGTTTGCTTTACGTCAGTCTTAGGCCGCGAGGTCGATACTTTCCCCCTGAGTAGCAGCGCCTCGGCGCTTAACAGTCAAAGGCAGACCAAAGACATGCGGATACGGCGATCGACAGCGAAGGCACTTGCGGTAGCGACGCTATTTGTGTTTATCACGGCGTCATGCGGTGGTAGCAGCGCAAACGAGGCGACTAGCGGCGACGGAGCCGTTAACACAGATGGGCCGACTGTGGTGGGTGAGATCCCAACGACAGCGCCGGTCACGGTGCCATCGACTGATGACGGTGCGATCACCAGTACCGACGGCGAGGTCTCCGACGCCGCAGACGAGGAAGACCCGTGGGAAGTCACCGTGCTTTACGTGAACGACGACGTACAAATCATCCCTGTCTTCGACGCTCCAAACGGCAATAACGTCAAGCTTTTTGACAAGAACGCGATCGACGGCATTGAACTTGAGTACCCGCTTCTTGCCACGACAGTGTTTGGAAACCGTCTGGCGCTGCTGGTCGTTGAGTACAGCCCAGGCGGTGCATGGGCAAAGGTCGAGGTGCCGGTTCGTCCAAACGGGACCACGGTCTGGGTCCAGACGGCCTTCTTCAGCGCAGAAACGCACAATTATCACATCACGATCGACCTGTCCGAGAACAAGGTCAACGTGTACAAGGGCGAAGAATTACTCATCGAGCAGATTTCAGTGAGTGGTCGCGAGAGTCGCCCGACTCCTATCGTTCGTTCGTACATCGATGAGAAAATTCCAGGTCCAAGCCTGAGCCCCGCCTATGGCGACTGGGTTCTGAGCATTGCGGCCTTTAGCGAGACACTGGGCACCTTCGGCGGGGGTGGTATGCCGAAGCTTGCGCTCCACGGCACGAACCAGCCAGAGCTGATGGGCCAGTACGTATCGTCAGGCTGCGTACGTGTCCCGAACGAAGTTGTTTCCTTGATTGCCGAGTCGGTCCCGATCGGCACCATTGTTGACATCATCGCTTAGCCCATCGTGGATTGGGTCCATCCCGAGCCCGTCCTTCAACACAATTGACATCGGCCCGCTTAGCTTCACGCTGTACGGGCTCATGATCGGGCTCGGCATTATCGCTGCAACGATGATTTCGCGGCAGCGCTCGGTCGAACGGGGTCTTCATCCAGACATACCCGTCGAAATATTGATGTGGATAATTCCGGCAGGAATCGTCGGGGCCAGGATCTACCACCTGATCACTGATTGGGTGCCGATCTCTGAGTGGCACAAGATCTGGGAAGGTGGCCTTGGAATCCCCGGCGGCGTTCTCTTCGGTATCGCAGGTGCGGCGTTGTTCATCCGCCATCGCAACCTGCCACGATCAAAAGTCTTTGATGCGTTGATTGTTGGCGTGCCACTGGGCCAAGCGATTGGGCGATGGGGCAACTGGTGGAACCAGGAGCTCTATGGCAGGGCAACCAATGTGCCGTGGGCGCTCGAAATCGATGTGCCAGCGACCTTTGATGCCGACGGGCATGCGTTGACGTCAACCGTCGAGACTTTCCACCCGACCTTTCTGTACGAATCACTGTGGAACTTGGCCCTCGTTGGGTTCTTGATCTGGGTCGATCGTCGACGCGTGCTCAAGCCCGGCCGTCTGATCTGGGTGTATACCGCAGGGTACGGCATTGGTCGATTGTGGATCGAGGCAGTTCGTATCGATAGAGCCACCGAGATATTCGGGGTCCGTGTCAACCTGTGGACGATGGGCATCGTGTTAGCCGTTTCTCTAGCGATGCTCACCCGTAGTTTCGTTGGTCGCGGAGCGACAGAGCGTGAATGGGGCGATGGCGAAGACGCCAGTTCGCCGTCAGGGTCGGCCTTTCGTAAAATTGGCTTATCTGACGAAGAGGAATAGCGGTAGCCTCAAGCTGTGACGTTCATCACGGGCAATCCCTACGAGAACCGAGTGACCCGCACGATCGGATTCGTCGATCTTTCCGGCTTTACCCGGTTCACCCAGGTCAATGGCGATGAGGCTGCTGTCGGGGCCCTTAAATTCTTTCGCGATGTGACTCGCGAGATCTGTGCTCGACACGGTGTGCGCATCGCTAAGTGGCTGGGCGATGGCGCCATGCTGATCGGCGTCGAAGCTGAAGACCTGGCCGAGACCATGACCGAGATGCGTAAGATCTTTACCGAGAGCGACGCGCCGTTGCCCCTTCGGGCGGGCATGGCGACAGGGCCGGTGATCTTGTTCGAAGGTGACGACTACATCGGATCGATCGTGAACCTTGCGTCCAGACTCGCTGATCTCGCAGAGCCAGGCCAACTGCTTGCGCCGAAGGGCTTCATGTCCGCAATTATGGTGAACACCGAAGCCATTGCGATTGGGCCAGTGTCGGTCAACGGGTTCCCCGAACCAATCGAGGTCGTGGCGTTAGTCCAATCTTGAGCTGTGAGGTTTGACCTTGAGCCGTCGGGTTTGATCAGGCGCTGCAGGCCTGATTTGCAATGTCCCACCTGCCAGACTGCACGTTATGGCTGATGTAGAACTGACAACGTTTGAGGCCGACGTGCTGGACACAATCGGTTCGTTGCAACCCGGTGAGGTCGTTACGTACGGCGAGGTCGCTGCCGAAGTCGGCAAGCCCGGCGCTGCTCGCGCCGTTGGGTCGACTCTGCGTCGTTACGGAAGCGAGGTCCCTTGGTGGCGGGTCGTCGCAGCCAATGGTCGACTTGTGCCAGGGAGCGAACTGCGTCAGACCGAGAGGCTCATAGCCGAGGGAGTTTCGGTACGAAATGGACGGGTCGTCATGAGTCAACTGGTAGACGAAACAGGTTAGTGGGTAGGCGCCGAAATGGAGCTTCAAAGGCGCTAGTCCGTGGCCTGTCGACCGGTGGGCGAAGTGAGCGAGATCGGAATCACACGAGACTGGAATCCACCCCAGGTGCTCTACTCGAGCGACCTGTGACACTCGTGTCGACGGCACGGCATAGGGTTGACTGGCTTGGTCGAGGCCTTCCTCTCAACGAGAACCCGGGGCCACCGATTCGCATCGGCAACCGAAGCCAAGCAGTGACGCTGTACCATCGCTGCCAATGGCTGTAACTTTTGCTGACCTTGGGCTGGCTGAACCGATCGTTAAGGCGCTCGCTGATCAGGGTATTACAGAGCCGTTCCCGATCCAGGAGCTGTCGATCCCTGATGCCATCACAGGACGCGACGTCTGTGGCAAGGCCAAGACTGGCTCGGGTAAGACGCTTGCCTTTGGTTTGCCGGTGCTGCACCAACTCGGCATTGCTCACAAGAAGAAGCCCTTGGCTCTAGCGCTTGTGCCCACGCGTGAACTCGCTATTCAAGTGCACGACGAACTGGAACCGATCGCCAACGGACTGGACCGCAATATTTGCGCGATTTACGGTGGCGCTGACATCGACAAGCAGATCAAACGTCTTGGCCAGGGTGTTGACTTCGTGGTCGCAACGCCGGGCCGGCTGATCGACCTGATCGAACGTAAAGAGGTCTCGCTTGACGAAGTCGAACACGTCATTGTTGACGAGGCCGATCGCATGGCTGACATGGGCTTCCTGCCTCAGGTCGAATGGCTGCTTCGCCATATTCCAGGTGATCACCAGACACTTCTGTTCTCTGCCACGCTCGACGGTGTTGTCGACCGCCTGATCTCTCGCTATCAGAACGACCCAGCCAGGTTCGAGGTTGAATCGCCGACCACCACGGTCGACTTGATGGAGCATCGCTTCCTGCTAGTCCACGAGATGGACCGCCCCAAGGTCGTTGCCGCAATCGCCGCTGCATCGAATCGCACCCTGGTATTTAGTCGCACCAAACACGGTGCTGACCGTCTTGTCGGTTCCGTGAACGACCTGGGTGTTGCCGCCGGCGCTATTCATGGTGATCTCCGCCAGAAGAGCCGTGAACGGGCTCTCGAAGACTTCTCGAATGGCGAGCTGCAAGTGTTGGTCGCTACTGATGTTGCTGCTCGTGGCATTCACGTCGACGACATCGACATGGTCATCCACTATCAACCTGCTGCTGACCACAAGGCGTATCTGCACCGTTCTGGCCGCACCGCTCGTGCGGGTAACACCGGCGTAGCAGTCACGTTGTCGCTCTGGAACGAAGAGCTAGAGGTCAAGCGGCTACAGAAGCGTTTGGGTCTCGAGCAACCGGTTGTCGAGATGTTCTCGAATGATGAGCGGTTGAAAGACCTCGGCGGTTGGGAACCAACCGCGTAAACGCAGCCTTTCGACTCGGCCGGAAAGCTAACAGTCGGTGTGATGCCAGGTTCGACTACCACAAGGGCGCTTGACGCGGTCGCAGCTCTTGCTGAGGCTGCCGCACAACAACGCGGCGTGAGCCTTGTTGGATCCGATCTGCGCCTGTTCGAGAATCGAATAACCGTCGGCACCAGGGACAGAACCGGCGAGACGCCGGTGTCGCCGTTCGCTCTTGGGCGGGCCTATGAACTCCTTCTCACGCCAAAGAATCGCCGTAAAACTGGGGCGCACCTTACCCCCGAAGATGTTGCTCGGAACCTGGTTGCGATGATGCCGTCGCCAGCGCTTGGCGACACTGTTCTTGATCCGGCGGTCGGTGGCGCAGCGTTCTTGATTGCTGCAGCGGACCAGTTAGTCAGCGCTGGTGCGTCGCCGGCTGCGGTTCTGGGCCAATTGTTCGGGGTCGATATCGATCCTGGCGCGGTTGCTGTAGCCGAGGCCGCCCTCACGCTTTGGGGTCTGGACAATGGTGTTGGGGCTCAGAGGTTGCCGAACATAGGCCAAGCCGATGGTCTTCTGGAAGCATTGCCACGGGCCTCTCGGGTGGTGGGTAATCCGCCTTTCTTAAACCAGCTGCGGTCATCATCTGCTCATACGGCCCGGCGACGATCAGCACTTCGTGAGAAGTGGGGCGAACTCGTCGGTACCTACACCGATGATGCTTGGCTGTTCCTTGCTGCGGGTCTTGACGCACTTGAGCGCGACGGCGTGCTGGCCATGGTGCAGCCGGTCTCGGTGCTAGCGGCTCGCCATGGGGATCCTGTTCGCCGTCATGTGAGCGAGCAGGCAACGTTGCGCGGATTGTGGCTGGCCCGGGACCAGGTCTTTGACGCAGCCGTGCAGGTGTGCGGTGTCGTGCTCGGCACTGGTAAGAACAGGGCAGAGGAAGTCCAGCGATGTATCGGAGCTGACTTCTCATCCGCACCGACCTTGGCGGCCCAGCCAGATGCGTCGGGATGGGGGAGTGTCGCAGCGGCCACGATGAACGTCCCGCAGGTGAACCTGACCCGCCAGCCGGGCAACACCATTGGTGACGTGGCGAGTGCCACCGCTGGATTCCGCGACCAGTTCTATGGGTTCGTGCCGTTCGTTTCGGAGTGTGCGTCAGAAGAGGTCCCTGCAACCCATGCCAAGTTGGTGACCGTAGGCATGATTGACGTGTTGGGTTTGGGTTGGGGGACTCGATCGTTCAAGTTTGCGAAGCGGCCGTTCGAACGTCCGGTGGTCGATCTCGTGGCGTTGGCTGATCAGAACCCGAAACTCGCCGACTGGGTCGCGGCTCGAAGACGACCGAAACTGCTTGTGGCGACCCAGACCCGAGTTGTCGAAGTCTGGATAGACATGCGTGGGGAAGCGATCCCAGCGACACCTGTTGTGTCGGTCGAACCGTTTACCGATGATCTTGACCAGTTATGGATGCTGGCAGCAGCGTTGAGCGCACCAGCGCTGAGTGCTCACTTCTTGGCTGTGAACTTTGGCACAGCAATGTCACTTAACGCGATGAAAATTGCAGCCCGAGATGTGCTGGCTGCGCCACTCCCAACGGACCAGGTCGCGTGGCGAGAAGCGGCTGCATTGTTGCAGTCCAAACCAGTCGACCACGCTGGCTTCGCCATGCTGATGGGTCGGGCATATCGAACTGCAGACGACGAGCTGGTGTCGTGGTGGCTTGACCGAGCCACAAACCATACGAAGAGCTAGCCAACGGGGCCCTACACTGCAGGTGATGTCTTCATCGGGTTCGTTCGAGGCGCCGCGTCAGTGGTCACGAGGTATTCCGGTGACCGGCGCATGGCTTCAGGGCGATCCGGTTGGTGACCGACAGTTTCACTCGTTGACAGCGCAACGTCCGTTTGTGCTCGAAGGCGGCGGCGTGCTCACCGATGCAGAAATTGCGTATGAGACGTGGGGCGAATTAAACGAGGCCGGCGATAACGCCGTGCTTGTGTGCCATGCCCTCACCGGTGATGCCCATGCATCGGGTGGTGTCTGTGCAACTCACCCTGATGGCGGCTGGTGGGACGGTCTAGTTGGCGCTGGCCGAGCGGTAGACACCGACCGCTGGTTCGTCGTCTGCGCAAACGTACTGGGTGGATGCCAGGGGTCAACGGGTCCTGCGTCGACCAATCCTGAGACTGGCAAGCCGTACGGGATGCGATTCCCGACGGTCACTATCCGTGACATTGTTCGCTCGCAGGCGAGTCTGGCGAATGCGCTAGGGATCGGTGCCTGGCATGGCGTCGTTGGTGGCTCTATGGGCGGCATGCAGGTCGTTGAGTGGGGCCTGATGTACGCAGATCGTGTGAAGGCTATTGCTGCTATTGCGACATCGGTGGCTGCTACGCCATGGCAGATTGGCTGGAGTGCAACCGGGCGGCTTGCGATCACGCTTGATCCGCAGTGGAAGAATGGCGACTACTACGACGGCGAGCCTGGCGAAGGGCCACATGCCGGGCTGGCCGTTGCCCGGTCAGTCGCCCAAATAACCTATCGAAGTGACGAGGTCTACCAGGATCGCTTCGGACGCAATATGGTTGACCCGTCGCAGGTGTTCGGACACTGGGACCGTTTTTCCGTCGAGTCGTATCTCGATCATCACGGTGAGAAATTGGCTCGGCGTTTTGATGCGAACAGCTACCTGATTCTGAACCGGGCGATGGACTTGCACGACGTGGCCCGGGGACGAGGTAGCGCCGAACGGGCTTTTTCAATGCTTCAGGCGTCGGTCCTCAGCATCAGTATCAACACCGACACGCTCTATCACCCTCGTCTGCAGAGCGATCTCGCCGACCTGGCCCGTGGTGCCGGTGTCGAGACCGAATACCAGATCATCGATAGCCCCCACGGCCACGACGGTTTTTTGCTCGAGGCCGACGCAGTCGGTGCAGCGCTCGGGAAGTTTCTTGACCGGGCTGATGGCTGATAGGCGCCTAGGGCGCCGCTTCGCAATATGCGCCGCACGCCGTAGTGACCCTCGATTGTCGCTCGCTGGTGCTCCGCCGCCTGGCCGCTGTTTCCCATCGCTCAATTTCTCTGTCCCGGCTAGCTGGATTTCGTTCTCTGTCCCGGCTAGCTGGATTTCGCAACGTTCCATAAAGCTGTTATTTCAGGCTAAGGAGCGCTGGCCTTGGACGCTTTGCGAGTGGAACGCCTGGCCGCTGATCCGCAACACCGGCATTATGCGGAAAGCCCATAGCCGTTTAATAGCGAATGCCTGAGCTGCTGGAAATCGAGATGTACCGCCGAGGCGCTTCTCGCCTGGTGGGGCGCACGATCACGTCGGTTGAGGCGCCGGATGATCGGTACCTGAAGGGTGTGGGTCCTGATGCTATGGCTGTGGCTATCACGGGCGCAACAGTCGAGTCACTTGGCCGTGTCGGCAAGCTCATGCTCGTTGAAACAACTGTGGCGACTGTCGGGCTGCGATTTGGTATGACAGGTATTCTCGTAATCGACGACGAACCCGTGATCGCCGAGCTGGAGTACTCATCCAAGCGACTCGACCCAGATTGGAATCGTTTCACCGTCCACTTCGCCGACGGCGGCCGTATGGATATGAACGACCCTCGGCGTCTGGGGAGCGTCGAACTCGAGCCCGATCTCACGAAGCTCGGACCCGATGCCTGGTCTGTTGGTGTTGACGAACTGCGATCCATTTTCGGGCGTTACAAGGTCGTTACCAAGGCATTGCTGCTCAACCAGAAGCGCCTCGCTGGACTGGGCAACTTGCTGGTCGATGAACTGCTGTGGCGCACAGGTATCTCGCCGGTGCGCCTAGCGAATGAGGTTACCGAGGGCGCTATCGTTGCGCTCGGCGAGGAACTCAACCCGATGCTCGATGAGCTTTACGCTCGAGGCGGTTCGAACTTCGGCGACCACTTCACTGAACGCCACAACGAAGGCCGATGCCCCAAGGACGCGAGCGAGATGAGTCATCAAACGGTGGGGGGCCGCTCGACCTGGTGGTGCCGAGCGCACCAGCTGTGAATTAGGGATTTTACATCCTGTAGTACGATTGAAATCATGGCAGATGACCACCTTCTTCTGGTGCCACCGCCCCCTCCGCTTCCGTCGTTCCGTTCCGTCGATGGCATCCAAAAGTTTGATGGCCTCACCGATGGCACAGACGGTGCCCCTGATGCTGTTGAGGCCGTAGGTGTAGCCGCTGTTGTTGCTGCATCAAGGGCGGCTACGGCTGATGTCGGCGACGCTAGGCACAACACCGCTGGTAACGCTGCGAGGAGCGATGGCGAGTCTTTGAGCAGCGTCATTGGCCGAGGTAGCTGGGCTGGCATGCATGCTGCAAACAATGCCGCTTCAACCAGTATGAGCGAGATCATCCCTAATGGAGCCGGAGCGCCTGCGCCACCTCCACCGCCTCCACCGCCTCCACCGCCTACGCCGCCTGCGCCACTGCCTGCGCCCCCTCCACCGCCTGCGCCCCCTCCACCGCCTCCACCGCCTGCGCCTGCGCCACCTCCACCGCCTGCGCCACCTCCACCGCCTCCACCGCCTGCGCCTGCGCCACCTC
>MEHZ011559751.1_pt1 | contig 10741 bp, 8 predicted proteins | sample 897221 | NCBI WGS metagenome assembly MEHZ01 (sample SAMN05514161, study PRJNA337945) | marine metagenome | isolation source: marine surface water | place: Arctic Ocean | collected 2007-12-13 | reverse complement strand
AACCTTTATGCTCCGCTCCTAATCTTTTCGATAACTCTAATAAAACTGTATGATTTGATCTAGCCTCCCCTATTGGTTCTATTAATTTAGGGCCATAAGTTATATGTTGATGTCCACCAGCAATATAAAGATCATCATGTTCTACAAAAGTAGTGGCAGGCAAGACTATATCAGCATATTTTGCTGTTTCCGTCATAAATTGTTCATGAACACAAACAAAAAGATCTTCTCTAGAAAAACCTTCTCTAACTAATAAGCTTTCAGGAGCTACAACTAAAGGATTAGTATTTTGAATTATTAATGATTGAACATTTCCTCCTCCCATTAAAGCTTCACTATCTCCTGTTAAAATACTACCTATTCTTGATTGATCTAATATCCTAATATTTGGGTCTATTAAATCCAAACCTTCTATTAAAGTCTTATCTATCTTATAAATATCAGCATTATTATAAAATGCTCCTCCTCCTTCATATAGCCATTTTCCACATACTGCCGATAATGATACTGCTGCATGCATTGCAGACGCACCGTTTCTTTGACGTGTAAAACCATACCCCATTCTTGAATATAATCTTTTTGTTGTTCCAAATATTTTAGCAAATTCTTCGATTTCTCTTAGAGATAGGCCTGTTATTTTAGAGCCCCATTCAGGCGTATATTTTTTTACATGTTTTTCTAAACCTTTAGGATCATCAGTATATTTATCCATATATTCTTTATCTGCATAATTATCACGAAATAAAATATGCATTATTGAGCATGCTAAGGCGCCATCTGTTCCTGGTTTAATTGGATAATGATAATCGGCAACTTTTGCACTTCTAGTTTTATAAGGATCTACTACTATTAATTTAGCATTCCTATCTTTTCTCGCTTTTTGGATATGTTTCATAACATTTACTTGAGTAGAAGCTGGGTTACAGCCCCAGACTAATATAACATCAGCTAAAGCCATCTCTCTTGGGTCAGGCCCTTTAAGAGCACCAACTCCTGCTTTAAATCCACTAGCTGTAATTGTAGCACATATTGTAGAATGTTGACCAGAATATTTCATCTCGTGTCTTAAACGATTTATTCCATCTCTTTGCACCAACCCCATAGTTCCTGCATAAAAATAAGGCCAAATGGATTCTGTTCCGTGCTTTTGAGCAGTAGAAATAAAGTTTTCTGCTACAATATCTAAGGCTTGTTCCCACTCTATTTCTTTAAAATCATTAGATCCCTTTTCTCCTGATCTCATTAAGGGTTTTGTAAGCCTATCCGGATGATGAGTCCTTTCAGCGTAACGACTAACTTTTGCACATATTACCCCGGAAGTATAAGTGTTTTTTGATGCCCCTTTTACCTTATATATATTCTTATCATCATGCATAATCTCTAATGCACAAGTACTTGGACAATCATGAGGGCATGCGCTAATTGATATATTCTTCTCTATTTCCTGCTTCACTATAATAGCCAATAACTTTAATTAATTAATGATTCTATTATGCATAGTATTTTTTATAAAAATACAAAATATTAACTTAATTGATCACATGCTTTTTTAATTCTATTACATGCTTCTTCTAAAAGAGAATCCGAAGTTGCATAAGAAATTCTAAAAAAAGGATCAGCTCCAAAAGCACTTCCTGGAACAACTGCAACACCTTGAGACTCTAATAAATAAGAGGAGAAATCAATTGAGTTATTAATTACCTCCCCTGAATTTGTCTTTTTTCCAATGAGTCCTGAACAAGTAGGATAAACATAAAATGCTCCGGTTGGTTTCAAACAAGTGATACCTTCACAATTATTTAGCATTTCTACAACCATATCTCTTCTTATTTTGAATTTTGCATTTCGTTCTTTCAAAAAGTCTTCTGGACCTTCTAATGCAGCCAATGCTGCAGCTTGACTTATAGAAGATGGGTTAGATGTAGATTGTGATTGTAATTTTGCCATTGCTTTAATTAATTCTTTTGGTCCACCTGCATAACCAATTCTCCAGCCTGTCATAGCATATGCCTTAGACACTCCATTAACTGTTAAAGTTCTGTTTTTTAATTCAGGAACAACTTCTGCTATTGTATAAAACTTATTATTATCATAAATAATCTTTTCATAGATATCATCTGACATTATAAATATATTTTCGTAACTCAATAATAATTCACCTATACTTTTTAATTCTTCTTTTGTGTAAGAAGATCCTGTAGGATTAGAAGGAGAGTTAATAATTACCCATTTTGTTTTAGTAGTAATTTTGTTTTTTATATCTTCTGCTATAATTTTGAAATTATTTTCCGCTGTTCCATTTACTATAACTGGAATTCCACCTGCTAAAGCAACCATATCTGGATAAGAAACCCAATAAGGAGATGGAATAATAACTTCATCACCAGGATTAATTGAAGATAATAAAGCATTAAATAATACCTGTTTACCACCTACAGAGACAATTATTTCATCAAGATTGTACTTAATATTATTATCTCTTTGAAACTTATTCACTACTGCCTGCTTTAAAGCAGGAGTTCCATCAACAGCTGTATATTTTGTTTGTCCTTCCTGTATTGCTTTAATTGCTGCAAGTTTAATATGCTCTGGTGTATCAAAGTCTGGCTCACCTGCACCAAGACCTATTACATCCTTACCTGCTGCTTTTAATTCTGCTGCAAGTTTACTTACTGCCATAGTTGGAGAAGGCTTTATTAAAGACATTCTTTCTGCTATTAAATTTACTTTATCGATCATTATCAGTTCTTTCAGCTATATTGATGTTTAATAAATAAAAATTTTAATTTATAAATATATTTATATGTCTAAATTCATTAAAAATGTAAATATAATAACATAATAATTTATTAAAGGATTTATTTTGACTAAATATATGATTTCAGAAAATATGAATAATTTAGGAACAGAAAATGCCTTCGTTGTATTAGCAAGAGCAGCTGAATTAGAACGCCAAGGACATAAAGTAATTAATTTAGGAATAGGGCAACCTGATTTTAAAACAGCTGATCATATAGTTGAAGCCGCCATAAAAGCTCTTAAAGATGGTCACCATGGCTATACACCTGGAAATGGTATATTAGAACTGCGAGAATCCGTAGCAGCAGATATTCACAAAAGACATAATGTTGAAATTAATCCAGACCAAGTTGTAATTGTGCCTGGAGGAAAAGTCACTATGTGGCATTGTATGTTAATGTTTGGAGGGAAAGGCAAAGAAATACTTTATCCTAATCCAGGCTTTCCAATTTATGAAAGCGCTATAAAATTTTCAGGAGCAAAGCCAGTTCCAATTCCATTACTAGAAAGCACTAACTTTTCTTTTAATTTAGAAGAAACATTATCTTTAATTAATAATAATACTAGTTTAATTATTATTAATTCCCCAGCAAACCCTACAGGAGGGCTTATAAAAAAAGAATTGCTTGACCAGCTAGTACAAAAATTAGAAGAATTTCCTAATGTATGCATTCTATCTGATGAGATATACTCACATATTGTGTATGAAAATAAATTTCATTCAATGTTGAATTACCAATCTATACTAGATAGGCTGATTATTTTAGATGGATGGTCAAAGACCTATGCAATGACAGGATGGAGAATAGGCTATGGGATTTGGCCTTTACAACTAGCTGAAAAAGCTACTAGATTAAACATAAATTCTGTTTCCTGCACAAATGCAGCTACTCAGTATGCTGCAATAGCAGCTCTAGATGGCCCTCAAGATCAAGTTTTGAATATGCTCAATCAATTTAAAAAAAGAAGAAATCTGATAGTAGAAAAAACTAATCTAATTCCTGGAATGAGCTCACAAATGCCACAAGGTGCATTTTATACTATGCCCAATATTAAAAAAACAAAATTAACTTCTAGAGAAATGGAAAACCTTTTACTAGAAGAATTAAAAATAGCAACAGTAGCAGGCACAAGTTTTGGAGAATATGGAGAAGGTTATATAAGGTTTTCTTATGCTAACTCTGAAGAAAATATCAATGAAGCACTAAGTCGCATACATGAATATGCCATAAATAATAATTGGGGTTAATTTATTTAATTAAATATCATAATAATGAAAGCATCAAATAAACTATCAATATCATCTAATTACTTGCCTGCGGGGGATCAACCTAATGCTATAAAAAAATTATGTGAGGGATTAAAAAGTAAAAAGTTTAATCAAGTACTCTTAGGTGTAACAGGTTCAGGAAAAACCTTTACAATGGCAAAGACTATTGAAGAATTACAAAGGCCAGCTCTTATTTTAGCTCCTAATAAGACATTAGCTGCTCAATTATATGGAGAAATGAAAACATTATTTCCTAATAACGCAGTAGAATATTTTGTTTCTTATTATGATTATTATCAACCTGAAGCATATGTAGCTAGATCAAATACATTTATTGAAAAAGATGCCTCTATTAATGAACAAATAGATAGAATGCGGCATTCAACAACCCGTTCATTATTTGAAAGAAAAGATGTCATAATAGTAGCCAGTGTATCCTGTATATATGGTATTGGGCCTGTTGAAAATTATTCAAAAATGATTTTAGACATCAGTAATAAAGACAACATAGATAGAATTGATTTAATCAAAACATTAGTTTCACTTCGGTATAAAAGAAACGATCATAATTTTAACAGAGGAAACTTTAGAGTATTAGGAGATGTTATTGAGGTATTTCCATCACATTTAGAAGACAGAGCTTGGAGAATAGACTTATTTGGTGAAGAAGTAGATTCAATCACAGAGTTTGACCCATTAACGGGTCATAAATTAAATAACCTTAAAAATATTAAGGTTTATGCGAATAGTCATTATATAACTAATAAGCCAACTTTAGATCAAGCAATCATAAAAATTAAAAACGACCTAGAAATAAGAATTAAAGAATTCAAGACTGAGGGAAAATTAATTGAAGCACAAAGAATTGAAGAAAGAACTAACTTTGATATAGAAATGATGGAAATATCTGGAACTTGCTCGGGCATAGAAAACTATTCTAGATACCTTACAGGAAGATTGCCAGGAAAAGCACCCCCAACTTTATTTGAGTACCTTCCTAATGAAACAATATTATTTGTAGATGAAAGTCACGTTACAATTCCCCAAATAAATGGCATGTATAAAGGAGATTTTAGTAGAAAATCCAATTTATCTGAATTTGGATTTAGACTACCTAGCTGCAAAGATAATAGGCCTCTTAAATTTGAAGAGTGGGATAAAATGAGACCTGAAACTGTTTTTGTTTCAGCGACTCCTAGTGATTGGGAAATGAATCAAACTTATGGAGAATTTGTTGAACAAGTTATACGGCCTACAGGGTTAATTGATCCGATTTGTACAGTAAAACCTGCCACTAATCAAATAGATGATATAATTGGTGAATGTAAAGAAACAATTAAAAAAGGCTTCAGATGCTTAATTACAGTTCTAACAAAAAAAATGGCAGAAGATTTAACAGAATATATGAATGACCTCGGCCTTAAAGTGCAATATATGCATTCTGATATTGATACTCTTGAAAGAATTGAAATTATTCAAGACTTAAGAAAAGGTAATTATGATATATTAATAGGAATAAATTTGTTGAGAGAAGGGCTAGATATTCCAGAATGTGCTTTAGTGGCAATTTGCGATGCAGATAAAGAAGGGTTTTTACGCTCTCATAGGTCCTTAATTCAAACTATTGGAAGAGCAGCAAGAAATGTTAATGGTAAAGTTATCTTATACGCTGATAAAATGACAAATTCTATAAAAACAGCCTTAAAAGAAACTGAAAGAAGAAGAAAAAAACAAATTATATGGAACAAAGAACACAATATAGAACCAAAATCTATTATAAAAAATATTAATAATATTATAGAATTAGATGTAAAGAAAGATAGTAATGAAGAAGACTCTATATTAAAAGATTCTAAACATAATATTAATAAATATATGAAAGAACTTAAAAAAGAAATGCTAGAAGCTGCGTCTGAATTAAAATTTGAAAGAGCAGCAGAAATTAGAGATGAAATAAAAAAGATAGAAAATAAAGAGTTAGGTATATAATAATTAAACTTCTAATAGAAAAGAGCGTAATAATTGAATAAAAAAAACAACAATGTTTTAATAACTGGCGCAGGGAAAAGAATTGGGGCATCAATTGCAGCGTCCTTAGCTGCTAATAATTGGAATATTGCTCTTCACTATAATACCTCTGAAAAAGAGACATATACATTATCTACTGAGTTAGAAAAAAAATATAATATAAAAACTGTTTGTGTTCAGGCTGACTTATCTGATTTAAAACAAGTAAAAAATATTATTTCCACTGCATCAAAACAGCTAGGAAATATTAATTGTTTGATTAATAATGCTGCAAGTTTTGAATATGACTCTATTAATTCGTTATCTTCTGATAGTTGGGATTTACATATTAATACTAATATCCGAGCTCCATTATTTTTAAGCCAGAGCTTTGTAAAAAATATTTCTAAAAACTCTAAAGGAAATATTATTAATATTATAGACCAAAGAGTATGGAACTTAACTCCACATTTTATGACATACACTCTATCAAAAACTGCTTTATGGACATTAACTCAAACTTTAGCATTAGCTCTTAGTCCAAATATTAGAGTAAACGCTATTGGGCCAGGACCTACTATTAAAAGCAAAATGCAAACTAATGAAGAGTTTAAAGAACAATACCAAAGAATGCCATTATCAGTTCCCACCAGCTTAGAAGAAATTAATCAATTTATAAATTTAATACTTGAAAGCCCCTCCTTAACTGGACAAATGATAGCTCTAGATGGTGGGCAACACTTAGGATGGGCACAAACAGCTAAAAATAAGTTTAAGGAAGACTAGAATATGAATAATATACAAAGATGGATTACAGTCAGTAATTTTGAAACGCTAATTACATTGGGGGTCTATCCTAAAGAGCAAACAAAGCCTCAAAAAGTTATAATTAATGTTACTTTAGAAGTAACAGCTAATGTTCATAATGATGATATTAAAAATGTTTTATCTTATGAAAAAATTATATTAATAATAAAACAAGTATCTAAAAAAAATCATAAATTTCTAGCTGAAACAGTTGCTGAAGATATTGCAATAAAATGCTTGGAATTAGATACAGCAAAAGCTGTTCATGTTACACTTAAAAAACCAGATATTATTCCAGGTAATACTGAAGTAGGAGTAGAAATAAAATTAAAAAAATAAGAAATTTAATTGAATATTAAATTATAAATATTTACCTAAATTATTGTTTTAGATGTTTTTTTTCAACAAAATGAAAGAATTAGTTTAATTCTATAAGTTTTTTAATAAATTTCATTTAAAATTGATGTTTTTTTGATAAATTACTAACATAAAATGGCTTATAACCTTGATTCTCAAGCAAATGCCTAAAAAATAAGCAATCTGAACAACTCCCCTTATTTTCTTACCTATTTTACATGAACTATGTATGATATCCACGTGCTTATCCACAGATTCGGTGGATACTTTTTTGTTCCCAGTTTTCCTAGATTTTTGCCTTAAATAAAAGTGTATTTATAAAAATAAATAGTCAATACAAAATAATAATTTCTCTTATAAAAAAAAAATATTATAATAAATATAGATCATTAAAAATAAGGATTGTTTTGAAACAAATTTCAAGTTTTGCAAGAGGTGCTCAAATAGTAAAAGACTATTTACCTACAGTTAATCATGAGCCTGGGGTATATTTTATGTATAATATAGATAAAACTATTTTATATATAGGAAAAGCAAAAAATCTTTATAAAAGAATTAGCTCTTATTCTAAACCATCTAGCATGTCACTTAGAATTCAGAGAATGGTTTCGCAAATATTTTCAATTGACCTTATTACAACAGAACATGAAGCATCTGCTCTTTTATTAGAAGCAAATATGATAAAGAAGCATAAACCAAAATTTAATATTTTATTACGTGATGATAAATCTTACCCTTATATCTTGTTAAGGAATGACCATCATTGGCAGCAAATAATCAAAGCTAGAGGTAACAAAATTAAGAATAAAGGAGATTATTTTGGTCCTTTTGCATCTGTTGATGCAGTACACAAAACATTAAATGCTATGCAAAGAGCTTTTCCTTTAAGGACATGCAGTGATCATGAGATTAAAAATAGGAGTAGGCCATGCATGCAATATCAAATAAAAAGATGCTCTGGGCCCTGTGCTAATTTAATAAATAAAATTGAATATTCTAAAATTGTGATAGATGCTAAATTATTTTTATTAGGTAAAAATAATAACTTACAGCCAAAATTAGAAAAAAGTATGGAATTAGCTTCAAAAAATTTTAATTATGAAGAAGCTGCAATTTTAAGAGATAGGATTAGGGCATTAAACTTTATTCAAAAAGCTGAAGGGGCAGATTTAAGAAATATTAAAGATGCAGATGTTTTTTCCATTACCTATTTAAAAAATAATATAATCAATAAAAATAATATTTATTTTGCAATTCAAGTTTTTTTCTATAGGTCTGGGAAAAACTTTGGGAGCAGAACTCATTATTTAAATTATACAGAAGATGATAATCTAAATTCAATTTTAGGCATTTTTATACCTCAATTTTATGTAAACCAAATACCACCGTCTTCTATTTTGGTAAGCCATCTTCCCGATAATAATTCATTAATTGAAAAAGCCTTTTATTTGAAGTATCAAAAGAAAACAAAAATTTTATGTCCTCAAAAAGGTGAAAATAAAACAGCAGTTACTTTAGGTTTAAATAAAGCTAAACAAGCTATTGCAAAAAAATTGTCTGAATATAATAGCCATACTAATATTTTAAAAGAGTTAACAAAAACTCTTTATCTAGATAAACCACCTGTAAGAATAGAGATATATGATAATTCTCATTTTAGCGGATCAAACATGATTGGAGTCATGGTTGTTGCAGGTAATACTGGTTTTATAAAGAATCAATATAGAAAATTTAATATCAGAAATGATATTAATAATTTTAAAGCAGGTGATGACTATGGAATGATGGAAGAAGTGTTCACGAGAAGATTTAATAAACTTAAAGAAAACTCTAAAAGTATCAATTTTCCTAAACCAGATTTAATTATAATAGATGGAGGAAAAGGGCAAGTTAGTGTGGCATGCAAAGTTTTAAATAAGTTAAAAATTTATAACATGACTGTAATTGGTGTTGCAAAAGGAAAGCAAAGAAATGCAGGAAATGAAAAGATTTATTTTTCACCTCTTAAAGCATACCTTCCTAATACTAATAAAGATATAGATTTTATAGCCCCTTTAATATTAGATAAAAATGACCCTATTCTATATTATATTCAACGTTTAAGGGATGAATCTCATAGATTTGCTATTTCATCTCAAAGAAATAAACAAAAATCTTTAATAAAAAAATCTATATTAAGTGAAATACCAAGTATTGGAGCAAAAAGAAAAAAAATTTTATTAATGCACTTTAGTTCTATAAAGGGTATTTCAGACGCACCTATAAATGAACTCAATAAGATTGCAGGGATTAGTTTGCATTCTGCCAAAGAAATTTTTAATTTTTTCCAAAGTATTAAAAATTAATTATTATATAATTGTATTTATTATTCTTAATAATATAAATTACCATACATGATAAAATTAAATAATATTCCTAACATACTTACTATAAGCAGATTATTATGCTGCCCACTTTGGCTTCTACTATTTTATTTTGATTTGTATATTTTCTGCTTAATACTTATAGTTTATTCAGGTGTTACTGATTTTCTTGACGGCTTTCTTGCAAGAAAATATAATGCCACCAGTATTATTGGGAAAGCACTAGATCCTATAGCTGATAAAATATTTACTTCGACTGTACTAATTACTTTTATTGTGGATTCTAGAGCAAATTTTATAATTGTATCAGCAATCATAATAAGAGAATTGATGGTATCTGGCTTAAGAGAGGCCCTATCAAATTATAACAAATCATATTTATTAGAAGTAACTTTTTTAGCTAAAATAAAAACTGCTTCCCAATTTTTAGCCATATTTATACTTGCACTAGTTCCTTTAAACATATCATTTTCAAATACTGTTTATAGCTTTGGTACTATATTTCTTTATTTAACTGCTATTTTAACTGTATATACTGGGTATAAATATGTTATTATAAGCATTAAAGAATTAAAAAATATAGAGAGCTAATAGAATGCATATTAAATATTTTTCTTGGGTAAGAGATCAAATTGGAGTCGAGTCTGAAAATATCACTCTCAGTAATGAGATTACTTCAGTAAATGATTTATTAAACTACTTAAAAAATAAAAGTGAAAAACATAATAAGGCACTTAGTGATATTTCTGTTATTCGATGTGCAGTTAATATGGAAGTTGTTAATTTAGATTTTTCTATTGATGATAACGATGAAATAGCTTTATTTCCTCCTATGACAGGAGGTTAAATTTATGATTAAAGTTCAAGAAAATGATTTTGATGTGAACTTAGAAATCAAAAAGATTACTTCTCAAAATAAAAATATAGGGGGTGTAGGTTTATTTATTGGTATTGTTAGAGATGATTATGATAAAAAACTTAAGTCTATGACATTAGAACATTATCCTATAATGACAGAAAAGATGTTAGAAAAAATTAATTTAGAAGCAAAAAATAGGTGGAAATTAATTGATAGCATGATTATACATAGGTATGGAAAACTATATCCTGGTGACCAAATAGTATTAGTGGCTACATT
>MEHZ011586819.1_pt1 | contig 10743 bp, 17 predicted proteins | sample 897221 | NCBI WGS metagenome assembly MEHZ01 (sample SAMN05514161, study PRJNA337945) | marine metagenome | isolation source: marine surface water | place: Arctic Ocean | collected 2007-12-13 | reverse complement strand
ATCATCTTCTTAATGCCTTTTTCCTCTGGAAAAGTCTTGTGCAATTCCACAAGAAATTGACCCATCATATCGTTAAACGCAGTAACGGAAGCCATTTTCTTATTTTAATGGTGTAATCTTTAAGTTTAAAAAGGCTCGTTGGAGATAGACTCCTTTTGCCCAATACCACCCGACACGATAAAGAACACGAGAATCGCGTTGAGGGCGGCGGGTTTCGTGTATTTGTTGAGTTCGAGTTTTCCCTCGTTATTGAGATGCGCCTTCAGATGAATATAGCCTGCGGTGATACCTCCAGCGATGAGAGCGGCGCTCATCGGGTCACGCAGATAATCGGAGAGTTCCATTTAATAATACCTGGGATTTTTTGTACGCTGTTCAGGTGCGTCTCCAAAAAGTACATCATCATCATCATCATCCTGCTGAGGCTGAGCGATCGGCACGGGCTCGGGCTCGGGCTCGGGCTCCGGTCCTGGATCGGGTGCCTGGACACCTGGAACAGTTTTGAACTCATTCTCGAGACCCGTAGGTTCTGGGTCAGGGGCACCCATGGGTTCCGGTTCAGGCTCTGGCTCTGGCTCTGGCTCTGGCTCGGGTTCTGGCTCTGGTTCGGGAAACGGTTCACCATCGAACACGTCTGGATCCGCGCTGTCATGAATCTCACCATCGAGTGAAATATCACGCGTTTCCTGAGACATGTACGTCTGAAGAATCTGTTGCACTGGAATCAACTCCTTGACGGTGGTTTCGATGCAAAGAGAGAAACGTTCGGTGAGTTTTTCATCACGCAAGTACTCACTCTGTTCTTCACTAAAGATGTACGGATCCTTGTACAGATCCTTGGCGACGTTATTGTAGCACGTCTGAATGAACACCTCTTCGGTGGGAAGCTTCAGAGAAATCTTCTTGTTATCCGCCTTGAGACGAACCGCGGAGAGGATCTTCGTACACGCCACGAAAACAGCCGCGAGAAGATCACCGTACCACGCACAACGGTTCGTGATGTTGTCAGAGTGGTTCTTAGACATCGCGTTCGACCAATTGGGAACCTCCTTGAGGAGTTTCTGAAACATGATGAGCACCTTGCGACCCTTCGACATGGTCACGGCCTCGTTGTACATATCCTGAAACACTTCGATCATGGCGGGGCACATGATGAGACAGAGTTGTCCCATGTACTCCTTCTTCGCTTCTACCATTATTCCAATCGAGTCAGACATTTTATAATAGTTTTACATATTTAAACTTTAACTCTCACGCATGCCCCCTGTATTTATTGGCGATCTTCTTGAGATTCATGAGATTTGGAAAGTCACCCACTTCCTCTTCACGTTCCCTTTTTTCCTTTTTCTTTTTTGGGATGATCCATGAAACATAAATATCATGGTCACTCAATAGTTTAACCGTGAACCCACCGAGGCTAAATTGTCGTGCGACATATCGAGCAGCTACACGTCTATCGAATACTGGATACCCTATGAGAAACGCAGGGATGGTTAAAAAAATTTGTTTATGACCAAGTTCGACGGATTGTTTAATTTTGGAGGAAAATTGTTCATAAATCTTTTTGTAGATTTCCTTTCGTATCTGTTTTCTTTTGTCATCAATCCTGGTGACATCGTCGATACTTATCATTACAATTACTGTAACTTATTTTTTACTGAATCAAACTCACTTTTGGTGGGAATGGCAACCTCCTTCACGAGCTGATAATCGACAAACTCTTTACCTTCAGTATTTTCAACGAACGGTGCGATGTCACTGGGGGCATCGACACCTATGGGCTGCGAGCGTAGAGAAACGAGCTTTGATTTACCGTTTTGCACTTCAAAGGAGGCGACGACGGAAAATCCAAATGAGAAACCACCCTTCTTCATCACCATGAACATACACTCATACAGATCGTGCTCTTCGTTCTTGTACTGCTTGATGGAAGTCGTCTCGATGATGTACGTCTGGATACCGATTCGCTTGGAAACTTCCTTGTTCGTCTTGAGCACAAAGTCCTCGATAGTGTCGTTGTCGACACTCACCTCGACCATCTGGTACTTGGCGAGATCAGGTTTGGGGTCATCGAGTTTCACAGGTCCGACAGGTTTCGTATGGCCTGAGAACCCGAACATCTCCGTGAATGATTCTTGTGTGGTCGTCAGAAGAATGACAACCACGAGAAGGGCGAACAAAACAAAGTAGTTCATCTTTATTACTATAATGCGTTAATTTTTTTTTACAAAATACCCTATAGATAATAGATGTCGCTCCTGATCTATAGTCCGAGGTGCAAACACTCTATGGATGTCATCGAGTATATTAACAAAGTTCCTCAACTGAAGCAGCTCGTGCATTATCATAACATCAACACACAGGGGATACCACCGAATTATCGAAACAAAATCAATCGTGTTCCCACGATGCTCACGAAGAATGGAAAGATCCTCGTGGGTAACGAGATTAAGAACTGGTTGGATTCCCTCTTACCCAAGAAGGAGGTCGAACACGCTGGTATAGGTGGATTTGGGTGTTCGATGACCACCCTGGATGGAAATAACCCACTCGGAGACATGTTTCGTCTCGATGATTACGGTCGTTCCCTTCAACCGGCGATGACGAAAGAGCTCGAGGAGAAGATTAACCGTGACGTATCCAAGGGTGTAGCGTATACAGAGTTAAAGATGTAACGCACATATCAAGATAGATATGAAATTGGTGACGATTCAGGCATCAGCTTTTAAATCAACGTTCGAGGTACTCAAGGATATACTCAACGATGTGAACATTTATTTTAAACCGGACGGTGTGTACGTCGTGACACTCGACACGGCCAGGACCTCCCTCGTCGACATGTATCTCGCGGCAGATAACTTTGAGGAGTATCACTGTGAACAGGATGAAATCATAGCTGGTATAAATATTTCAAATACGTTTAAACTTCTAAAGACGATTACCAATAACGATGTCCTTCAAATAGAGATTCAGTCAAAGGAGTACATGGACATAGAAATCATAAGTGAATCTAAGAGGACGAAATCTAAATTTCAACTCAAACTTTTGGACATCAACGAAAGTCGAATCGAAGTTCCGGATATAGAGATGACGACCGTGACGACCCTTCCATCCGCCGACTTTCAACGCCTTTGTCGTGATATGTCAAACATAGGAACGGATATTGAGATTACACGGGGTGGCAAAGACATTTGCCTCAAATGTGAGGGTGATTTTGCCAACCAGGAGACGATAATCGAATGCCCGGACGAGAGTCCTAAAATTACAGGTTTATACAGTCTGAAGTATCTGAATATTTTCACAAAAGCGACGAGTATGTGTGCGTCGGTACAAATTATTCAAGAAATTGGAAATAGGTTTTTGATTCTAAAGTACAACGTGGCCAACTTGGGTGAGCTTAAGTTTTACTTGGCGACTAAGGTATCTGAAGATCCGTAGTGAAGTCATCGAGGGTTGAGACAACCTTTTTCATACCCAAAGTATTTGAAAGTATGATCTTTGGAAAATCTTTTTCGAGTGTTTCTCTGTCGTAATATAAAAAATGTTCGAGTGGAACTTTCTGTGCATGAAAATCATTTCTCGGACCGTTGTATCGTTTCACCTTTTCAGTAATGTTTCGCACGGGTTTATCATCATGATCAACTATCCAAGCATTACTCAAAGGGATACTGAAGTGCATGGCAGTCTTTTCCCCTTTTCCTGGTCTGAAGTTTATATCATTCGATATGGCAGTGTATTCTTTGCCGTTGAAATAGTATCGCACACGAAGGATCGTGGATAAGACATTCTGTGGTACGATCGTGTTCCTAAAGTTTTTACCCGTGACGTTCGTATAATATGAATCGAGAATACCATCGTCCCAATCTTTGCTCTCTTTCATCCAAAAGTCATCTTCGACTTGATACTTCATGTCATGATCAATCTCGTATTCGAGTTCTTCTGAGATGACCGAGTAGTCTCTCGGAGACATGAGTTGTTTGTAGAATAAGTAAAGGGTACTTAAAAGTTTGACGAGCATCTCTCTATAAGACATGGAAGGTAATTTTTTAAGCAGATATAACAACAAAGTCGCACATTGGAAACAATTGATAGACGAGGATCCATCCAAAAAGAGTAAATATGAGACTGAGATGGCTGAGTATCTCATGAAGTGTATGCCGTACATGAATCAATACACTGAAGAAAACGAAGAAGTGTTCAATACCGACAACGTTTTCAACGTCAAAGAAACAGTCGGTTTGAAACGGAAAGATATATTCAGAGATTATCTCATAGAAGTTGAGAATCAAAATATAGCGAGACCGAGGGAACGTATGATCGAGGAGTGTTCCACGTGCCCCTATAGTAACATTATTCATTTTCACGATACGAGTGATCTCGTATGTGACTCGTGTGGTGCAATCATAGCGACACTCATAAGTGAAGAGTTGACATATCGGGAGGAACAGGAAACGTCTGAGAAAATTGTAAACTATGCATACAAAAGAGAAAATCATTTTAATGAATGGCTTTCACAGTTTCAAGCTCAAGAGATGACCACCATACCGGATGAAGTCATAGAACAATTGCGTTCAGAACTGAAAAAGATGAAAATCAAAAACCTTGAGGATATCACACACGCGAAGATTCGGGGACTCTTGAAAAAGTTGAGACTCAACAAGTTTTATGAACATGTTCCATACATCACAAATATTTTGAATGGAATTAAACCACCAAATATGTCACAAGAACTCGAAGAAAATTTACGAATCATGTTCAAGGATATCCAAAAACCTTTCGATGACAATTGTCCGACAGAAAGAAAAAACTTTTTGAGTTATTCATATGTTCTCTATAAGTTTTGTGAGTTACTCAGCGAAGATGAATATCTTCAATACTTTCCACTTTTGAAATCGAAAGAAAAGTTGTACCAACAAGATGTCATATGGAAAAGAATATGTCGCGATCTTCGATGGGAATTTATTCCGACAGTCTAATTATATGAATTGTCCGAATTTCAAGATTTGTGGTAAATCCATGCGACCCGGACTAAAGGTTTGTACATCATGTTTTTGGAGATTTAAAAACGAAATACTGGAATTCAAAAATGATACGTGTCCAAATTGTCATGAAACGACCGAGTGTGTCAAGTATAGAAAATGTTCACACTTTGTATGTGTAAAGTGTTACGACAGATGTACCCTGTGCCGAGATGAAAAGTAAAGTTGATACTCTTCAAGAATAAAGACCCTAAGTTGTCCAAGATTTTTAAAGAAGATAGAGATTGGGTGCGCGAAAAGTTATTATGACACCCGATGAGGAACACACGCTTTGCGCACTTTATGACTTGGAGACTCATGTACTCCCACACTTTAACCACATGGCACCCACAGAGCCGGCTGTGCACTACTGTATCGAACAGGCTAAGCATCATCTAAATCAAGCTCGGGAACTCCTGGAAGCAGTTGTGATAGATCCGCAGACGCAGTACGATGATGGGCAAGAATTCTACCGAATGCTTGCTCGAGTTCTTCCTTTGATGGTCCTTGTACAATCTTTTTCACCTCCACCTCCCGACCAGAATGAGGGGGAAAGTTTATCAGATACGCAAGATTCAGGCCAGTCAGACGAAGATAATTATGAGCCTGTAACTCCGCCCCATCTCCGAGGGTCCGAATCGTTTTAAACTCGAGAACATACTTTCCATCTATGATGATATCAGCCCTCACGTTGCCTATGACATGACCCCTGAACACCACAGGTATGATACGTTCAGATTCATATTTGATGTTCTTCTCCCTCAACAAGACCTCGACCGCGTTGTGGTACACCCGCTCACTGTGCCCCGGCCCCAACTCGGCGTAGATTTCTTTCATCCACTTCTCTATCATTAGATACGAGTACCTTTTTTTCTCTATATACTATAAAGATGGCGAGTCCCATGAATATCAACAAGAAGAACAACGGCCCCGTACCCATGAACATCAACAAGAAACCCCGTGAGAAGAAGAAGAAGAACCGCCCAGTTCCCATGAACATCAACAAGGGTGACCGTGTCGTGTATGTGCGTGCACATACTCGTATTATTAAAAGTAAGTAATAGTATGAACGTGTGCGCCTTTCGACCACAACGTGTAAAAATTCCGAGAAAGGTCATACACGAACTGAAACATATAAGTGATCTCTCATCCCGAAAGAAATGGGAATATGCTGGGAGTATTGCTTGTACATTTAAGGGGAATCAAGTATGTTTCAGTAAACCCACGTTCGTAACTTCGAGAAATAGACGTCGCGTGACTATCGATACAATCGAACTCGTGTGGCCTTCGTTGATTAGTTATCACACACATCCAGCTGTGGTTCAACCTCACGTATTGAACTACGATAGTAGTGAAATATTCACGACACTCCCGAGCAATTCAGATTTCGATGTGTGTATATGTGGATTTCCCGGAATGCAAATAAACATCATATGCGACGCACATGGATACTACGTCATAGATATTTTAGAAGCTGCAGAAAATGATAAAATACCCATCCATCAAAGTGTTGTTCGATTCATGAATGACTTTAGACAGGAAACATTCATGAGAGAACATGCGTTCAGCGAGGATGGTCTCGAATATTTCCACACGACACTCACCGAATGGAAACGTGTGATCAATACGGAACTCAATCAACAACTTCGAGATTTATTTGGTATCACCATTCAGTACTACGCGTACACAGAAGAACCACCGATCGTCACGATCGACCGGGATAGTATCGAGCCATAGAATCTTCCAATTCATCCACCTCGTACCACGCCCAGTGACACTCCTTCGAGTCCTTGTCCAATTCACATATTTCCTGTGCTTCTTTTATCGCTTCTGTAAAACGTAAACGAAGTCTCAGATTTTCTCGAATCTTCTTAGGTTCGGTGATGGATGGTTTATTGTAGAGAGATTCCAAAACGTTTTTACGGGTCTTTGCCAACTTTAGTTTGTACAAACTATTTTCAGAAAATGTGGCGACACATTTCATTTGATATATACTCGCATAAAGATTTTAAGCACCTAAGTATCTCACATCTTTTACGTAAAGTGAATCATGTCAACAGTAAAACTCTACGCTCACGAGAATCATGTCCAGGTTCTCGTGATTGATCCAAACTTTTTCGAAAGAGAAGAACCTCCTGTGACGGGTAGAATTAAGAGTCACTACGTCGACGATACCAAGTACGGAACACCACGATTCAAGTCCTGCCAGGAAGAACTCGAATGGTCGCGGACACAGGATAAGAAGTGTATGCGATGTGAACAATTCAAACCCTTGTCGTGCTTTCCGTTCAACACTGTCGGAACGGCAGCTTTCAGGTACAAAGATGTACATTACAGAAGGGGTGATTGTACCACGTGCTGCAAACAGACCCGGAAAGAGACGAGTCAAGCGCGAAAAAATGCACGCTCCACGAAGGCACCAAAGGATACACCGTGTGAGATTTGCAACAACGTGCGACCGCTCGTGTGGGACCACGATCACGATTCTCTCGAGTTTCGAGGTTGGATCTGTGAACCGTGTAATAGGGGACTGGGGCTACTCGGTGACACGGTGGAAAAAATTGAAAGAGCCCTCGCATACTTAAAAAAATGACGCACCGAAAGGGTATGGAACTCTATCATGGAGACTGTCTCGTTGAGATGGATAAGGTAGCCGATGATAGCGTCGATTTAATAGTGACTGATTTACCATACGGAAGTACCAGATGTAAATGGGATACGATCATAGACATGGATGCGCTGTGGAAACAATATACCCGCATTCTCAAGAAACCCCACGGAGTCGTCGCCCTTTTCGGGCAGCAACCGTTCACGTCCCGTCTCGTATCCAGTAATTACAAATGGTTCAAATACAATCTCATTTGGAAAAAGAACAAGACGACACAGTATCTACTCGCGAACTATCGACCCATGAAGTGTACAGAAGATGTGGCGATCTTTTCACCCGGTGGTGCGGCGGCTGCATCGAAGCACAAGGGGAATATGACGTATAACCCACAAGGACTCGTTCCTGTCGACATTAAGAAGAAAAACTCTGAAAAGCGGATAGGAAAGATGTTAAATCAGGGTCATCATCTCGGTCCGAACAACAAATTACTGGGAAACTCTGAATACACGCAGAAGTTTACGAATTATCCCACGGAGTATATAGAGTTTGATATCGAGAGTGATACGATTCATGAGACACAAAAACCTGTGAAACTTTTGGAATACCTGATTAAGACGTACTCGAACGAAGGTGATGTCGTGTTGGACAGTACCATGGGTTCGGGTACGACGGGTGTCGCGTGTGTGAATACGGGCAGAAAGTTTATAGGTATCGAGCTGGACCAGAAGTACTTTGAGTTGAGTAAAAAACGAATCGAAACTCAATAAGGGTGTTTGTGTACCCATAAATTGCAAATCCATTTCTCCCCATTCTTTACGGGTTTCCCACCGTGTAAAGCTTTGGACGTCATGAGTTCGTAATTGTCGAGCGTTTCGAAGAAGAGCATGTCACCCGCCTTGAGACGAAACGACTTATCCAGATTTTGAAACTCCGTCTCACCACCGTCGTATCCATCGTTGAGTGCGAGAATGAACGTGTACAACCTCGGGTTCGTCATCATCTTACCGACATCCTGGTGTGGTCTGTAAAATCCACCGGGTGTGTACCGAAGAACTTGTAACTTTTCACAGTTATCCAAAGGTCTGTCGATGTATTGAAGGCATCGCTCCATGACGCGTCGAACGACCGGGTCATCGTAGTCTAACCAAGCCGTCTCACTTCTACGTATTTTTTCATCGAGTACTTTGTCTATGGATACAGTCGAAGGTTCGAGATTATTATTAGCTTTTTTCATTATGTACTCCCGTTCCTCTGGTGCTAAAAAGTTGTGAACGACCTTTGGATGCGGATACGCGGGTAACATGTAAATCACCAATACGATGAGAAACAATAAGAGTATCATCCTACTGTACTCACACAAAAATATTCTTGGGATACGCGGAATTGTATCGTGTTCGAATAACATCGATTATTTCATTTCCATACTCGAATAATTTTTCCAGTAGTTCAATAATCTCTGGGTATCGTTCTATGTCGAGTGCATACTGTCGAAGTATATCACCTCCCGTGTTCGTGAGCATCTCATACAGTTGGGATGTGTCTCGTATCTTTTCTCTAAATTTTTCCTGTCTCTGTAAAAAAATCTTAAAATCTTCCTCGGCTATATCGTTTAACATGTATGCGATTCTCATCTGGGTATTATCTACTGGCCGTGTGTCCAGGTAGAGTAATTCCTGTTCCAACCTATATACAGTCAAAGCGTACTGGAGTATGTCGTTGGGTGCATTAAGACCGCGAAGTTCCCTGAACGAAGGCGTTCCACCACACGGTATGTCACCATGTTCCCGTGAGTTCATGGTTTTACGCTTAAACTCTATGAAATGTGGGTTATGTACTCGACCGGTGTCAATCTCCCCCGTTCTCCAATTAAACGCGGTATGACAACTGATGCACCACATCTGTGCACATCCACTCGTCTTATGTATGACCGTTCCACATTTTGGACACGATTTACTATCTTTGTTGAGAAGCTTCATCGTCTCGACCACCTCTTGGTCACACTCGTGTGTATCGGAAAGGATCTCATTACAATCTTTACAATAATACACGCAACATAAACCACAGAACCAATCTTCATTCAAAAAACCTTTACATGTCTCGTTAGGACACTGACGCGTGAACGTTCTCGGTTCACCAGTGTCCGTTTGACTTCGTAATTGTTCTAAATCTCTGTACACGTTCTCCATCTCCCTATACAAACTCCTGACATCTGGGTGAATCACATTACCACTATGTAACGTATGAAGTTCTATGAGTCTTTCTTTTTGCAGTCTAAGAACACGACGCAATTTTCTCATTTGAATTATTCGCTCCACTTCGGGTTGCGTCTCTGGCATACGAGCCTTTTCTCTCTCCAACAAGACCGTTTCACGATGACGTCGTAGTTCTGTGTTTCGAAAGTATTTCGTACAGAATGTGTCTATAAACTCACGATTCCACAGTGTCTTACATCCCATACAGTGTGGATCTTCAAAACTGGAGAGGATATATTTTTGACTACATGCTCGACAACTCGTTAAATCACAATAAGGGCATTCAACTTTCTTGTGATTTATCTTATTTATCTTTTCACAACACACATCACAACTTTCCATTACAATAAAGGCAAATTATTTCTTTAAATTACAATCGTTCCTTTTCGGCGTTATCATACGCCTTCAGAACCTGTCCCAAAGTTGTCGCCCTCTGGATGCGACTGGTGAATAGTTTTTTTCGGTTCTTTGGAATCTTGAAGTTTCGGCTGTTAATCTTCGCCTGGTAGCTTGATTTCTCTCCCATGGTCGCTTTCCTTTCAGCGTTTCGACGGAGTTTCTCTTTGGCTGATTCGGCGGCTTGTTCTGCCGCGGCTCTCACGTTGACCGCTTTCTTCGCCGCCACGTACGCGTTTGAAGCGTTCATGACCCTCTTCATCGCCTCCGCCTTCTTCATCTTCGCAGCTTCCGCCTTCTTCGTCTTCGCAGCTTCCGCCTTCTTCGCCTCCTCGGTCTTCTTCTTTAGCTTGGCTTCTTCTTCCCTCGAGCGAATAGCGTTGTCGTTCCGGGTCGCTCTCGTTTTAATATTTTCAACTTCAGAATTCGATTGTGCACGGTTAATTTGACCTTTATAAATCGTCTTAGT
>MEHZ011498586.1_pt1 | contig 10747 bp, 10 predicted proteins | sample 897221 | NCBI WGS metagenome assembly MEHZ01 (sample SAMN05514161, study PRJNA337945) | marine metagenome | isolation source: marine surface water | place: Arctic Ocean | collected 2007-12-13 | reverse complement strand
ATCGTGCACCCCATGAACCGTGTCGTCCTCTTGGTCCTTGCCACTCTCACCAGTATCGGCTCTGCCTACGCTGTCTGGCTCAGTTTTAACGCCGTAGATGCCAGACTGGCCGAAAGAGTATTGCGGGTCGTGTACGCACTGCTTGTCATCGGCGCAGGACTGGTCACTTGGGAGGCCCTGCTACGCCAGACCTCCCAGGCCAACCTACGCCTGAAGCGCGGATCGCTGATGATCCTCGCCATCGGCATTATCGGTCTGGCGACCAATGCATTCTTCGGCGGGCGCTCCAACGATCCCGACGGGCCATTTTTCGTGATCTCACTACTGCTTATTCTGCAGGCTTTCCTGACCATCGGTCTGGCCAGTCGACCCCAGTGACCAGCAAAAAAATTCGCCCTCGCGGTTTCCCATGACCAGTAATTTCCGCGGCATACTCTGGATGGCGACAACAGGGGTGCTGTTTGTCTCGGTGACCGGAATGGTGCGTCACTTGGGGACAGATATGAGCCCGATCCAGGCCGCCTTCCTCCGCTACCTGTTCGGGCTTGTCATGCTGATGCCCGTATTCTTCCGAATGGGCACGGTGCTCCTGGCGCCCAAGGTCATGAGGCTACACGCCATACGCGGCGTGATTCACGGCATCGGAGTGATGTTGTGGTTCTTTGCCATGGCCCGTATTCCGATCGCCGAAGTGACGGCCCTGGGCTTCACCGCACCAATTTTTACTACCGTGGGTGCCGCACTGTTTCTGGGTGAACGTTTGCGGCTGTACAGGATCGGTGCCGTCCTGATTGGCTTCGGGGGCGCGCTCGTTGTGCTGCAACCGGGCTTTCAGGCCATCAATATCGGATCGATTGCCCAGCTGACCGCCGCGCCGCTCTTTGCCTGCTCTTTCCTGATCGCCAAACGGATGACCGGCAATGAATCCAGCACCGCGATCGTTGCCTATCTTTCCGTGTTTGTGACACTCACCTTGCTGTTCCCGGCGATTCTCGTTTGGCGAACGCCAACCCTCACGGAGCTGGCCTGGCTAATTGCCATCGCGGCCTGTGCGACAGCCGGCCACTACACCCTGGTTCAGGCCTTTCGAGCCGCGGATATCACAGTGACCCAGCCCATCCAGTTTCTGCAACTCGTCTGGGCCACAGCGCTGGGTCTGATTGTCTTTGGTGAACAGCCGGAGGTCTGGACCTGGGTCGGAGGTGGCATGATCGTCGCCAGCGTGACCTTCATTGCCCATCGCGAGAGCCGGCAGCGCAAGGCGCTTGAGGCCACAGACTAGCGAATTAGCGAAACACTACGGCCGCAGCGGCGAGCACCATCATGGCGGGCCGGTCTTCTGCCTGATCTTTTTGATCCACCAATTCGCCCCCACGGGTATGAGCCTCTGCACAGCATAGTAACGCATATCGTCATTGCGTGCCGCCACCTATCCTCAGAATCACTGCGCAAACAGGCAGAGCCATGTATGCTTGGAAGCCTGTTCCTTCTGATCGGAAAAATCGTTGAATTTCGTCTTCGAAGTCGAATTTTTTGCTACGGCCTTCGTGCCGACCTTTTTGGTCGGCCGAGTTTGAGTTTCCCTGGCTGTTTGGCGTGCTTAATTTTGCGATCGCTCAGGCGCTCTGGCTTGCTGTCGACGTCTATTCCGACTGGATCAACCGGCGCCTCGACGGCAACAAAGAGCCGGTCTGACCTGCACGCCTATCCGGAGACATAATATGGGCAGCGAAGGCAATGGCGTCGGCAATGCGGATATCGATATTGGCAAGTTCTGGAACGCAGTCGGTGCGCGCGCGGTCGCCGCGACCATCGTAACAGCCCGCGGCAGTGCTGGTCCTGCAGGGTTCCTCGGCCTGTCTGCCACCCATGTCTGCGCCACCCCACCGACCATGCTGGTCTCAATAGACGCCAACACTTCGGCGCTGGGCGCGATCCGAGATTCCCGGCATTTCGCCATCAACTATCTGCCTCAGGGTAGCGAGGACGTGGTCGATCTGTTTTCCGGAAAGAGCGATGTGAAGGGCCCAGCCCGTTTTGAGGCCGGGCGCTGGGGTTATCTAGCGACCGGCGCACCGGTCTTTAATGGCGCGGTTGGCGTGATGGATTGTACCCTGGAAGAAACCATGGAACGCCACGGCACGATCATCGCCCTGGGTCGAGTGGTAGCGATCAGCGGCGACACCGAAGCCGACCCCCTGGTCTATTTTCGGGACGGCTATTTGAGCTGACGACCTGGACTAACGCCTCGCGCTACTGCGCGGCCTGGTCGGCCCCACTGGCAAAGAAACGGTTTTCGGGACGAGGCAAACCGAGATTCTCACGCAGCGTGGCACCTTCATAGTCCCGGCGCAGCAAACCGCGCCGCTGAAGTTCCGGCGTTACCCGATCGACGAACAGATCCAGCCCTTCCGGCAAGAAGGGGAACATGATCGTGAAGCCATCGCTGGCCTCAGTCTCGATCCATTCCTCCATTTCGTCCGCTATGGTTTCGGCCGTCCCGACCAACGCGAGACCGGAAAAACCACCCATCCTTTGAGCCAGTTTGCGCACCGTCAGCTTCTCCTCTTCGGCCATGCGGATCACCCGCGCCCGACCGCTCTTCGACGCATTGGTTTCCGGAGTTTCAGGGAGCGGCCCGTCGAGATCGAACTTTGACGCGTCAGTACCGAGAGAAATCGACAGCGAGGCAATCGCGCTATCAAGATGGACCTTCGAATCGAGCACGGCCCGTTTCTCACGCGCCTCTTCCACCGTATCACCCACGACAACAAGACAAGCGGGAAGAATCTTAAGATGGCCGGGATCGCGACCCAGTTTTTTCATCCGGCTCTTCACGTCAGCATAGAACTCCCGGCCATCCTCGATCGTGCGCTGCGCTGCAAAAACAGCATCCGCCGTCTCCGCTGCAAGTTGCCGTCCCGCGTCGGAACCGCCCGCCTGGACGATCAAAGGCCAGCCTTGCGCCGGGCGGGCAATGTGGAGCGGCCCCCGCACCGAGAAAAATTCGCCCTTGTGGTCGAGCGTGTGAAGCTTGTCGGGATCAAAGAAGACGCCAGACTCCACATCACGAATAAACGCATCATCGGCCCAACTATCCCAAAGGCCAGTCACAACGTCATAAAACTCCCGCGCCCGGCGGTAGCGTTCGGCATGGTCGAGGTGATCTTCAAGGCCAAAATTTTTTGCCGCATCCGGGTTGGACGTGGTGACGATATTCCAGCCTGCGCGGCCGCCGGAAATATGATCGAGCGAGGCAAACCGGCGCGCCACATGAAACGGTTCATCGAAAGAGGTTGAGCCGGTTGCGATCAAGCCCAGATGCTCCGTCGCCATCGACAAGGCCGAAAGGAGCGTAAAGGGTTCAAAGGATGTCGCAGTCGAGCTGCGCTTGAGCGCGTCCATGGGCATGTTCAGCATCGCTAGGTGATCCGCCATGAAGAAGGCATCAAACCGGGCTTCTTCAAGCCGCTGCGCGAATTTCACGATGGCGGGGAAATTGAAGTTTGCATCCGGCGTGCCCCCCGGATAGCGCCACGCCCCGGTGTGGATACTGATCGGACGCATGAACGCCGCGAGATGAAGCTGTCGATTCTTGGTCATGACCAAAGGCCTGTGTTGCTGCCGATATCGACTGATACACCCATAATTTTCATTCTTAGAACTTCAAAGCCATGCTACCGGCGACCTAGCCCAGTGGCCCGAAATCCGGCGGTGACACCCGGCGACGGGACGCGGCCTCATAAGCTGAGGCAATGCGCAACAAGCTGTCTTCGGTCCCCGGTTCGGAGCGGAACACGAGGGAGAAGGGCAGCCCCGGCGCGGCGAGCGCTGTCGGATTGTCGGACGGGGCCGAAACATATTTGGTCGCATCCCCATTGAGCGTGAAAACCGGGTCGTAAGCAGTGTCGACATAGCCGGCCGGCACCAGCATCTCGGTCAGTCCCGCATTCGGCCCGTACAGGCTTTCCGGACGCAGATTGTGCATCACATCATACTGGTGCGGACCGCCGATGATCCCGGGAGGCCAGGGCGAGTGCAGACGCACGAACGCGTCGAGCCGGTTCTCGATCAGCACCATCATGTCGACCCGGCGAAGCATCTCGCGCAGCATGATCCGCTCATTAACCCCCTGGCGCCCATCCAGCGCGTTGCGAGGATCGGAAGTCTCTTCCCAGTTTTTGAAGGCTGAACGCTGATCGTCCCCCCAGAATTTTGAACGCGCGTTGAGTTCAGCCCAGTTATCGAGGGCTTCGTGGAACCCGGCCGCCTTCCAGTCTTCCGCCCGGCGCATCAGATACTGGCTGATATGAAAGCGGAACGTGTTGGCCAACTGCTGCGGCTGAATGGTCGCAATATCCAGGTTCGACGGCCCTTTGATCGTGCCTTCCGACAACGCCACGCAATAATCGATGGAATCCATCGTGCCGCTGCCAAACACTTTGCCCGGCAGGAACTCCGTCGGCTTGATGGCGGCCTCGAACTCCTTGTAAAGCGGCGTGCCGTCCGGCCCGAGCCGGAACAGAATGTCGGGCATGAACACCGGCAACAGCCGGGTCAGGGCGCGGCGAAAATCAGTTTCCATCTGCTCCACCTCGGGGTCCGGGATCCAAAGCGGATCGCCAGATTCCACCAGCGTGGCGCCAAGGCGTGCTCCCAGAACCGTTTTGATTTCGGCGGTCGCCGCATCGACGATCGGCTTCTCGGTAAGCGAATCTTTCGGATAGACCATCGATTCACGAACCACCCCGAGGCGCACTTCTTTCAGGGCGCCCTTCGATGCATCGCTGGACAGATGCGAAGCGTAGGGCGTCTTAAGAACCGACGAACGCGGGACCGTTGTGTAGGGGTCGCGTGGGTCGTAATAGCCGTTCTCGGAGTCCTTCAACGCGTCGAGAATTTTCGCGCAATCAGACAGGGATTTACCGTGCACCCCGGAACGGTCGCAATAAATATCGGCGCCAATCGCGCCACCATCGAACCCGATCATCGATTTATGCGGCAGGATCAACGCCACCGAATTGTGGTTCGACGGGCCGCGACACGAGGCTCGAGTTTCTTCCCCGAGGCTGGCCATCACCAGATTAGCGCTCACCGAAAGAGCCGAGCCAGAGCTCGACCCGAGAGAGGCCGAACGGGTCGTGTCATAAGGATTGGACGGGTTGCCCCCCCAGGTCGCCCGTTGAAACCCCAGGGTCGAGGGCAGCACCTTGTCGGGGTGGTTCTGCCCGCCTGGGTCACCAGCGCGGCCGTTATATTCCGTGTTCACGGCCTTGGCGAAAATGATCCCTCCCTTGGCGCGCAGCTGCTCGACAAGCACATGGTCGCGGGCCGGAAAGTCGTTGTCATAGGCCGCATCTGCCCCGCCGGTTGAGCGCATGTCGATAGTGTCGAAGGGATCCTTGAACGAGAACGTGACGCCGTACATGGGCATCGCCTCAAGATCGGGTGCCGTGCCAAATTCTGCATCTAGCTCGGCAGCCCGTTCCAACGCATCGGGAAACTGCCGGAACATCTCGCAAACCGGTGGCGCGCCGGCCGGCAACGGGCCTTCAGACGGATGCTTGTCGTAATCCCCCCAACAGGTCACGGAACGTTCGCCGCGGATGTTGAGAGTAGAAAGTGAATTCACCTGGCCGGCCTTTGGGATCCCCGCGACCATGCCAAATTGCTGCTGCACGTCAGGTTTGGAGGCGGTGGCCTCCATCCGGCCGAACTCAAGGGGCGGGCCCTTATATTTTTCCAGATCGGGCAGAACATCTGCGGCCTTGAGGGTTTGTGTCGGGAATTTCAGCGGCGCGCCGGCCCGGACAACTCCGGCGGAATCAGGCACCGGCATCCCGTCCTCGGTGACCAGCATGCTCGCCACGCCGTTATAGGCCCGCGCACGATCGATATATTGCTGCACCACCGCGACGACGGTGGTTTGCCCCTCGCAAATGGCTGCATGAAGATCAGCGATCGATGCTTCGACCACATCAAATTTTTCGGAATTTCCCGCCATGACGTCCCCCTAATTTTTGTTCCCCAGATGATGTGCGCCATGGGAACAAAAATCCAGTGGTCGGGGGTCGATTCAGGGTAATTCTGCAAGTAGAGGCAAAATCCAGCCGGCCGGCGCAAGACTAAGGGTTTCCGGCGCGAGATTCCGGCTTGGGTCGATCAGAAGATCAGGCGCGCGAGCATTGAGGGAGGACTAGACCAGCGCGTGAACCGCGGGATCCTCCAGATCGTGTCGAACGCGCCAGGCATCCGCGAGATGATGGCCCTACTCGGCCCAGCTAGTGTCGCCGGGATAGAGGTGGTGGCGCATCGGGATAAGAATTTGTGCGACAATCCAAACCCCAAGCAGGCTAATCACCACGCGGCGACCGTTACGGCCACTGTGGCGCTGTGGTGAGGAAATCGTCATGACACGGTGACTTGGGGCGATATCAGGCGAACGAGCCCACGTCGGAGTTGGGGTACAAAGCGGCGTGGCCAACCCGGGTCAAAAAAGAACGTTGTCCCCGCCAAAGTCAGCCACGGGAAGATGCCGATATTAAAAACAGGTGATTGGCGAGGCTAAACAACACGTACGTTACGAACAGAGACAAACGCGTACGGCTGTATAACAACAGTAGTGCCCCCACCACATGCAGCAGAATAACTCCGTAGGACGCCAAGGCAATCACTCAGGTTTCAGTCACAAAAGGCGTGATTAGAGCCAAATCCGAAATTCGCGGCAACTATATCTATAGAGGCTGAAGCCGGAGCTACTGGGCGTTTATTGTCACTACACCGGAAAATACCAGCTTGACTTCCATCTGCACACGTACAATCCAGATACCTCCGGCATACACTTGTTCCGGATCAGATCCAGAACGTCGCCAGATCAGCGCATCCATCACGTACACTCGGTTCGCAGGCACGAAAACCAGAAGAATGTTCAGCAAAATTACAAAATAGAAATGGTTCAGATATTCGGTCTGATCGAGCAGGAACGCATCGAGGTGAGCGTCATGGTCGGCCTCCGCCCTGCGGTTCAAGACCGTGGTCGGCATGACGCCCATCGCCTACCTGGCTTTATGGCGCATTTGCTCGGCCCACGGCCTGCTGGCTTTTGAGGGGCTTACGGTTGCTGAAACGGCGATCCGGGTCGGCTACGAATCAGACATCGCCCTTTCACAGGCCTTCAAACGTCACTTCGACAAAAACTCCGGTGCGGTCCGGCGCGATTAGACCTTCGCGAGCGCCTGATCGATATCGGCGATGATATCGTCGACATGCTCGATCCCGATTGACAGACGGACATAACCCGGGGTCACACCTGCCTGCAGCAGTTCTTCGGCAGCCATCTGACTATGAGTCGTTGAGGCCGGGTGGATCGCCAGCGAACGGGCGTCACCAATATTGGCCACGTGATACAGCAGCTCTAAGGAATCGATAAACTTCTTGCCGGCCTCAAGACCGCCAGCGACTTCCATTCCCAGCAGCCCGCCATAACCACCAGACAGATGCGCATCAGCCCGGGCTCGGGATTCACCGTCCATCAGCCCCGGGTAAATCACCTTTTCGACCTTGGCGTGGCCAGCCAGGAAATTGGCGACCGTGTCCGCATTCGAACAATGGCGCTCCATGCGCAGTGACAATGTCTCCAGACCCTGGATGAACTGGAAGGCGTTTTGGGGCGACATGGCCGCACCGATATCCCGCAGCAAGGTAACCCGCGCCTTAAGGATATAGGCGATGGGGCCAAGCGGCTTCACCGCTTCGGTCCAGACTGCACCGTGATAGCTTGGGTCCGGCTGGTTGAGCATCGGGAACCGGTCCGCATGAGCTTCCCAGTCGAAATTGCCACCATCAATCAGCATGCCGCCAATCGACGTGCCATGGCCGCCAATATATTTGGTGGTCGAGTACATGACGATCGCCGCACCATGATCAAACGGTCGGCACAGCAGCGGGGCGGCGGTGTTGTCCATGATCAGAGGGACGCCAAGTTTACGGCCGATGGCCGCCACAGCCGCGATTGGGAAAACCTGCAGCTTCGGGTTCGGCAGGGTCTCGGCGTAATAGGCCCGTGTGTTCCCATCCGTCGCGGCCCGGAAGGCTTCCGGATCAGCCGGATCCACGAACCGGGCTTCGATGCCCATATCGCGCATGGTGTTCTTGAACAGGTTCCAGGTGCCGCCATAGATATCGGTCGAGCAGACGAAATTATCGCCCGCACGCGCAATGTTCATGATCGAGAACATCGAGGCCGACTGGCCCGAGGCCAATCCGAGACCGGCAACGCCGCCCTCGATCGCAGCAAGACGCTGCTCGAGCACGTCCACAGTCGGGTTCATGATTCGGGTGTAGATATTTCCCAATTCGGCCAGCTCGAACAGTTTTCCGGCATGTTCGGTATCGCGGAACTGGAAGCTGGTGGTCTGATGGATCGGAACGGCAACCGAGCCGGTGGTTGGATCGGCGCGATGTCCGGCGTGCAAAGCCAGCGTCTCGGGGTGATTGGTCGGCATGTTGGAACCTCAGTTGATCGTGCCCTCACCATCTTTCGCGGCGAGTGAGGCACATTATACACACAGTATAATATGTGTATTACTAATTACCACGAATAATACAGGTAATTGTAAAATTCTTCAGCCACTTCGGCAGAAAATGGCACGCTACCAATCGTGTCCGGCGCCCTGCCGTGCGATCCCGTCATGTAGGTCGAGACAACGGTGCATCCAAGCGTGGATCGGCTCACCCGGTTCCACCAGCGCAAACGGGCTCATCTTCCGGGCCCATATGAACGTGCCCATTACTAAATAATCGGCGTAAAGCGGAGACTCACCCCCCAGGAAGGGTTGGTCTTTTAGCAGCACCCGCAACGGTTCGAGCCGCTCACGAAACGGCACCACCCGGGTTTCACGCCCGGCCTGTAGTTCGGCCAGGGGTTTACCAAACCGCTTGGTACGGTTTTCCGAAAAATAGGTTTTATCCTCGGGGGCCAGATGTCCGTAGATGTCGTTAACGATCATCGACATCGCCTCGAGATGCACGCCGCCTTGCCACCAGTGACGCACAAAGCCGGTGAGCGCCTTACCCGCCGCGCCACCAAACAGAGACGGCCGGTCCGGATAGGTTTCCTCGAGATATTCAGCGATGGCCCAGCTGTCATGGATCCAGGTCTTCCCGTCCCGGATCACCGGCACAGTCGGGTAGGAACCATCACAAATATCACGAATACCTGTGAACGGTACCGGGATGGTTTCAACATCCAGGCCCTTATGGGCGAGCGCGGGACGCACCCGCCAGCAATGGGTCGAGAAACGCCGGTCATCGGCCCCGACCAGATCGTACAGGATGATCGCGGGCACCGGCGTGGTCAGGCCGGTTCGAGGGGCAGCGCGCAGCCGACAACACTGTCACGGGTGATCAGCGCGGCCAGTGCGTCTTCACTCAGGCCTTCGGACCCGGCGGGGCGCATCGGCATGATCACGTACCGCAGATCGGCATTACTGTCATGAACCGCGATATCGACGTCATCGGAAATATCGACACCAAATTCCCGCAACACCTTGCGCGGTTCGCGCACCGCGCGTGACCGGTAAGCCTTGCTCACATAGAAGGCCGGGGGTTCGCCCAGCAGCGAGCGCGGGTAGCACGAGCACAGAGTACAAACGACCATGTTGTGGCGCTCGGGTGTGTTCTCGATGGTGACCAGCGCGGCTTCCGTGGCCTCAATACCAAGCTCCGCAGCGGCGGCCTTGGTGTCGGCAAGCATGCGTTCCTTGTAGGCCGGGTCGACCCACGCCTTCGCAATCATACGGGCTGCCTGGTGCGGACTGCCGCGCTCGTTGAATTCCATCCGCGCGCGGATTTCATCAGCACTCATCACCCCCTGCTCGATCAGCAGGCTCTTCAGGGCCAGGAAGCGCGCTTCGGCCTCGGTGAGCTCAAGGTCCTCATCATCGCGGGTCGGCGCGTGGTCGTCGTGATCATGATCATGGTCGTGGTCATCAGCATTCATCAGGAGTCCTCCCCCGCCGGCGCGAGCCAGTGGTCGTAGATTTCAATTTCCAGAATATCCCCGGCCGCACCGTCATAATCGGGCCAGATATCGTCCTGTTTGAGTTGCACCCGATAAAGCGGGATTGGCGCCAATCCCCAGCGGCCATAGGCCTTGTCCTCGGGGTTTTCGAAATGGCCGCAAAACCGCTCGATGGTGCCGATCTTATGGCGCACATAGGTCGGGGTGCGAACATGGCCGGGTTTGCCAATATCGAGAATTCGGACCCGGTCCCCTACGGCGTAATTCGGCGCGGTCTCAGACATGATCACGGGTTCCCGCGGTGAGGATTTCCTGCGCACGTTTGTCGAACGCGTCCGCGTCCAGCACGCCTTTTTCAATGAGCAGGCGTATCATCCCGTCGAGACGGCGGCCGTAAAAGGTCGAGTTGGCGTAATAGTCAGCGGGCATTTCCTCGACCGTGCGGCGGAACTCGTCGGTCACGACAAGCCCCTTCACCTGAAGCAGGTTGAAGGCGGCGATCATCTGCTTTTCCCAAAACAACTGGTCACGGCTCTCAAGGGGCACATCCCCGGCCGGTTCACCACCAATATCGGTCACAAGTTTTTCGGTCATCCATTCACCCTCCCTTGGGTGGTCGATTGTCGCGTAAATTCAAGCATCACTGCAAGCCGGGTGCTCGGCCAATTCCCGCCGGATCGAGGCCGAATATCTCGGCCGCCCAATCCGACATCACATCGCCGATCA
>MEHZ011458724.1_pt1 | contig 10753 bp, 7 predicted proteins | sample 897221 | NCBI WGS metagenome assembly MEHZ01 (sample SAMN05514161, study PRJNA337945) | marine metagenome | isolation source: marine surface water | place: Arctic Ocean | collected 2007-12-13 | reverse complement strand
CCGTCTCTCCAAGAGTCTCTTGCTTCACTAAATAGTTGTATAAACTTATCGCTAGAGTAGCGGTAGACATTCTCATGTAGCGAGAGATCATTATCTAAATGGTACTGTAGTGTAGGAAGCCCTACTAATTCTTTAATCTTTATCATTGAAAAAGTCTTTTCTGTAAAATTTACCGAGTATATTATCGTTGATATAGTTGTTGCGGTTCTCTAATACCTCTTTAATAAATAGGTGTTTACATTCAAAATACGTTAACTGTTTTTTTGTTGATACGTACTGTAAGATTTCTCTTTTAAATTCCTCCTTATTTCCGTTCTTTACTAATTCTAAAATTTCCTTTTGAGATCCGTAGTAAGTTTTCCAGTCTGATTCCGTTATAACTTTCTGTTTAAGAGGAGTTCTGCCTCCAATGCCTTTAGATTTTCTCTCTTCTCTAAGTGCAGCTAAAGCTTTTACTCCTAGTCTTTTATTTCTTTCAAAATACAGTACTTTTTTTCCTATGTACTTTCTACCTGTTGGTATATGAGTTACTTCGTATATAAATCCATATGTATTTTCTGGCATATCATCTATAGCAGTAATTAACTTATTGTTATGAGTCCAAATATGTCTTCCCATTATTTTAATGATTTTATAATAGTATCTGTATTAAATATATCTTCTAATCTAGCGTAAGGAGCTGATGATACATCCTGTGAAAGTAGGAATGGTTGATAAAGATTGGTGGGGAAATCTACTTTTAATGTAAATTTATTAGCCTTTATGTTATTGTGCATTTCGTAACCAAAAACTTCAGGGGTAGTGGTCCCCCAGCAAACTGTTGATTTTAATTTAAATGCTGCTGCTAGATGTTGTGCAAATGAATCTATTAATAACCTCTTATCAGCTAATTGTAAAAGTATTGCTATACTTCTAAATCCGTCTAGCGCATTTAACACATTAGGGTATGATTTTTGGTCTTCTCTCTTTATGTGAACTATTGTATGTGTTTCTTTAAATTCTTCTATTACCTTCAGTACAACTGGTTCTGGTAGGTCTCTCGTCCAAGAGTAATCGTATCCTGTTCCTGCTGGTCCTCCGTTGGATTGTAAAGCTAATATAGGCTTATCTGTAGTATAGAAAGGAGTAAAGTAGTCTATCTCTGATTGGGTTAAGTATATTTGAGGTGTTTCTCCATTATACACTAATCCCCATTGCTTTGCCCATATATTATATAAATGGTCTTGTTCTAAGATAAAATCGGTATGTGTGTATGGGTCTGAAAAGTATATTTTAGTATCTTTTTCTTTACCTTTAATATAGGTCTTATAAAACGGTCCATGTTGTCCATTTTCATGAACGTGATTGACCAGTGGATTGTGTTTAAATACATCCGGATATGCGCATACTACGTGTATAGTATCGTTTGGATGATTTTTACGGATTACTTTCAGGAGTGCAGTAGCCATAATATGCTTACCCAGCCCTCCTTCTATATGAAATATAACTGTCATATGATTCTTTTAGACTTATAATATAGTAAAAAATTTGATTATAGGCAACTATTCTACCAAGGAGTTCCTGTGGCAACAGTTTTTAATTTATCAGTTGCAATTGAAATTGCTAACGAACTAGATAGAGAAGTTTGGATGCTTCCTGTATCGATACTTCCTGTTACCCATCCTAATACTATTTCTTTAGTTAAATCAGTATAGTTTATAAAGTCAGAATCTGATGATGCACCAAGGGTAAATGCAATGTCATCTGAAGCATTATTAACGTTGTTCTCTGCCATTGCTGTGCATACGTAAGATGCTGAGGTTACCATGCCGTCAGCTAAATTTCTCTCTAATTTAATTATTTCCCAGAAGTATTCCATTATATTTTATTTCTTTATTATTGTTATGAATGTAGTGGTTTCCATGCACTTCCATTAAAGAAGTACAGAACACTAGCTCCTGCTGATCCAGAATTTATAATCATTCCTTGAGCTGGAGTTGGTGATGTTGATCTTAACGCTAACTGTACTATGTTGTCAGCTGATGTTGATCCTGTTACAAACAGGTTGTTAACGTAGGTAGTATTTTCTGCAGTTGTAGTTGTATTTGTTCCTATAATAAACGAACAATCGTGGTTTACTGTATTAGAACATCCTCCTAGTATACCTGTATATAATTTACCACTATTAATAGTATTTGATCTACCTCCCGCTATTGATGCAAAACCTCCAACATTATTATTTAATAATCCTCCTCCGACGAATGAGCTCTGACCAGTAGATGAATTGGAATCTCCTCCTGCTACTACTGCAGATAATCCCGCAGTATTACCTCCTCCGCCACTAACTGTAGCTAGTACTCCGGTTGCTGAATTACCTGAACCTCCTGTTACAACGGACCTACTTCCTGCGGCAGAATTATTATAACCTCCACCTATAAACGTACATCCTGCAGAACCTGTATTAAATGCACCTCCTGTAATTACTGAACAATCACCTGAATTTGAAATATAGTTACATTCTCCGCTGCCTATAAATGCTTTACATCTTCTAATACAGTTATAACGTCCTCCTGCTATAACAGACCAAGATGCTCCTCGTAGGTGGTTATATTGACCTGAGCCTATCATTGATTGAGCTGATGAACCTGAGATTATATTTCGTAGTCCTGATCCTATAAAAGAATTACTAGTTATGTTACCGTCAATTATATTACAATCACCACCTGCAATAGCCATACCTGATGATGGGCCGGCTTGTGATCTTCCTATACTATTATAATTACCTGATCCTATAAAGCTAATACTACCGTGTATACTATTATAGGCTCCTCCAACTATCGCAGCAGAACAACAATTACTACTGCTTCCTGTTATGGAATTATTAGTACCACCTCCTATAAGATTTCTACTTGATGAACCGGATATTATATTACCGGTACCTCCTAGTATACTGGAAAAAGGTGTACTATTACTGTTAGACCCAGTTGTAGGAATAATGTTGTCAGCTAAAGAACCTGTAACGAATACATGGTGCTTTACAGCACTACCTAATGTTACCTGGCTTGATCCGGATACTAATGTAGGCTTACCTGTTATACTTGCAAATGTTACTTGATCTGCTATGTCTGCTCTTAAAGTATGTGAGGCTGATACTATTCCTGTTATTCCTACTCCATCTCCTGTAAATGAACCTGTAAATGTTGAACCTGTTACTCCTCCGGCAAATTCAATTTGTGAAGTTGAAAAATCTCCATATACTAGAGCGCTTCCGCTATTATTATGTATGTATAGTTTGTCAGATATAGCTGTACCAACTAGAGGTCCAGCGTTATACCCTAGTAGTACGTTCTTATTTGAACTACCTGTTAAATGTCTACCTGCTCCTAATCCAACTCCTACATTGTATGCACCTTCTTCGTTAGAATCTAAAGCATAAGACCCTAATGCTGTATTACCTTCACCTGTTGTGTTATTATTAAGTGATGCATTACCTACAGCGGTATTATAGCTTCCACTATTATCTGTATCTAATGCTGAGTTTCCTATAGCTGTGTTAAATCCTCCTTGATTTGATCTTAATGTATAAGCTCCTACTGCAGTGTTTCCTGTTCCGTTTAGGTTTGTCTTTATTGACTCTATCCCAACGGCAGTATTCTGTGTACCTGTTTCGTTATCTCTGAAAGCACTATCACCAAATGCAGTATTAAAATTGTTAGACTTATCGTCACTTTCTCCTGCTCTGTTTCCAAAATATGTACTAGAGCCTAAACCGATTTGAGAAACTCTACCATTTATTTCTAATGATCCTGATATAGATGCTGAGCCTGTATGTGTTCCGTCCCAGTCTGCAGTCACATTTGTTATTCCTGATCCATCTCCGATTAGGCTTGTAGCACTTATCGAACCTGTCATATTAACTGAACCTGTCATTATAGCGCTGCCGCTAAATAATCCATTCCATCCTCCAATAACACCTGTTAATCCAGATCCGTCTCCAGAAAAAGATCCTGATAAAGCTGCTGAAGAACCTGATAAGGTTAAGCCTCCTGATACTATTAATGAACCGCTTACTGATATATTTCCTATTGTTAGCATATCCTTGTTATGTTATTCTAATTGCAATTACGTTATTACTTCTGTATAGTCCTCCTAAAGGAACTCCTCCTTGTGCTGCTGCTGTATCGTCACTAAAGTTTAGGGATTCAGATACCTGTGCTAGAACTGTATGCCCGTTCTCAACGGTTACTGCTGTTCCTGCATAACTTTGTGATACTGTTAATGAACCTGTTATTAAAGCAGAACCTTCGTACGGGAATCCAGCTCCACTTACTCCTGTTAAGCCAGACCCATCTCCAATAAAGGATCCACTTGCCTGTGCTACTTTTAAACAACTGTTAATAGTTAGTATACCTGTTTGAAAGTTCCCCCTTAGTAACGGTGTTTCTCCTCTTGCTGTTCCTATATAGAGTTGGCTGTATTGGGTTGTATCAACATCAGGTCCTGCTTTGTACCCAATGTACACGTTTTTATTAGAATTGGTAATTATTTTATCTGCAGCGTGTGCTCCTAAGATTGTGTTATAATGTCCAGTTTGTACCTTGATTCCAGCCTTATACCCGACAGTAGTGTTTAGTAGGCCTGTTACGCTTTTACATGCTGCATTTGTTCCTACTGAGGTATTTCCAAATCCACTTTCTGCACACCAAGCTGTCCTAAAACCTACTGCTACGTTATCATTTCCAGATGTTTTGTAGAGTGCATAACTTCCTAAAGCTACGTTTTGAGTTCCACCTGTTCCAAGTTGCATGGAGAAATTTCCAAAAATAGCGTTGTTGTGGCCGGTTATGAGGCTGCATCCGGATCTGAATCCAATAGCAACATTACTTGTATTACTTACGCTGTATCCGATATCGGTACCTACAAGGTTCTGTAGTGCGAGAGACCCGATTGCGATATTTTGAGATGCTATGCAACTGCTTGCTAATGCTAATTCACCAATTGCAATGTTTAGAGAACCTGATAGTTGACTACAAGCTGCACTTAATCCTATTGCGATTGAATTTCGGTTTACAGTAGAGTCAGGTAGCGATTGGAACCCTATTCCTATATCATTTGCTTGTGTTGTGCTTAAAGAAGGTATTAAACTTCTATTAGAAATCTTTATGTTTTTATCTACCGTTGTAACACCTTTTAAATCTATAATCGGTGATGAGCCTGAGATTGAAAATGAACCTGTTATTTCTGCATTTCCTAGTCTTATTCCATTCCAAGCGCTTACAACGTTTGTTAATCCTGATCCGTTTCCTACAAAAGACCCGCTAAAGATAGATCCTGAGATAGCATTGGTGTTTACTAGGTTTATTATTGAACTCGATCCAGAAACTGTTAATGAACCTGTAATAATTGCATTTCCGTTATATGGAAAAGTTCCTAATCCTGTTAAACCTGATCCATCTCCTTGGTAAGAGCCGGAGAAAGAACCTGATAGTATACTTCCAGATGCTTCGTATCCGTTTAAATTTAAGTTTGTTAAGTTACTTCCATTACCTTGGTATGACCCAGAAAAAGAGCTACTTACTTGAGATGCTACTACCTGTAGAGTGTTTTGAAAATCTACTACTACTGATGAACCTGAAACAACTAATGAGCCTGTAATGTTTGCATCACCGTTTCTAGACCCATCCCATTCTGCTACTGCAGTTAGTCCGGTTAGGTTAGATCCATCACCATAAAAACCTGTAGTGGATTTAATACTACCTGTTACTTCTAAGTTGTTATTTATAATATGTTCGTTAGCCATGTTCTATTTAATTTATACTTGTCTTTTAAATGCTGTAATTAACATATTAACATCGTAGTTTCCTGTATCTGCGTCAAGTTTTAATAATGCTGTTGATCCGTTAGAATCTATACTAAAAGATGTTCCTATAATATCACCTGTTGCTATTGTATGTACATCGTTAATAGTCTCTCCTCCTGATCCATCCCAGGATCCTAATAACGTTCCTATTTTCTTTTCAGATTGATCGTTTGTTGATAGAGAATAATCCGCTTTAAATCCTGTATACCCTGTGGATGATATGTTAAAAGAATGTACTGTAAGATTACCTGCTAAACTGCTTGATTGGAAATGTATCAACTCTATTCCCGGTCCTCCTGGATATCCTGTAGATGCTATAGTAACTGTGTCGGCAATATCCAATGTTCCGGATACTATTAACGAACCTGTAATTTCAGCATTACCGTTGTGTGTACCGTCCCAGTCGCTAGTTACTCCTGTAAGTCCTGATCCATCTCCTACAAAAGAGCCTGAAAATATCGACCCTGAGATCGTTACTACGTCGGTAAAGTCAACTATACTTGTTGATCCTGAAACAACTAATGAGCCTGTTATATCTGCATTGCCGTTTCTAGACCCATCCCATTCAATTCCTGTTAGGTTGCTTCCATTTCCTACAAAAGATCCGCTGAATATAGATGCAGATACCTGACTGTTAATGGTTACTTGGCCGGTATTAAAATCTCCTAGTATTAACGGTGTTAAAGATCGTGCGTTATTAATGTAAAGCTTATTCGATTCTTGACGCTTCGGAGATGTATTTGGTGGACCTGCGAAAGACCCTAAATATACATTTTTGCATGAGTCGGCTCCAAGGTACCTACCAGCTTCGTATCCTACAGCTGTATTGCAGTTTGAGCGTTTAGCGTAAATTATAGTGTTTCCACCACCGGTTGAAGTTTCAGTTATATATTCACCAGACCGAGATCCTAACAGTGTATTTCCACATGATGCTTTAATACTTCTACCTGAATATCCTCCTAATACTACATTCCACTGTGCACAGTCTATGCTTGCTAAGGAATAGAATCCCATAGCTACATTGAACAGGCTTCGTCGGTTGGTTCCGTTGGACATTGACCAGGCCCCAATTGCTACGTTGTACCCTATTCCGCCATTTTTCATGGTTTTATATCCAAGTGATGTGTTGTAGCTACCAGCTATTAGGCCACATTGAGAGTTATCACCTACTGCAGTATTACCTAAAAGTCTTCTTTTGGTACCGGAATATTGCCCTGTGGTGTTAGAGTAGGTACCGTATCTATCACCAGCAACAGCCATTTCACCAATTGCTATATTTCCATCTGATTTGTAGATTGTTCCGTTAGAGAATATCTCACATGCACCTCTGAATAGTGATAAGTTTCCGATTCCTATATTACTATTATTATAGTTACTAGTATTACCGTTATGAACTTGTATGCTCCTGTCTATTACCGTAGCACCTTTTAGAAGTATATTAGGCTGTGCAGAGGTTGATCCTGATACTATAAAAGAACCTGTTACGTTACTTGCTCCATTTACAGCTAAGCTACCTATTATCTTAGCATCTCCTGTATACGGAAATACTGTTGCTTGTACTCCTGTAAGTCCACTCCCGTCTCCAACAAAGGAACCAGAGAATATTGATCCTGAGATTGCTGCTACGCTAGTGAAGTCAACAATATTTGTTGTTCCAGAAACTATTAAGGAACCTGTTATATCTGCATTTCCATCTCTAGATCCATCCCATTCTGCTGCTGCAGTTAGTCCGGTTAAGTTAGAACCGTCTCCATAATATGACCCACTAAACACAGATGCCGATACTGTTGAATTTACTGTAAGATGTCCTGTTGAAAAATCTCCTAATATTAGTGGAGTAACTGACGCGGCATTATTTATATAAAGCTTATTTGATTCTGTTGTTGTTGAGACTGGACCTGCTGAGTATCCTAGGTGTATATTACCTGTTCCAGATGCTAGGGTACCACCAGCTTGAGTACCTAACGATACGTTGTTATTACCGCCTGTTAGTATATCAAGTGCTCCGTCTCCAAGTGCTACTGTGTTAGAAACATTTACTGCTGTTGTTAGAGCAGAATTTCCTACAGCTGTATTATTATTTTGTTCTAAAACTTTTCCAGCTGCGTCTCCTATTAATATGTTATCGTCTCCACCTATTGAAAGACCGGCTTTTTCCCCTATCAGTATATTACCGTCTCCGTCGCCTAGGTTAATTCTTCCTATAATCGTTACTACACCGGTATCACTATCAAAGCGAAAATCGGATTCTCCTTGCAATAAACTAGGTTGTCCGGTTGCTGTTACTACACTGTTATTAGAATTATTAGAGATAGTAAGTCCTCCTGAACCTCCGTTGAGAGGAATAGTGTAATGATCTTCATCGGCAGAATCAAAATGGAGGAATAGGGTATCTCCTCCATCCTGTATAGAACTGGAATAAATAACTGATCTAAAGTTATTATCCATCTCTGTATGAGTCAGGGCTACGTCGTTATTTTCTAATCTATATGTTAATCCCGGTATTGCCATTTTATCTCTTTATTATAAATATCTTTTAATTATTCTTACGCACCGATATACATTATGTATGCTAACGCAAAGTACGGTGGTAGGTTCTTATTAACTCCACTTACGCCTTCTGTAGTTATTGCTACTGAGACGCCTGTTGTTGCTGTATCTGTTTCAATTACATTTTCACGACCATCTTCTGTTTTCTGGAACGGTGAAGAAGGTTGATTATTTACGTTACCATCTGCTGCTCCTGCTGTATGTTTGTGACCTGGGTCATTCACATTAGCTGTATGACTGTGGCTTACTAATACTGCATCTGCTGAACCTCCGTTATCTGTTGGATTATATGTGCTTCCTGCTCCTACTACAAACTTATCTTGGAGATTAGGGGTATTATTGGACCCATTACAAAGAGACCATCCACTAGGAATATTAGCTACTGCTCCTGACCACATTATAATACCTCCTATAGGTACAGGTGATGCTGCGATTTTTTGAACTAAACCTGTAGATGTTGCAACTAATGCACTTGTATTATCTGCGGTTGCGGTTGCTATTGTACCTATTTGTAAAGTACCTGAACCGGATATAACACCTGCGACTGTTAATCCTATATCGGATGCTGTGTTGGTATTAAGTCCGTGTTTTTTATTTGCAGCAAAGCTTGCAATTACCTCTGAGTTTAAATATGATCCTTCGTTGGCATTTATTATGTTAAAGGCTTCGTTACTGTCTCCAGTATCTGTATTAATAGCCATAACAATATTACCACCATCTGCTTGTGTTGGTGAAGAAATTAATAGTCCAGCTGTTGTTGAACTATTAGGTATTAGGCTAGTAGCACCTGTTGCATCAATTGCATTGTATATTGAACTAGGAATAGGTTTAAGAAAGGATTCTAAAGAGGTATTAGAAGAAAGGCTTATGCCGATTCCTTCGCTCCCTACTATCGAAGCTTGTCTAGTTGGACTATTTGTACCTACACCAAAAAATGGTTGGTTATTTTTTTTATAAAAAGTTCCGACAATTCCGTTACTATCTAAACCGTTTTGGGTTTGAAAGCTTATATGAATTTTACCATATGCACCTGAGGGTGAGTCTGCGGTAATGTTTGTAAAGTATAGGTTTGTACTATCGTTCTCTACAGTTTTCCCTATACGTCCTATTCTCGTATTTCCATGATTAAATGTAATCTCTGCTTTTCTTCCATCCCCTACAGATGTAGCTGTTGATGTTGATGCTTTAAGAGAAATTCTAGCACCGTACCCTGCGTCTCCGCTTACTTCTACTCTATCTGATAATGATACTGTTCCTCCTCCTATTCCAAGCTTAGATCCTATGGAATCGTAGATTAACCCGCTATCTGCAGCGAATGTTCCATTTTGCCTGAATTGAACTTGTTTATCACTTCCTGCTGCTACGGGATCTGGTATAGTTATATCATTACTTGGAAAACTTATGTCTTCGAACCTAGGTGAGTACGTCTCTGTAAATGTATCAAGTGAAGTACTCCCTGTGTAGAAAAACCGTAGTGTGGCTCCATTATTTACCACAGAACTAGAGTAGATAAATTGTGAAAAATTTCTATCTAATTCATCGTATGTTAATGCCGAACCTTTTACTGTTCTTAAAATTACACTCATCTTTAAACTTTTTTATTTTTAAATGTCAATCCATTGCGACTCGGGGCTCCTAAGGGAGGGTCTGCCACATTCATTTATGTTAGCTTTATGTCTCCATAAAGATCGGACTATATCATCAGGAATATTTCCTGCCGGGCGCTAATTCTGGTTATTAAGGGAAACCATTTTCCCTCCAGTAGTCTCTGAACCTTCTACAAGATGGCTTGTAGCTTGGCTGCTGATTGTCCAATCTCTAACATTGTTACGCTTTGGTAGTTAGAGCTCTAAGGAGTTTCCAGCAATTCACCCGGTTTAACCTGGACTAGGTTACTCGGTATTCTTTTTTATTTCATTAGTTTTAAAATTTTAATTTTATATTATCACGGCAAAGGAAATTCATCTGCCACTTCTCCTGTTAATAAATAGTCTTGTATAATGTCTGTAAAAAATGCTTTTGATCTATTTCTAAGTTTTATACCCTTTGTTGTACGTTCTGTATTAGTAGGTGTTGGATAAGAACCTGTGTCCACCGCATTGGCTAAGTAACCGCCAAAGTCAAATTCATAATTTATTGATCCATTTGGTGTTTGGTATTTCTTTACTGTTACATCTACATAACACGGAGTCGAGTTATGGCCAACTGTATTGTCACGCTGTATAAACTGTATATCATTAGTATGACCGGAGAAGATGCCGCGATCTGGAATCTCTACTGCAGAATTATGTGATCTCCTTTTTCTCCATAGTTTGTAAGCTCCTGAATCGGTCTTTATTCTTTTATCTGCGTCTGCTTCATTTC
>MEHZ011501991.1_pt1 | contig 10755 bp, 8 predicted proteins | sample 897221 | NCBI WGS metagenome assembly MEHZ01 (sample SAMN05514161, study PRJNA337945) | marine metagenome | isolation source: marine surface water | place: Arctic Ocean | collected 2007-12-13 | reverse complement strand
AACTACCTATTTAGTGGACTACATCCGCGTTTACCAAAAAGAACATCCGAGTTATAAAGCAGCATTTGAGCCACTCAATAACGATGACCTGCGGGTCGATTTTCAATCCGTAGAAGGGCGCCGCTACTCAGTAATGGAAAGTAGCGATCTCATAAACTGGACTGAATTGGTCAATCTACGAGGAGCCGGTAGAGCCATGAGCCACGCCGAGGAAGATAGCATGGGGGCTGATCAGAAATTCTTCCGAGTGGAAATCAACAACTCCGCTTGGATTGATGCCCAGTAGCCTTTAGTTGTCTCGGCGAGGAACCGAGATGATCGCGTTCATTGCTAACGATGCATCTCGATTAGAAATAACTGTGGTTGCATTTGAGAGGATGGTATGTGCTGCAAACCCTACACATGCGAGTGAAGCATTGCTACTTAGCGTTTGACAAATATCTCACTGAACCATGTTCTCGCGACTCCATATAGTCGCTTTCGAGCCAATGCGGTGACTATATATCATCTTTAAATTTTAGAGCGACATAATCTATATGCGATTTTTAGTATTTTTCTGCTTTTTAGGAGTTTTACTACCCAAAAGCTTTCTTTTTTCCCAAGCTGGGAAAGCGGAATCGAGTCAAAGCTCGGTGTATTTACTATCGCCAATGGATACGCTGGTGATTTCGGTCTACGGTCAACCCGACTTAATCAGTCAACAGCGTATTTCAGATGAGGGCACCGTTTCTATCCCATTACTTGGTGAAATGACTATTGGCGGCCTGACGGTTTCCAAAGCGCAGAAATCCATTGAGGCCGCGTTGATTGAACGGCGATTTCTAGTATCACCGGTGGTGACTATTAGCATTGAAGCATCCCTTGCGAAAGGATTAGCACCGAGCGGCTCTAATATTTGGTCGCGATAGGTATGGAGGCACTCAATTTATGGAGGGCTGTCTCGCCTTTCCCCTTAGGAATTCTAGTGTCGAGCCTTACTTACTTTCCCTCTTTTCTGGATTAGACAGTCATACAAACTCTTCATTATGTTTTTAAACTGATTTTACTATTCACGAACATGACCAATGGCGGCAGCGTCTAGGCTAGCGTCCGCTCAACTAACATTTATTCTAAGTCCACCGTCTCTTTACACGATTTCATCGATTTTACACAAGGTATGAAAACTCCGACCTCAAATAACACAGCGGAAGCGACCGCCACCCAAGGCGCTACCGAGTTTATTTCATTAGCCGATCTCTTTCACATCATACACCAGCGCTGGATCTTGGCTTCCAGTGCCGCCTTTGTCATCACAGCATTGTTTGCCATAGTATTGCTCAATCTGACGCCACAGTACGAGACCAAAGCCTCCTTGTTGGTCGAACTCAGTGCCGATAAAGTGGTCGATCTGCAGGAAGTGGTCGAAAACAGTATGCAGAACGGCAGCATGCTCATGACTGCGATGAATACGCACATTGAGCGCCTCAAAAGCCGCGCGATGGCTGGCAGTGTCGTCGCCTCCTTATCCGAAGCGCAACAAATTAAACTAATCGAGCCCATCACCGGCCCATTGGAGGAGATCCCCCTCGAAGAGCAGCCGGAGCTGGTCACTTTAATCATCGAGGAAATGCTCAACATTAGCTGGTTGCCCGACTCCCAGGTCTTGCAGGTGCGGATCAAGCATGCCGATCGCCACTTGGCCAAGCTGGTGACCGACCGCTATGCGCAGCTCTACATTCGCTCGCAAACTACCTTGCGTGAGCAGTCCAATGAGCAAGCAGTCGAGTTCCTTGGCGCTCAGACCGCCGAGCTGAAAGAGCGCCTCGAGACTGAGGAAGAGGCCTTACAAGCCTACCGCGCCGACAATGACTTGGTCACCGTCGAGCAAAGCCAACAGATCATTTCCGAGCGCCTTAGTGACCTCAGTAAAGCTGCCACAGAGGCTCGCGTGCGCCTCGTTGGGGCGGCGACTTACGCTAATCAGATCGACGCTGCTAGCGATAATCTCGACCTGATTATGAATCTACCTTTCATCGGCGGTAAGCCCAACGTCGCGAATATTTATAACGAACTGCAGGATCTTAAAACCAGGCAACGTAGCCTCGCCGAAACCTACCTCGAGCGCCATCCCTTAATGTTGGCAAACCTTGCCGCGCAAAAAGCAGTCAGCGAGGCACTATGGATGGCGATCCGCCAAGGCAGTCAGGGATACGCTGTCGAAGAAGCACGCATTGGAGAAGAGCTCACCAGCCTCATTGCTGAGCTGGATGCCGCTAAGGAGGAGTCCCGCCGCCTCGAAAGCCTGGCGATTGAGTATCGCGTGCTGTCACGCAAGGTCGAGGCGCAGCGCAATATCTACGACCGTATCACCTCGCGCTTCAACGAGACCAGTGTCTCGCAACGGATCAATCCGACTACGATTCGCATCATCGACCTTGCTGCGCTACCACTCGAGCCGCTCTGGCCAGATGTTAAAAAGATCGGCCTCGCTTCGATATTACTGTTTGGCTTCATCTTTGTCGGTCTGCCCTTCGGCATTGAACTGCTCGACAACCGCCTTCGCAGCTTCGACGATATTGAGCGCTACATCGGTAAACAGATCCTCGGCGATATTCCGCTAAAAAAGAATATCAGTGACGAGGCGATGGCCCAGCTCAGCGCCTCCGAAGACGTTACCGAACGTGAATCATTCGCGGTGATTTATGGGGCTTTGCGTACGAGCCTAGATACCTTAAGTAAGCCACTCAGTTTTGTTGTGACTAGTTCAGTGCCATTTGAGGGCAAATCTATCATGGCAACCAATCTGGCCGCGACTCTCGCCGAGCGGGGCTACAAGACCCTGGTGGTCGACTGCGACCTGCGCCGCCCCAGTCAGCACCGCTACCACAGCCTTGATAACCGCCTCGGCCTGATGGAATGGCTACGCAGCGATAGCGCCATTGCCGCGGACTTGATGGCGGATAGCCAGCTCGGCATTCGCGCGCTCGGTGAGTCGGGCAAGCATTTCCTACTGACGTCCGGGGGTTCGACCACCCATTCCGGCAGCATTCTTGAAAATCCGCGCATGGACCAGCTGGTATCTCGCCTCAAGCAAGAGTTTGACATCCTGATTTTCGATACCCCGCCAGTCGGCGTCTTCCACGATGCCGCCCTAGTCGGCGATTATGCCGACCACTGTATCTTCGTCGCCCGCCAGAATGAAACTACCCGCCAGAAGACCCGCCACTCGGTCAACTTAATGGATCGCTCCAGAGCCAAGGTCCTCGGCGTGATTTTCAATGGCGTCACCAACCTGCGGGCTGCGGCTGGCTCTGGTAGCTATGGTAGTTATGGAGGCAGCTATAGCGAGCGTTATCAGTATGGCTATGGTAAGGATGCCAAGGGCTACGCTCACAGCTACACAGAATCGTAAGGCTCCTTACGGTTTGTCAGGTAGTGCCTTTCATCGACCGTATCTGATATAATGATAGCATCACTATTAAAGCGCTTCAAGGGCGAATTGGCACTGGCCTTGATGCGCACCTTCATTGCCAGGGGCATTGCTGCCGTTGGCGGCATTGTGCTGTTTATTGTCCTCGGCCGCCTGTATGGCGCTGAGGGAGTCGGCGTCTTTGCCCTGGCGCAGAGTATCTATCTCGGCGCAGGCATCCTTGCCCGCTATGGGATGGATAATGCATTGATGCGCTATGTCGGGCAGGATCCCACCGCATCGGCAGTCCCGGTTTATTTGCGCCTGGCGCTGACTAAAAGTGCTTTGCTGAGTACGGTCGCTGCCGTACTCGTTTTTTTATTGCGGGATCAATTTGCCGACTGGTTTGACGCCCCAATGCTCGGCATTGTGTTGCCAGGAATCGCTCTGGCAATTCCGCCCTTTACTGTCGCCTTCGTGCTTGCAGGTTTCATGAAGGGCATCCGTAAGCCCGCAACTGCCTGTTTGCTTGAAAATGGTGGGATTGCACTGGTGGCCACTGTCTTGATCATTGCGTTTGATCGAATATCGACTGCCGGCATTGCGATGGCAGGTTGGGCAATGGCGGTCGCTGCCTGGGTGGTCTTCGCGCAAGGACTGTGCCAAGTGTGGAATTATCTTAAGACGAAGCCTTCTGGTGTAGATGAACAAAAAGTAGATTCGAGTGCGTTCAATTCCAGCTCGAATGCATTTTTTGTGAGTAGCTTGAGCCCTTTTATTCAGCAAACAGTTTGTATTATGGTAGCGGGCTTTTACTTGAGTGATGCTGATCTGGGTCTTTTTAAAGTGGCTGAGCGCACCGCGCTTTTGATTAATTTTGTATTAATTGTCATAAACGCAGTTCTCCCACCGCTCTTTGCAAGTCTCTATAAAGATGAAAAAAAAATAGAACTGTTAGGCTTATTGCGAAAAGGATCAGCTTTAGGATTATTACTGGCATCACCATTTTTAATTATTTGTCTCGCCGTGCCGAAATGGGTTTTAGGTTTATACGGTTCTGGATTTCTGGATGCTGCACCGTTACTACAAATTATAGCTATTGCACAGGCGTTCAACGTTGCCACGGGCTCAGTCGGTTTTATCCTAAATATGACGGGAAATGAAAAAACCATGCGAAACATAACGCTAGTGGGAAATACAATTGGTGTCGTTCTAATGTGTCTTTTGACTCGTCAGTATGGCGCAGTTGGCGCAGCATCTGCGTTTGCAACAACGTTGTTTATTCAGAAATCATTAGAACTATTTTTCGTCAGGAAAAAGCTAGGATTCTGGGTTTTTCCTAGGATAAAGGCATAGCTTAATTTTGAGTACGCCAATATTCGATGTAGAGGTGAAAACATTAAAATAAAAAAAATTAAGTCATGTTATTAAAATTAATTTCTTGTTTTTGGGGTTTTGTATATATTTTTTTTATATCATTATTCTCACGCAATAAATTTGTTATTAGCTTATTAAGAAGTAGGATAGAGTTGGGCTTGCGTATTAGAATAACTAACAACGGTCGCTTGCATTGCAAAGGTCTAACCACTAGGGGAAACGTAAGCTTACTCGTTGATCAGGGTTTGTTAGAAATTGCTGACGGTGTATTTATTAATGCAGGCAGCTCGATCAACTGTTTGCAAAGTGTAAAAATAGGTTCAAATACTTTACTAGGGCAAAATGTTCAAATATTCGATCACGATCACTTTTATCAGGCTGGAGTACATAAAAACCAATTTGTTAAGTCTTCTGTAAGTATTGGTAAAAGATGTTGGATCGGTGCCAATGCAGTCATATTAAAAGGAGTTCACATCGCTGACGACGTGGTTGTTGGAGCCGGAACAATCGTAACCAAAGATATTGAATCCAGTGGTATTTACGTGTCTATTAAACCTGCCATTGTTAAGATAAAATAAATGAAAAGTGATCCCAATGAGACGACAGTTTGTTTAGTAGATTTTTTACAATCGGGTAAATTTTTTTTAAGATTAGCGAAAGTAGACCTAAAGAGGAAATATATATTTATTACACATTTACCTTCAGTATGGTTTGCATGCTTACGAGAAGGAGTAACATGCAAGTTGATTTCAAATTTTTTTGGTTCTAAGGATTATATTGATTTGAATCTTGATGAAACCCGTGAATTGCAATGTGGCATACTAAATATAGCGGAAGCAGATTCTATGGCGGCGCGTTATTTATACACATTACAGCAACTACATCAAAAATTCCTTATTCGTAATTTATTAATATGGAACGGACAAACTATAGTCGGTAAAATTGCAAAGCATTGTAATGAAGTGTTCGGATTGAAGACATTGTTCTTTGAAATTTCGAATGTCCCTGGCAAGATTGTGGTTGATCCAAATGGAGTAAATTCCGAGTCAAAGTTATATGCTAACTTACAAAAAGGGCTAAAATTGCCTCCATGTAATAATACTGAAGATTATTTAAGTTGGAAGAGAGAGTACATAGGGTCTAAGTCGCACAATAACATTGTACCTCAGGCGATTAATAAAAACCGTTTAAACTTTTATTTGGTATGCGATTATGTTTACGCTCGAACTATTGGATACCAGCACTACTCTAAACGATCGTTCGATAATAAGAATCTGATTAAGAAATTTATCCAAAAATTTCCTACTAAAAAGCCAAAAATTAAGTTTATTAATGATTTAGGTAACATAACTAATTTCGTTTTTTACCCCGGACAAGTCCACGACGATACGCAATTATTGCTGAACAGTAAGATCGACAACATTCAGGCGATAAAAAGAATACTAAAAACAACTAGTTTATGTGTTTTTGTTAAACCACACCCAGCAGGATCAGCTGATGAGTACGAGGAATTCAATGATCCTATTTTTGCTGGAAGGGTGATATTTACTAATGCTAATACTTTTGAACTAATAATGAAAGCAAATGAGGTATATACAATTAATTCAACTGTAGGTTTAGAAGCATTGATAATTGGTAAAAAGGTTACGTTTTTCGGGAAGTCGCTTTACAAAGAAATCGAGCCAAGCGATCTTCCATGGTTCATCAAAAATTATTTAATAGATGTAGATTTTTTCTCAGATGAAAAAGGAATTACATTCGACGATGTGAAAGCAATTTATGCACGCACTATATAATCAATTATTTAAATTATCTGACCGCACTTCGCATGATATTCTTTGAATTCCTAAGGTCAGATTTATTCATAGCCTCAACAGCGATTATTCTAATTTTAGCTTCATTGCTTTTTAATCAGAGACGTAAAAATTTAACTGCCTATTGGTTAGTTGGCTTTTTTCTATTACTTACACTTTACATAAATATAGTGTCCTTTCGTCCGCTGAACGCGGGAAATGATACCGCAGGATATGTTCGTGTATTTAATTGTCTAGAAGATGTAGAATCTGCGAGTGCATTAGGTAGTAAATTATATGGCGGTGAGGAGTTTCTATTTTGGAAGGCATCTGCATGTTTAAAGTATTTCACTAGTAATCCTAGGATATTTATTTTTATAGTAAGCATTTGTTCTTTATTCTTAGTGTTGCTGTGCGTGCGCACGGCATGTGTACATTACTGTAAAGAAGAAGCGTATCTTTATCCGATCTTATGCCTGTGTAGTTACTATGCCTATTGTCTAGTATACTTCGGAAACCATCTCCGTGCTAGTATTGCCATCCCATTGTGTGTTTTAGCAATGTTATTGCAGTTACAACGGCGCCGCACATTTTGGTCAGTGCTCTGTTTGTTGTTAGCTTTGGGCATGCATCTTTCGGCTATATTTTTTATACCTTTTATATTTTTGACAAAGTGGTTGCCCAGTGGAAACACGCTTCGTTTTCGGTTATTACTTATTGCAATTTTATTTTTAATTTGGATATCAGGAATGCTTTTCTTTTCTTATTTTCAATCTGAAAATTTTGAGTATGGGATACTTGGCATTAAGAATAAAGTAATCTTATATAGCACCCATAATTTTAATTTGGACTCGATTTACGAATCTGTAATGTTCTGGTTCATAACCACATCTATACTTATCTCCATTGCGCTAGGAGTGAGTCGTATACATTATATTTCGATTTATATATATAGTTTGATTCTTTTCACATCTCCTCTAGCCAAACTTTCAGAAAGATTTTTCCCATTTATTCTCATTCTTCTTCCATTGATATTTTATATATCAATTCGAAAGCACTTTGATACTAAGCATTCTATTGCTATAACTTCTATAGTTTATGCAGTTTACGGTATTTTAGTATCATTTACGGACAGTGCCATTTACACTCTTGGGTTAAATCGGCTCATATAATTTACTTTTTGCATACTAGATGAGTAACAGGATTTTATTAATCTCCGAACCTGGTCTAGACGGTGTTTTTCGGCATGTCGAAAGTGTGATTTACTTTTTATTAGAAAATGGCGTTGAGGTTGATCTCGCCTACTCCTCGAAGCGGGGATCGGCCCAATTGAGCGCTTTGATCCAAAAGGTCGAATCCAATGGCGGCGAGACGCTGGATCTTAAAACGGGCAACAGTCCATCGTTTGCGGATTTGAGTGCGTATCGTCGTTTGTATGCTTTTGCAAAACGTCGCCGGCCGAGTGTAACGCACGCGCACTCCTCAAAGGCTGGAGCTTTGGCTCGATTGTTACCCCACAGTGTCAGCGGACAGGTATTTTATACCCCGCATGCCTACTACGGATTAGGTAACAGCGGCGGAGTCAAAACGTTGTTATTTAACTCCATTGAGCGATTCTTGGGGCCCCGTGGCATCAGTATTCATCTGTCACCTGAAGAAAGCGAGTTTGCGGAAGCGACACTCCATTTACAACCAGAAGGCCATGTTTCGATACCGAATGCGGTCGATTTTGCGGTTTTCCGTGAGGTGGCTTCGGTTGAGGAGCGGGCGGTAATACGGCAGAGTCTTGGCTTACCAGAAGATGTGACCGTCATTGGCTCGATCGGGCGTTTAAGTTATCAAAAGAATCCTGAGCTGCTGTATCGTGCATTTGTCCGTTTTGCTGAACAACGGGACCAAACGGAGCCTTTATATCTGCTACACGTAGGTAATGGTTCAGCGACTGAAATGCGAGAGATGCATCAGCTTGCGGTTGAATTAGGCATCGCCGACCAAGTGGTTCGCCCGGCCTACCGCTCCGACCCTGAGGTCTTTTACCGAGCAATGGACGCTTTTTGCCTGAGTAGTCGATACGAGGGTTTGCCGTTTACTGTCTTGGAGGCGCTGGCATCGAATCTGCCTTTAATTCTAACTGATGCACCTGGCTTACAATCCTTTGGTGATCCTAGCTATGGACTCAGTCATGTCTTCTACGGAAGAGCCAATGAGCAGTCTCTTGCAGGTGCAATGGAGGCCTGGTTGAAGAAGCGCTCTGATCCAGTGAATCATCGGCAAAGTGCGCAAAAGCATTTTTCCATTCCTGAAGTCTACGGAGAGATCCTGCAGCTGTATCAGCAGTATGCAAGATAGCTATTGCACTCGCGCGAGTTACCACACGATTTCTCGGGACTGAGTCCTGACATAAAGCCCGTTACTACCGCAAATGTCCTTGCGATTGAGATTACAACTCCAATCTCCGCGTTTCGATTCCATAGCGCGCAGCAGAAATCCGGTGGCGATCGCCGGGGCGGTGCGCTTGAGTTCGATTAATTTAAATTGGGAGCTAAAAGTTAGTTTGCATGGCTTGGCTAAAATCTAGGTCTTGGTAATGACTTTACTTGCACTTATTCTAGTATAGCTTTTCTAGAAAATATTTTCAATGAACTTAAGTGCTAATCCAAATACTACCCCTAATACCCTTCAGATCAGCGCTTCTGGGCTACGGCGTGAGCGCTATCACAAGGGGCGTCAATGGCTGGTGGCTGGATTATTCGTAGGTGATCTTCTATGCGTGTGGGCCGCGATGATGCTTGGCTTTTACTTGAAGTTTTATACGCCATTGGGAGCGATAGGCCTACCATCGACGGGGGCGATCGAGTGGTCCGTCTACCTGCCGCAGTTTATTCTCGCGGGGCTTTTGTTTGTCGGCTGGCAACTCTACAATGATCGTTACAGCCGTTCTGGTTTATTGGCTTCGCCCCTAGGGGGACTTCGTGAGGCCTTCTTCTGGGGCCTACTGTTGGCTTTGGTATCATTGGGGCTGAAGGTTGATCCCGCGATTTCGCGTCTGTTTGTATTGTTTTCGACGCTCACCCTCGCATTCTTACTCCCGCTGTGGCGCTTCGCTTACACGCGGCACTTCATTGCGCAAAGTAGCTGCCGCGCATGGGTGCAGCGGCAGGTATTAATTGTTGGTTGGAGCGCCCAAGTGCCGGCTCTCTTGCAGCGTGCAGAAGATACTAGCCGTCTCTACCCACTTAAAGTGGTCGGGGTCGTCGGTGACATCGGTGCGACCGAACTAGCAGAAGAGCTTCAGCACTGGCCCTTGGTGAATGACCTTGAAGCTGAGCTAATTGATCTCTTACATGCTGAGCACTATGATGAGGTGATCCTAGCGGAGGGCAGTGTCGATGATGAAGCGGCAATTAAAGTGCAGGAAATCTGCGGCCGTGAGCTGATTGATTTTGCTCTGCTACCCGCTACAATCTCCTCGTTGGCACGCTGCCTGTCCCTTGAGTCTGTTCAAGGTGTGCCTTTGCTGACTCAAAGTAAGCGGCCTCTGGATCGTATTGAATTTGCAATCATCAAAAGAATAGTTGATGTGATTGGTGCGCTGGTAGGCTTGTTCCTTTTTGGTCCCGTGATTGCGCTGTTTGCCTTGATTGTGTATCGCGAGTCGCCTGGTGCGGTGTTTTATCGCCAGACGCGTACCGGTCGGGGAGGGGAACCCTTTCAAATTATTAAGATTCGATCTATGCGTCTCGATGCAGAGGTGGGCACTGGTGCCCAGTGGTGCGCTGAGGAAGATCCGCGCCGACTCAAGATTGGTGCCCTGATGCGGCGCCTAAATATCGACGAATTGCCGCAATTCTGGAATGTGCTCAAGGGCGATATGAGCCTGGTCGGCCCGCGCCCGGAGCGTCCGGAGTTAATTCAGGCCTTTAAGTCTGAAATCGCTTATTACAATATCCGCCACACCGTGAAGCCTGGGATCACCGGATGGGCTCAAGTCTGCGGCTGGCGGGGTGATACCTGCCTGCAGTCGCGTATTGCTTGCGACTTGGAATACATCGAATCCGCGAGTTTATGGTTAGATATACGGATCTTATTAATGACATTAAGAGCCTTTAAGAATGCTTATTAACTCTAGTAACATTTAATTTATAATAACAATAATACGAAATCTTTTTCTATCACTTCTCATGTATGCAGGCACTA
>MEHZ011590317.1_pt1 | contig 10762 bp, 9 predicted proteins | sample 897221 | NCBI WGS metagenome assembly MEHZ01 (sample SAMN05514161, study PRJNA337945) | marine metagenome | isolation source: marine surface water | place: Arctic Ocean | collected 2007-12-13 | reverse complement strand
CAATGGATGCTCAAGGCGCCGGCGCATATGTTAGGTATCGACGCCATTATGAAAGTGTTCCCTGATGCGCGTTTCATTTGGTGTCATCGAGACCCCGTCGCTGTTGTGCCGTCGATTAACAGCATGAACAAGCTAATAATGGCTATGTACGCCGGTGACTTCAGTCATCTCGACTCAGGTGAGATTGGCGTTGCTGTGATGGAGTGGTATGCCAGTTCATTAGAGAAAGGATTGGCACAGCGCGAGAGGCTACCTGAAGAGATTTTTGTGGATTGTTCACAGGGTGATTTTGTCGATCAACCAATGGCCGTTGTAGAGCGCGTTTATGAGGCTTTTGGTCTATCAATGAGTGATGAGTCACGCGCAGCCATGCAGGCTCACGTCGACGCTAATCCCAAAGGCAAACACGGTAAGCATGAATACAATCTGGCGGAATTTGGTCTGACGCGTGAAATGATTGAGAAGCGTTTTGCATTTTATACCTCTGCTGGACGCTGGCCGATTTCTGATTAGTATTGCCGGCGCAAAGCGTCTGTATGGCTTGATGGGTTGAAATTCACGCTAAAGGATGACATCAAAGGGTAGGGCACATTAGGTTGTGTCATCTTCTGCATGAGTCCGAGTGCCTTCTCGGCCTCCAAAATGGACTACTTCGACGAAACCGGCGCAATTGCAACAGTATGCACAACAAGCCTGCTGAGCCTCCATTTAACATAATATTATTATTCTTAAGCCTCAGATGTGTATTCTGTAGCCATAAGCAGGGCGAACATCTTGAGTGCGTTAGCCTGGTAACGACTAGCTTGCAATCCGCCGTCAGCACATCACGGGGAATGGACAGATCCTGATCTTTGGAACCTAAAGCCCGAGGACTGCTCTGTGCAGATTGCCTAATGCGAAAAGGCACATTGAGATACTGTGTTGCCGCTTGCGCGTTAGGCTTAGCCTCAGCCATAAGATTACTTCGGTCAGCAGTATTGATGCGCGATCGCAACGAACAGCTGTTCGGGCGGATGAAGCGATATGCTCGGTTTTTTGTCACATTTGACGTGTAGCAGCGCTCGTAAGCTAGGGTTGGGCATGGCCAAACACAAAACTATGCGCGTAGCAGCGCGTCATAAAGTTCACCTGAGCGCGCATTGTGGCGTAACACCTGTCAGTTTTCATATAGCAGGCGGCTGGACGTCAGGTCAGGCGTACTGGTTAAGTCTAGAACGCTAAAAACAACGCTAAAGGCGCAGAAACGTCTATTCAATGAGGCAGATCCGCGCTCCGCTAAGGTTATTCTTTATGCGTATAATATATATTATGTTAAATAAGACAATAACACACATACTTACGCACAGGCACCGCCCTTCAAAGAACCCTTGCCTCTAGAACCGATAGAAGTTACAAAGCGTCATCGCGTACTGACGACATCACCCCTAACCGGGGGCCATCGAAAATTGTGGATACAGGAAGATTGCATGAAACTGGGGCTAGGACTGATTCAAACGGCGTTTAGCGCTAATCCAACGATTGACCTTGATGCGGTGCGCTTAGCTGAAGACCTTGGTTTTCATTCCGTGTGGGCAGCAGAAGCTTATGGCTGTGACGCTGTGACGAGTGCGACTTGGCTGGCGGCGCACACATCAAAAATAAAAGTCGGTACAGCCATTATGCAGATCCCTGCGCGATCACCCGCCTCCGCGGCAATGACGGCGATCGGACTCGATGCACTCTCCCAGGGGCGCTTCATTCTCGGTCTTGGCAGTTCAGGTCCACAGGTCGCTGAGGGCTGGCATGGCGTTGCCTATAACCGCCCGCTTGAACGTACACGCGAGTACGTCGCCATCATTCGCAAAATACTGGAACGAAAAGAACCGCTGCAGCATGACGGCTTCCATTATCAGCTGCCTCTAACTGGCTCCAATACTACGGGCGCGGGTAAACCGCTTAAGAGCGTCGCCCACCCTAATGCCGATCAGCCAATAGTCCTTGCCTCCATTAGTCCTGGCGGCTTGCGTCTGGCGGCCGAGATTGCTGATGGTGTGTTGTTATCTTTCATCGACCCCAATGCAACGCAGGACATTGTGGATCGTCACCTCGCCGATGGCTTTGCCAAGGATGGAGCACGCTGCACGCGTGAGGAATTTACGGTTAGCACTTTTGTGAGTGTTATCGTGCACGATGATGTCTCTGAGGTGCAGGCAATGATGAAGCCGACCCTCGCTAGACAGCTGGGTGGCATGGGCTCCAAAGGAAAAAATTTCTATGCAGAGTTTGCTAAGCGAATGGGCTATGCCGATGAAGTAGACCAGATTCAAGCGTTGTATCTGGCCGGTGAAAAAGACAAAGCAGCCTCAGCCGTGCCCGCTGATCTCATTGACCTGACCAACCTCATTGGTCCGCCAGCGCGCATTCGAGAGCGTCTTAGCATGTGGAGAGAGGCTGAGCAGCGCGGCTCACTCGATATGATGCTAATCACGTCTTCGCAGCCGGAAGCGCTAAAATTGATGGCCGAAGAATTACTTTAGTGTGTCAGGCGCAATGACCAAGCCCTGTGGTTATGTCACATATCGCCCCGCCAGCTCCTGCATAATGTCCCGAAATTCTGACACGGTCTCATCGATAATTTCTTGGACACTCTTCACCGATTCAATGCGCCCGGCGACCTCACCCGACAAGGGAATAGCCGCCTCCATATCTCCGCCAAAATATAATTCAGATAGATTGGCCATATGCTCCATCACATTAAACTGCCCCAGCAGCGCCAGAGCCGTGGTTCGCTCCGTGCGCAATGCTCTCAGAGCAGGCCGTGCCTGCTGATTCAGAAAAACGGTGTCTGTTGCCTTGGCCTGAATCACCGCCTGTTTCCAGTTGTCGTGTACTGGGGATTCTAAACAGGACAACATACGTGTCCCCATCTGAACGCCCTCAGCACCCATAGCGAATGCACCCGCCATCGATATCCCATCGCAGATGCCTCCTGCGGCAATAATAGGTACGTCTGTATACGCACGGATCATAGGCAATAACACCATCGTTGAAACGGGACTGGGGTTTTTAAAACCACCGCCCTCCCCACCCTCAACGATCAGTCCGTCTACACCAGCATCAAGTGCCTTTATCGCCATCTCCAATGTCGGGATGACGTGAAACACCTTGATCCCCGCCGCCTGAAATGCCTCGGTGCATACGGCAGGACTGCCAGACGATGTGGTGACAAACTTGATGCCCTGCTCGATAACGAAATCGATGATATTGCTGCCTTTCACATAGGACAGGGCTACGTTCATGCCAAAGGGTTTGTCGGTCAGCTCACGCATCTTGGCGACCTCCCCCTTAATATTGTCCAGTTCACCCGAAGATGTTTCGATAATGCCCATGCCGCCCGCATTACTCACAGCAGAAGCCAACTGCGCGCGCGCGATCCAGCCCATGGGGGCCTGAATGATCGGATAGGCGGTGCCCGTCATTTCGGTGATGCGGTTTTTTATCGCGGCTTGTTTCATGGCGGTCTTGCTCTCTCAATGGGTTTAGGTTTCGTCGCCTAGTTACTCGGCAGCGCTGTAACGTCGACATAATATTGACACAGTATGTGCCATTATGTAATTCTCGCAAGTCTTAATTCGACATAAATACGACGAATGGTGGTCACCGAGAAGTAGATGATCCGCGATACTATCGCGCTTGGACCAAAGCTAAATGATCGATTTCATGGGTCGTGGGATATTGAGACTATGATCTCAACTCGGTTTTTCTGACAACACCCGCGTTATGTATGAATATCGTATTTCCAACCATCACACAGTGGAGCATTCTAGATGGAGATCAAGGACAAAATAATCGTTGTTACAGGCGCCGGCAGCGGTATCGGTAAAGCCCTGGTAGAAAAGTTTATTGCGGAGGGCGCTAAAACCGTCGTTGGCGTAGACATCAACGCCGACACGGCGAAAAAAACCGCGGCAGAATTGGGGTGTGTCGCCATGTCTGCAGACGTCGCTAAGGAGGACGATGTGCGACGCGTTATCGAGGATACCGAAAACACCATAGGCCCCATCGATCTGTTTTGCAGTAATGCGGGCGTCGCGGCAGGTGCTAGCGAGCAATCAGCGAACGCCGAGTGGGAACTCTGTTGGAATGTGAATGTTATGTCCCATGTTTATGCCGCGCGCTATCTGGTACCGCGCATGCTCGAGCGCGGTCACGGCTATTTTCTCAACACAGCGTCTGCCGCCGGCCTGCTCAATCAGATCGGTGGAGCCGCGTACGGTGTCACCAAACATGCCGCCGTGGGCTTTTCCGAGTGGCTGGCACTGACGTATGCGCATCAAGGTATCAAGGTATCCTTATTGTGTCCGCAAGCGGTTCGCACCGCGATGACGGCTGATGCGAATGATCAGGGCACAAAGGCTGCTAGCGGGGATGGGATGATGGAGCCTGCACAACTCGCGGATATCGTGGTTGAACATCTGCAGCGAGAAGACTTTCTTATCCTCACGCATGAAGAAGTGAAAACGTACATGCAGCGTAAAACCGCGGACTACAATCGCTGGATCAGTGGCATGAACCGATTATTTCAAAAGTTGTCTGGAGCAGCCTAGAGGGCCTTACGGAACATCCAGTTAACCCGGCTATGAAACTTTATTCAAACCGATGAATGCAGGTGCCTTTCGCAGTCGACACCTAGTGGAGAACACCTGATGGCTCCCTCTGAAGATAGACAGGGTAACGTTTGCTCGGTGACCGAGAAATAGAAGGTGCATGCCCGCTCCCCACCATTGTCTGGGTGAAGAACGGTTTAGCGCTCAAGCAGCAGCGCTAGAGGCAGGTGTATTGACCAGTGCCGCAAACAGCTGCTGATGATAATCTGCATCGCCAAAGAGGCTGTTGATAATCATCAAGCGTTTTACGAAGAAGCCTATCGATAACTCATCCGTCATACCCATACCGCCATGTAATTGGATGGCTTCACCGCCAATCAGTCTTCCTGCACGACCGGCCATCACCTTCAGCGCTAACAAGCTGCGCCGCGCATCGACATCATCATCCTGCGCAGCACAGACTGCGCGTAGCAATAGTGATTTGACGTTCTCACAGGCACCGAACATATCCACCATACGGTGCTGCAACGCTTGGAAAGAGCCAATGGCGACACCAAATTGCTCGCGTGTTTTACAATATTCAAGCGTTTTTTCGTTCAGGGCTTCCATCGCTCCCAGCGCATTCGCACAGATAGCCAGGCGCGCATCGTCAACGATAGGGGTCATCAAAGCATAGCCATCACCGACTGCTCCAATGACGGCTTCGACCTGAACATCCTTGAACGAGAGTGTGGCGGCTTCCTGGCCGTCCGTCATTCGGTACACGGTTCGCTGCACGCCGGTGCTGGAAGCGTCTACCAAAAACAAGGTGAGTCCGGCCTCTTCAGACTGCTCTCCAGCGTTGCGAGCCAGTACGATGAATTTGTCCGCTGCGCCGCCATTGAGAACGACCGTTTTTTCACCGTTTAATACCCATTGCTCACCGTCCTTGTCAGCGCGTGTGACGACGTCAGTCATCTCGTAACGGCTCTGGCGTTCAAGATAAGCGAACGCGCCCTGTAACTCCCCTGCAATAATCTGCGGGATATAGTTTTCGCGCACCTGTTCGCTTGCTCCTGCCTGCAGCAATCCGCCAAACAGCATGACCGTGGCCAAATAGGGCTCTGCCACAAGACCGCGACCGAACTCCTGCATAATGACCATCGTATCGACCGGCCCTCCGCCAAAGCCACCATGCTCCTCGGCAAACGGAATCGACAGCCAGCCCAACTCTGCAAACTGTTGCCAGTGCTCTGCGCTGAAGCCGTGCTCCATGGCGACAACGGCATTGCGCTGATCGAATGCATAATTCTCTGACACGAAGCGAGCAATGCTGTCACGGATGAGGGTTTGTTCTTCACTTAAATTAAAATCCATTGATTATCTCCTACAGGCCTAGTACATATTTGGCCGTGATATTTTTTTGTACCTCGTTAGAGCCACCATAAATCGAAGAAGCGCGTCCTCTGAAATAAAGTTTTTGCGCGGTATCGGCAAAACCATGTCCCAGGCCTGCAGGCGTCAGCTCGCCCTGTAATGTGCCACTGTAATATGCGGCAACATCCATACGCAGCTCCTGGATAGCCTGCTGCAGTTCAGTGCCCTGTATCTTTAACAATGAAGATTCCGGCCCCGGAGGATTACCTTCAGAGATTGCTGCCAATGCACGCAGTTCCGTAAATTCTAGTGCCATGAGCTCAATCTCAATGTCCGTCAGCCGCTTGGCAAAAATAGGATCATCGAGCAATGACTTGCCGCCATTGATCTCCTCACGCGCTTCTTCACGAACGACTGTGAGTGCGCATTTTGAGCTTGCAACTTCTGCGATGTTAAGGCGTTCATGAACCAGCAGCGACTTAGCATACGTCCAGCCCTTGCCTTCTTCGCCGATACGGTTCTCGACCGGGACGCGCACATTGTCAAAAAAGACTTCATTGAGATGGTGAAACCCGTCAATGGTGTTAATAGCGCGTACGGTGACCCCGGGGCTGTCCATGTCGATTAATAAGAACGTGATGCCCTCCTGTTTACGCCCTGAGCTATCAGTGCGAACCAGACAAAATATCCAGTTGGCATACTGTGCATAACTCGTCCAAATTTTACTGCCATTGAGGACGTATTCCTCGCCTTCAAGATCTGCCCGCATTTTCAGCGATGCAAGATCTGATCCTGCGCCTGGTTCTGAGTAGCCCTGACACCACCAATCTTCACTCTTCAGAATTCGAGGGAGAAATTTTTCTTTTTGCTCATCACTGCCGTAGGCAATAATCACCGACGCGACCATCGTCACACCGAACGGAAGAACTTCGGGCGCACCGACGGCAGCGCGCTCTGAGTTATAAATAAACGACTGCGTCACACTCCAGTCAGTGCCGCCGTACTCTACGGGCCAGTGGGGAGCTACCCATCCCTTATGGTACAGCCGGGTTTGCCACTCTTCGGCGCCCTCTTTCATCGTTGCAATATTACCGTAGGTCGCTGCGAGCTCTTTGTCCCAAGCCTCTGCAAGGAACTGTCGAACCTCCACCTGAAACGCTAGGTCGTCTTCACTTAAACGTGTATCCATCATCTATCTCCTGAGTCAAAAATTGTGTGCGCGATACTACAGATGAGCGGTCGCTTTATCCGCGTTAGACCTAATAAGTTCCACAAACTGCGGTAGGAGCTCGTCTGGCAAGTCATGCCCCATACCCTCGATGAGTTCCAATGTTGCGCCCGGAATAAGCTGCGCCGTATCAACACCACCAGACACGGGCACCAGGGGGTCAGCCTTGCCGTGGATCACGAGAGTGGGCGCGACAATCTTTTTTAGCACCCTGCTCCGATCTCCGCCAGCCATTATTGCTACCATCTGCCGCGAATGCCCTGCCGGATAATAAGAACGTTGATAGCTGTCGTTCAGTTTCTCACTCAGAGCTTCATCGGTGGGTGGATAGGCCGGACTGCCAATGAGTCGCCAGGTACGCATCGCGTGCTCATGCATAAGCTTAGCGTCTGCTTTTACCGGTCGTCTCAACATATGCAGTGCAATTTTACGATCCGGCCCGGGCAGCGATTTTCGACCACTGGTCGACATAATAGACGTGAGGGATAGAACCCTAAAGGGAAAGTGCCCCGCCACGAGCTGTGCAATCATGCCGCCCATTGACGCTCCTACTATATGTGCAGACTCTATGTTAAGCGCATCAAGCAGTCCGACGACATCGTTTGCCATGTCGTCGAGTGTATAAGGCAGTGTCAAAGGTAACTTGAGGCGAGAGAAGAGCATGACTTTTAATATTCTAGGCGTAGGCAGGCTATCCATTTTTTGCGAAAGACCAATGTCCCGATTATCAAAACGAATAACGCGATAGCCATGCGCAGCGAGACCAGCACAAAAGTCGACTGGCCACCCAGTCATTTGAGTGCCGAGCCCCATTATCATAAGCATCACGGGATCTTTAGGGTCACCAAATTCTTCGTAGGCCAAATCAATGCCGTTGGCATTAATATACTTTTCGGTCATGCTTATCCCCGTCACAATATATCGGCTTGCAGGCCATGCAATACAGTGATTCAATCATCCGCGTTTTCAAGACATCCGTGTGTTTTGATAGTCCGTGATCGTAATATAGTGACATTATATATGTCACTATATGAGTTGCCAACCAACGAAGGAGGGTTTTTGACCTCGAGTGCACTATGGAAACACACACAATAAGCGCTAACAGGCCCTATGTCGTTTCAAGTCTTGATGAGGATACGCGCGTTCTGCGCGAGCGGTTCAATGACTGGGGCTACTTGTACATCAAACGTTATATTCCGCTGCTAGACTGTGAGCGTTTGTTAGACGCGGTATTGCTCGCGTGTGACCCCTACATTCGCCGCAATGCGTCCAGTTCGCCCCACCTTGAGGGGGAGCCGTTTTTTGAAACAGACCCTGTTTGGGATGAAATCTATCCCAAAATTCAGTCGTTGGAAGCATTCCACACGTTTTTTCATCAGCAACACGTTCTCAATCTTATGGAAATCGTTACTGGAGCTCCTGTCTTTGTCTACCCTATGAAAATGGCGCGAATCTCAACACCAGGAAAAATTGGCTTTGAAACGCCTCCTCATCAAGATGCCCACTCACATCACGCTGGACCGACAATGGCCGGGTTCTGGGTCCCTTTACACGACGTGAGCGAACCGATGGGGCGGGTCAAGGTGCTACCCAAATCCCATAAGCTCGGCGTGCGACCTGTCTTTAATACCCAGGGCGTAGGTGGTGTTCAGTGCGAGATTTATGAGAACGAAACGACCTGGCATGTTTCCGATGTTGAGGCGGGCGATGTGCTAATTTTTCACTCATGCACTATCCACAAGGCCGAGCCAAATACGACGTCCGAGGCTGTGCGTATCAGCGTGGATACACGCTTTTGCGATCACGGCGCAGCTGTCTTTTCAACAAATCTTGACCCACATCATGGCTGGCGGATAGAGGGGTTGGACTGGCCATCCATTTACAGTGGCTGGCAAAACAGCCAATACCAATACTATTGGCGCGACTACCCGGGCCTATTTTAGCTCGCCTGCTCACTCTCCACAGAATAGGTTGTGTACGGATGGCATCGCTCGATACTGACGTTGGTGTCTCACTGTCGAGCACGAAGGTGACGCTGGATCACCCTTGCGAATAGCCACAGCCTATCCTGTCCCCACAGTGCCAATAGCTCTTTCCCCGTTTCATCGAGCAGACGGAAGCTCGGCACGCCCCAGAGGCCAGACGCGTACATCTCTAGGCGGTTAGTTTCAAGCAATGCTTCCCAGCCAGGCTGCCCTACTCTCTTCTTTGCCTCGCTCCACTCAAGCCCGGCCTTCTCCACCATTTTTTTAAGGCCTGCGTCATTGTTCAGATTAATAGATTCAACGAAGGCGCAGCTCAAAAAGGCACTGATTAACGCAACACCCCTGCCCTGCTCACATGCCCATGGGTAGAGTGAGTATCCGCGACGAGCAGGGTTGCCAATAGGATCATAGAAATTACCAAACGGCACGCCCGCAGCGTGTGCCTCTCTGGCAGCATCTGCGAATATATACATGCCTTTCTGGCGGGTAGCGGGCACACCACGCATGACCATTGGAAGCACCGGGCGTACCGCCAGCGTCACACCCGTATCGCGCGCGAGTTTAACCACTCGGTCAAAGATGACAGCCGTGTAGGGACTGCGCAGTGATGCATACACTTCCAGCGTCAGGCTGCCATCATCCTGCAGTTGTCCTGTCTCTATTGGTGGGCGAGGCATCAACAACGCTGCATCGCTTGTTTGAGCGACCCCAAGCTCAGAAAATCGTTGTTCTAGGTGGTACAGCCTGTCGACACCCCAGTACCACTCTTCACCGTAATAAAACATACCGCCTGAATAGTGCTTCAACGCATTTTGGCGTCTGTTGCCCGTGGCAATGCAGTCAGCGGTATTCGTATCCGATGCACAGCCTAACTGCTGAGCCAGTGCTTTCAGCGTCAATTCGTCGTCGGCCCATAGCGCACGACCCACTTCTGCTGCGCACTCAACAAATCCAGCAGAATTCTGTGCCGCAAGTATGCTCGATGCGAGTTTCACTAGCCCGGGAGACAAGGGCTGATCATGTTGTGGAAATTCCAACCCGTATTCCGGTGCAACCTGACAGGCGTCATGCCGAGACAGCTTTAGAAGCAGCTCGGGTTCTGGTGAATTTTTGCCCTGCGGCCCTGCCACAATATGGCATACGATTTTTATCTGGTACCGTTCAGATAGGGACTGCAGCACTTGTGCCGCCAGATGGCTGTAGCCGTCGTCTACCTGATGAAAGTACTCGACTACGTGTGGCTGACCCAGTTTCTCCCGTTCTTTTTCAAGCGACGCACGCCGCTTGATGAGTCGCTTCGGCTGACACAACCTTGTCATTACACGTGAAGTGAGCCAGCGCATTACCGGACTGGGGTCCATGGTGGCGGCCCCGCCCTGCTCTTTAAAGTTATCAGACATAGTAGCTCCCTTCTATTGGCTTGCGATGATGCGCTGCATTAACCGGGTTACCAGTCCAGTGCTGGCCTTTTTATTCAACCCCTGGTGTTCCCGCAATCGATTCCAGTATTCAAAGGAAGCTATCGCATCTATCATTTCACGCTCTTCTGACGGGAGCCTCTTGAGCTCTGGCAGCCAGTCGTCGAGATCCTTGCGCATTTGGCCTTG
>MEHZ011470983.1_pt1 | contig 10768 bp, 3 predicted proteins | sample 897221 | NCBI WGS metagenome assembly MEHZ01 (sample SAMN05514161, study PRJNA337945) | marine metagenome | isolation source: marine surface water | place: Arctic Ocean | collected 2007-12-13 | reverse complement strand
CTTTAGTTCCTTCTACTTTAATTATATTGTCTAATCTTTTTCTAGCCGTTTCAGCTGTTATATCTCCAATTAATTGCTCATATATTAATTTGTTTTGAGCAGCAGTAACAGCAGGGTTTTCAGATAAAAAAGCATCAACTTCAACATTATATCTTTTAGCATCAGTCTCTCCAAATCTGTTTAGTTTGTTAGGATTAACATAACCTCTATCAGATTTATATTCATTGTATTTTCTTATATCTGGACTAATAACATCTTTCCACTCTCTTTTACCCTCTAAAGCTTCTTCTATTTGTTTTTTTAATTCAGGGTGTAATTTATCTTTCGATGACCAACTCTCTATTAAATTACCGTTTTTATCTAAGCTTCTTTCAGGATGATCAAGTATTCTTCTTGTACCATCTCTGCCTATAACCTCTTGGTTGTAATTCTCATGTAACCACTTTTTTAAACCAGTCCAAACTTTATCAGACTTAGTCATTCCTTTTATAACTAGTTGAGAATATTCACTAAATGGAAGCATGTGTTCTTCATAGCTAATACCTTTGCCTATTTCTTTACCTACTATAGTAGCAAAATTTCTTAATGGATGAGAATTAGAGTTAGGATGCCATAGCATGTAAGATACTACATCTAGATTTTTAGGATTCTTTTTGTATATATCTCTAAAAACATCAAGTATTAAATCTTTTCCTTTTTCAATATCAGCAAAATCTCTTTTATTATTTTCTACTACTTGTTCTGGAGTGAATTTTTTTGTTTTAATAGTTTCAGCATTTATAACTCTATCTATTAATTTTATTTGTTCAGGCGTGAATTTATTATATTTTTCTGAATTAGATTTAAATAAATTTTTAACTTCTTTTTGAAAGTCTTTTGTTTGTAGAGTTAAACCTGCATCTAAAGCTAGTTTAGTAGGTTTCATTTCTTCTATAGCTTTAGCTTTGGCTTGCTTTTCACTCAAGCCATCTTTCATGAATTTTTTAGTGTAATTTGTTATTCCTGTTTCATAATCACCTAGAAAAGGAAACTTATCTTTAATAGCTTTTTTAAAATCAGATCTAGAACTAAAAACTCCTGATGTTATAAATTTCATTCTTTTACCATCGTAAAAAAGATTACCGCCAATATCCATTAAGTCTCCTAATACTACTTCTCTCACTCTATCAACAACACCTTTAGTGCCTAATATTTCAGATATAGCCTTTGTTTTACCTTGCTCGTTAACTACTTCCGCGATTAATTTTTCAGACATAGATAACTTACTAGCGCCAGCCTTAATATCAGCTACTAATTTTTTTGCAGCAGCTGTTTCACTAGGCATTTTAGATCTTATAGCTTCGTTAGTTACTTTCATAGCTTCTACCATTGCCATACCTTTAGCTAATTGACCATTGACAGTTCTGTCATATGTTTTTAAATCTTTGCCTATTAATAAATCTCCTTGTATTTTAGCTATTACCTCTGGTGATGCATTCTTAAATTCAGGCTTTAGTTTGTATACAGCTGTTTGGCTAGTTAATCCTCTAGATCGCTTACCTGTTGGCTCGTAAAAGTATTTAATTATTCTTGTTGGCAAGCCAATACCTCTACCTAGAACTTCTCTTGATACGTCAATAGATTCTCCTTGTCTGTTTATTATAGCCTCTTCACTAGTAACGTTTGTCTCAGGCAGTGTTTTTATAAATCTTTTTATATTACTATTATCTGAAAAGAATTTTTGTATATTACCAAACTCAGAATCACTTATAACACCTTTCTCACCTTCTTTAGCAGCCTTACCTGTTTCTATATTTATAAGATTCTTAGCAAATGTTAAATTCTTTTTAGGATTAGATATTTTTTCGGCTGGTACTTTAAATATTAACTCACCAACTTCACCAAGTTGTTTTTTAGGTGCACCACCTACGCCTGGTTTTAAGTCTTGAAGCTCTATAGTTTCAGCTATTTCTAATATTTGTTTTTTCTTTCTGTTAGCCTCTTTACCTTCAAAAGTACTTATTTGTCTTTCAGTTTCTTTAACTGCTGACTCTTTACCTTCAACTATAGTTTCTGGCGTACTAGTATCAGCAATTTGTCTAGCAGTTTCAGAATCAATACTAGTAGTCTTAGCTTTGTCACCTATTTCACCTTCATAAAACTCTTGACGCTTAGGTCTTATATTACTATTAATCCATGTAGAAAGCTTAGTGCTGCCGTCGTATCTCTCTAGTATACCGACAAACTCTTTGTTTATAAAAGACACTGCATTTTTAGAAGGTATATCTCCTTTGGCTACGTCGTAACCTAAAGCTTTTAATCCAATGTTATTGTATTGTTTTACTAAATCCTTTACACCATCTTCACCAATAGTTCCATTTTTATATTCTTTAGCAAGCTCATCTGCTTTTTTCTCTGACAACTGTATAGTTACATCACCATCTTTCACAAGCTCTTTATAAGCTTCTTGAGCTTCTTTAACTTTAGCTTTACCTTCAGCCGTCTGCTCTACTCCTGTAAAAAAGTAATCAACTACATCACCTCCATTTTTAAGTTCAGTAATTACATCTGCACTCACTTCTTTAAATTTAATATCTTTAACTAAACTATTTAATGCTCCTTCGTTTTGTAATTCTAAAAACTCGTTAATAAACTCTTTTTCAATATCAACATTTCTTTCTTTACGATTAACCATGTCTTTATAACCTGGTCTTTTATTCATTTCAGCTTCTACTCTATTTAAAACGCCTATCTCCTTAAGTCTAGATTTAAATTTATCAATGTAATCTAAGTCATCTTTAATTATAGTCTCTCTAGCGGCTTCTAAATCACCCTCAGAGCCGGCTAGATCTTTAACTCTTTGATCTACAGCTCTTGAATCAAATCTATTTTCCCAAATCGGATGAAATACTTCATGTTTTAAAGTAGATCCTTGAAATCCTTTTACTACATATTCTTTACCACCTGACTCAAATCTGTACTCACCTTTATTAGGAACCATTACATCTTTGTTTATTACAAAAGTAGGTTTACCATCTATAACAGTTTGAAAACCAAAACCAACAGAATTACTTTCTTTACCATCTAAACTAGACTTTAACTTAATGAACTCTTCATTGTTTAATTCTTTTATTTCAGAACCTTCTGCTTTAACCTGTTCTGCATAGTCTACAGTTTCTTTTATTCTAACTTTAGTATCTCCTTGAGCTAGGTCTATTAAATTAGTTTGTTTCTGTTGTTCTAATAATATATTGGCTTCTACTTCTTTATTTTTAAAATTAAAAGCAGCTTCACTTAAAGATTTATTATCGTATTGTGATTTTAAATTAGCTTTTATGTTAGCGTTTGTTTGTTCATTTATAGAGCTTTCTATATAGTTTTTAAAATTTTTACTATTAGGATCTTTAAAAAATTGTTGAGCTTCATTATAAGATGTTTCTGAAAATTTATAAAGACTAGAAGCTGTAGCATTGTCAAACCCTATAGATTTTAATTCTAAGACAGGAGAAGATCCATTATTTGCAAATCCAGCATCTACTAAATTTTTAATGTCAGTAGAGCTTAATTTATTACCTTTATCTAAAGAATTAATAGTAAGTTGTAAGTTTTTATAAGTAGTATTCCAGTTTTCTACATCAACAGGATTTTGTATATCTATAGCTTTTTTAATACCTATTCTTTTACCTAAAGCTTTAACTCCGGCCATTTGTTCTCTAGCTTGTTCAGGTGATAAATCTTTGTTTATTGCTATTTTATCTAATTCTATATTAACAGCTTTGTCTATTTCTTTTTTAGACCAATTACCGGTTTTTTTAGGTTTTAAACCTATTTGATTAGCTAGTCTATTCCACTGAGCCATATCTTTATTTATTGTAACCATGTCACTATTGAAATTATCAACTAATTTCTTCATGCTCTTATTTGGATGAGCACCTGACATAAACAATAAAGCTCCATAAGTTTCTATAAAACTATCAGCATCTGTTATATGATGCCATAACTCACTCATGCTCTGATCACTACTACCTGAAGCTATATCAAAAGCTCCAGAAGTTAATTCACCAGCTTTTATAGCTGTAGCACCTATAATAGGAGCACCTGCGAATTTAAGAGCACCACTAACAGTACTAGGGCTATATTTATTAGTAAAATTAACAACATTACCTAAAGCAGGGCTTTTTGTAGCATAACTAGCTATAGCTTTTGGCATTACTTTACCTAACCAATTAGTTCCTAAATGACTTATTTGAGAACCTACGGCAAATGGAACTACAGCCATTTTTTCTGATCCAAAAACATTGCTACCTATAGTATTACTACCAACTAATCCAATAGATTCTTGAAAAACTCCACCGCTAAAACCACCAAAAGCTTTTGCTGTTTTTTCAACAATTCCAAAATTCTTCATACCACCAGCTATAATATCTGAAACACCTGCGGTAATTTTACCAACCCTAGCTGCTCCACCTAATATGCCCATTGAAAAATAAATCTCAGCACTCATTTTGGCAAACCCAGGTAATTGAGCTAGTAATTTTTCATTAGAAAAATATTCTTCGCCAGGTTGCTTGACATAGATATCGCCAGGTAAACCCATTGTTTCTATTTCTTTTTTCTTAGCTTCAAAACCTAATTCGTCTTCCATAGCATATAACAATGTATTTTGCATTTCATTAATGCCAAGTGTCATATCTGAAAATCCAAAAGCTTTTGCAGTTTCTTCACCTAAGATGCTACCTGTGCTTTGTCTATCTAATTTAGTTATATCAACATTTAAACCAATAGCAGTTTGTATTGTGTTAAATTTTTTCAATGCCTTATTGTAGTCTTTAATTAAAGGACTTGAACCTTGAGGCAAAAAACTTAAGTTTGAAGGTGCAATACCAGTTTCAGACATACTTTTTAAGTCTAAAAAATCTTCACTAAGCTTTTTATCACCTTTACCTGGTGACATACCTATATCCATCAATAACTCATTACCTTTTTGAACTAGTAAAGATTGATCAAATATACCTTCTTCTCCTTTTTCTGAAAGCAAAGCAGCTATAGTAGATAATTCGTTTTCAGCTTTAGAATATAATTTAAACATTTGATCTACACCTAGATTTTTTAATTGTTTAACTTCTTCTTCTTGTTCACCCTGTATTTCTTGTATTTCTACTTTAGACAATCTAGTTTTATCTACAAAATTTCCATTTTTATCAACTAATTTTTTAATTTTTTCTGAATCAAATATTTCTTTTAAAACATTATTTTTTTCTTCTTCTGTTTTAGAATCTTGCCATTTATTATACAACTCATCACCGGCAAAGGATTTAGCTCTAGCATCTGAAGTTTCTACCATATTAAACTTCATTTTTTCTATAACTTTCTTTTCTAGTTCTTCAGGTTTTAAATTATTGTTTTCTGAATATATTTTACTAGATATATAATCAAAACGTTTTTCATCATTTTTTTCTTCTCTTGACTTCTCAAGTACAGAGTATATATCATTATTTTCAGAAAGAGCATTTTCGATAGCTTCATTATAAGAAGTAGTTGGGGTAGAATTACCTTTTGACGTGAATGGGTTTGTTGATGGTTGTTCAGATACAAGACCAGTTGATCCTTCTTCAAACTCTGGTAAGTTTTCAACTCCTAAATCTTTTAATATATTTACATCTTCAACAGTGTAATTGTTAGTTATTAAAGCCTTAGACATAGCTGGATCATTAACAGCTTGAGTTACTAATTCTTTTTTAATAGAAGCTTTTTTTTGAGTTTCACTCTCTACAAATTTAGTAAACTCAGGAGAACTAATAAGAGCCATTGGTGGTAGTTCTTTTAGTTTTTTATCTTTAGTATAAGATTTTTTTAAATCTTTATTTACATCGTTAAAACCAACCATTTCAGGTTGTTCAACTGGATTTTTATTAAAATCTACTTTCTGATTAAAATCTATTTTATTAAAATTAGCTTCATTTTTAAAATCTTCAGGTGTTCTAGGCTGTGAAGCCGAAGAAGTATTTCCCGAATTGGATTCCGTATCTGCTGTATTTTTCGACGCCGCATCCGCAGTCTTCACAACGTCTTTTTCCTTTTTTGCTACCGAATTAGAAGGTGGTATAAACCCAGTTTTAGATTTTTCTTCTTTTTCTTCTTTTTCTTTTTCTTTTTTCACAGAGTCTTTTGGTGGCGTAAAGTTTATCATTTTATTTTGTATTAAATATTAAAGTTTTATTTTATTGATTAAGAGATGGATTATACCCAGGCCCACCACTAATCTCATCTATACTATCTACAACTTTAGTTTTCAGTCTTTTTTCAATAGTAGAGTTTGATTCTTTCTTGTAGGTTATACCATCTAAGCCTTCCATCTCCTCATCTTCATCTAAAGCATCCCATAGCTCATCCCATTTTTTTTGCTTCATTTTATCTAAATTAATTTTTTTAATTTTCTCTTCTTCAGGATCTCCTAATAGTTTTATTCCTTTACTACCAGCGTTTAATAGTGAGACATGAGATAAATATTTTAAAGTTGGCAAATAAAATTTATTATAAAATTCATCATATTTTTTAATATCTTCAGCGCTACCAACGCCTGGCTGTAAGTCTAAACCGGCAGAATCAAATTGTATACCTTTTTCTTTTGAACCAAAAGGCTTTCCACCCATTTGATCTTCCCATATGCTTTCAAAATAAACTTTATTTTCTAATATTGCTTTAAACTGGCCTCCACTAGCATATCTTTTTTGACTAGGATTTAAATTACCAATTGATCTATTTTTATATAAAACTTGTTGATCTGGAGTCATTTGATAGTTAACTATTGGATTACCCTCTTCGTCTTTGCCGCCATCTATAGAGCTAACATACTGAGGGTTAAATTTAATTTTATCATCATCTGCTTTAACTAGATTATTAAAAGCATCTGTAGTAAAACCTGTTGTTTTTACAGCGTATTTAAGATAAGGATCTTTTTGTGATTCCATCATTTCATTCATTTCATCTAAATTAAGAATACCACCTTTTACCTTTTCGCCTTTTTTATTAATTCTAGTTAAAGTAGGATCTTCTATAATAGTTTGATTATTATCAGTATAAATAAGTAAATCTTTTGAAGACTCATCATTAGCCATTACTTTTCTAATAATATCTAATTGGTAAGCCGGAGCTCCAGCTACGCTTAATCTTTCGCCACTACCGACAGGAGCATTAGCAGCCTTTTCAATTAATCCAGCCAGAACTCTTATATTAGGAATAGCTCTACCAAGTGTGTCTACCTCTGATCTTATGCTAGATAATTCTATTTGGCCTAGAGATGTATCTTTCATTAACCCAGCTTGCATAGACATATTAATTTTACCATATCTTTCTATCTTACCTGAAACATTTTGTAAAACTTTTGTGTCAAATACATCATAATTTGTTTTATAAGCTTTAGAACCAACTTTATCGTATAGATTTTGTTTTTGTTTTAAAACAGATCTATTTACACCATCTAAAGCCGCTTGTTTTGGAGCTAAAGCATTTTTTGATGACTTAGCAAATGAAGTTATTACTCCACTAAGGGTATCTTGATTAGCCGCTTCTCTTTTAGCATCTGAATCTAATCTTTCTTTTGCATTTTGTTTTTCTATTTCTAAAGATGGACTTCCTTCGTAAGATGGGTTTTTATAACTCATATTTTATTTATTTATTTTATAGCATCAACTGGTTTGAGCAGCTAGTAATTGAGCTGCGGCATCTGCAACTCTTTTATTGTAATTATCTAGTTGTTGAGCAGATCTATCAATGTCTTGATTTTGTCTTTGTTCACCAACACTAAAAGCAAACTGTCTACCTGCAGCAAATTGATTCTGAACATCAGTAGCTCCTTGACGGCTAAGTCTATCAACATCAGCAGCTCCTCTTGCTATGTTCATTTGTAGATCATTAGCACCTTGTGCTTGTTGAGCCTGAAGCTCAGCTGCTCCTCTTGCTTGTTGAGTTTGAATATTAGTAGCACCTTGTGCTATTTGAGTTTGTATTTGCTGAGCACCTTGTGCAGCAGCTTTTTGATTAGCAGCTTCTTGTTTTTGTAAGTCAGCTGAAATACCTCTTTTACTTTGTAATGCTGCCTGAGCTAAGGCTGTTGCTCCACCAGCTCCAGCACCACTAGCTCTCATAGTATCTAAAGTATTAGCTAAAGCTATGTCAGCTTCTTCAGCTTGAAATTCTGATGCTTGAGTAGCTACTCCTAGATTAGCCATTTCATTACTCATGCCAGCAAATTGATTTGTCATTCCATCATATTGATTGGTCATGCCAGCAAATTTATCTGTCATATTAGCATATTGATTAGTCATGCCAGCAAACTGATTTTCTAATTGGTCATTTGGATTTATAATAGCTTGTCTTGCCTCTACCATATCTTTTAACTGTTGCTCTTTAACTTTTCTAACCTCTGCTTGTTGTTGACCTAGTGTTTTTGCCTTTTCTTTTAACTGATCTTCAAGTTTTTTAGCTGCTATTGCTTTTTGATTCTGAGTATCCCAAGGTGTCATTTCATCCCAAGGATTTTTACCATCTTCAAAAGAGCTAAAGTCAGTAGCGTCTGTTATTGCATCACCTACATCGCCTCCAATTGCACCGCCTACAAATGACCCAACTCCACTAACTGCATCTTTAAACCATCCCATTTTTATATTTTTTTTAAATTAATTTTATGTAGAAGAAACTACATACTTAGAACTAGCAGACCATAATTCTTTTGGTCCTCCTAATTGAGTAGTTGCGTCACTTTGTATTTTTATTGTAGCAAAATATCCTTTTATACCACTCATTTGATTTCCAAATATTACTTCTCCAGCTCTAACAGCTGAGTTAGAAACTAAATTAGCTACATATCTATTTTCTTTTCTGTCAAATCCAGCTCTTAAAGGTTGTCCGGTTACAGTGTCAGTATATAATCCTTCATCATAACTTCTTATACCAATTAAAGTTACTGGATCCACATAGTTTTTGTCTTGATCTCGAATATATGCTGAAGGGTTGGAAGGGTTTGGATCAAAACCAGTAAACCCCGAGACATATGATGTTATTTCCCAGCCATTACTACCTTCGTAAGATATAGTTTGAAAGTTTTTCTGTATATTAGGCCTTGGATTAATAACAAAAGTGACATTAGATGGACTTCTTACTCCGTAAAATAAGCCTCTATTATCTACTGTTGTGTCATCATAATGTAAATATAAGTTATATTGATCAAGACTATAAAATTTATTTAAAACACTAAACATATTAGTAGGCTTAAACGTAAAAAAACTTACCCATCCATTTATTTTTTCATCAAAAGAAATAGTATCATAAGAACTTTCACTTGAACTAACTTGATTAGGTGTTTTTTGTAATGATAATAAATAATTCTTATTATGTATATCCCAACCTCCAATTAATTTTCCTTTAGTATTATATTTAAAAATAACAGTAGTAGGAACGGTTGAGGTAAAAGGTAAGGAATACAATATTTCTGCAAATAACGATCCACTAATACTTTGCACAACTACATTAGTTACATAAGTATCAATAGGTTGATCTTGTATTGCCATACCTACAGTTGGTATATCCGCTAAACTTGGAATAGACACTTCAAGCATAGCTCCACCCGCAACCCCACCAGACGTTTTGGTCAATGAAATAGTTTGAGGGGTTGGTTCATCAAGAATTAAAGCAAGATTGTCTCTAAAATAATCCATCATACCATACATGCTTATTTCTGTTAATCCATCGTTTGATAACCTCATTACAGCATTACGGTTTTTGTCAGTAAAATACTTCCTATAGTTATATATTGCAAATGATTCTGGATTTTTACTTATTCCGTACTCTCCTTTGTAAGGTACAAACTGTCCTATAACATTAGAACCAGCTTGAGTTTGTGTACCACTTTCAGTTGTATATATAGTATCTTTGTCTATTAATGCTCTATGTATTTTGTTTTCTTGAAATACAATAAGATTTGTATCTTCAGAGTAAGTTTTTTGTATTGATCCATGCAATGGATCTAGTGATCTAGTTATAGATTCTGAAACAGAAAATACATTAGTTTGATTTATTCCAGTTCTAGAATTGTAAACACCAGAGTATATTAATGTATTAATTCTTTTTTGTTGTATTGGGAATGGCTCATCTAAATATGCCCTAACACCTAGATCTGTTGAAACATTGTTATATCCACCTCTTATTCTTGATTCTTCAACAAACCAATTCCAAGGTCCACCAACATTTCTCGAAGGATCTAATAGAATATCCCATTTTTGCCCGTTAGTTCCTGATCGATTTGGTAAAGTAGTATTTCTTCTACAAGAGCCTGGAAAAGAAACACCTGGATATGCACTTGATCCTGGAAGACGTTCTGATTGCAAGTTCTTTAAAATATAAGTATTAAAATATTCTACCTCTATAATTGTTGACATATTCTTTATTTTTAATTAACCACCTGTAGGTGGGCTTGGTAATACTTCAACTGTACTAACCCCGGCATCAATTGCGTTATTTAATTCCTCAACCAGACCAGTTGTTGAAGTTTCCCAAAATATTTCTAATCTTGACATTGGTGGATCAACTTCCAATATAGATATAGCTTGACTAAGACCGGTTAGACGCGGAGTTGATGTTAATACCGGAGATGGAAGTGGATAATTTGATAAACTAGAAAAACTAGAATACCCAGCTTGCGTAGAAAAAGTACTTATTCTACCAACTGGAGGATTACTCTTAGCATCGTAAATTCCTGGTGCAGTTGTAATAACCTCAGGTGGACTAGCTG
>MEHZ011639525.1_pt1 | contig 10773 bp, 18 predicted proteins | sample 897221 | NCBI WGS metagenome assembly MEHZ01 (sample SAMN05514161, study PRJNA337945) | marine metagenome | isolation source: marine surface water | place: Arctic Ocean | collected 2007-12-13 | reverse complement strand
AATACTCATTGCAACATAGTTTGTACGCTCGTACATATCTGTGTCAAAATATTCTACAAGTTGTTCTGCACTGTATGTCTTAACTAAGCAAGTAAAAATACCTGCTGTGGCTAACACGTCTGCCATTTCAAATGTACCAACACCATCCATATTTGCTGCCATAACAGGCGTGCCTCGCCAGTGCCTATGTTCAATGTTGTCTGGAAATTCTGGCTTATAGTTACGGAATGTGTATCCACGTTCTAGGTCTACATCCTTACGGCTACCTAGTGTGCTACGCTTAGGACGTATAAGAACATCCTTATAGTCTAATTTTACGTCTTCGTCAATTCTCATACTTTCTCTCCGTAATTAAAACTTATTGATATTCTATCTGTATTTGATTTATTACCTTGCACACTATGTTTTAACCAACTAGGAAAAATATATAATGCATTAGTTTTTCCAGCATACGTTGCACGAGTACTTGTGTAATAAGTTTCTTTTGCTACTTTAGTAGGTATGTGGTACTCGGCATTGTCATTGCGTTCAAATTGTATATTACCTTGTTCGGATGTAGCATCAACATAGTACACTCCGCTTAGTACACTACCTACGTGATTGTGTAAGTGGTTATAACTATTTGGAGGATTTATATTAATCCATAAGTTTTGTATTTCTAAATGATGCATTCCTACTTGATTTGCACAGGTATTCATTTCGTCATTTAGAAGTTTTACAAGCCGATCAATAGCAAGACAATCGCCGTTTTTTATATCTTGACTTTGGAAGCCGTTATAGTTACTAACAATGCGGCCTTGGTTAGTTTCTCGTAGACCGTATGCAAAGGATTTAACTTCTGCATTATCAACTACGTGTATAACTGAGCTCCAGACTACACTAGGAAACCATAGTTCCGTGTGCATTGCCATTGTTTAACGCCTTTTAGATTTACTAGTAGGACGTAGTCCTTCTAGTTCTCCGTCACGTACTTTCTTTCTCCAACGTGCAATACCGGCAGCTTTTGCTCTAGCACGTTTCTTGCTAGGCTTAACAAACTCTTGGCGATCACGTACTTCTTGAATAATTCCAGCTTCTGCAACTTTCTTCTTAAAAATTCTTAATGCTTTGGTTACATCACCATTACGAACTTCTACAGTTAAACCACTTTTCGGCTTATCGGTAGAACTTTTATTGTAACTACTGTTTCTATTATTATTATAACTTCCGTTATTATTGTGTTGTCTCAAGTTGTTCTCCTATTGAGTTGTATAACCAATCAAGGTTATATATTCTGTTTTTACTTAGTATATTATACACTACATTCTCACCTTTTGTCAACCAGTAAACATTAGAATGGCCTAATAAATAGGAAATTATATCTACGTGTTTTGGTGCAAAGTTATCTATGTCAAGCACAACATAGTCACTTCTATGTACAATATCTAATAACCAATTAATAGTTGCTTCGCTATCAGACTGTTCATACATATATACATTAAGGTCTTTATCAAAGTTTTCAATTAAATTTTGAAGCTGAGATTTTGTATCATCAGTAGGGTATACTAATGTAAATGTTAGATTATAGTTATCTAACTTGTCTGGCGGTGTGATTAAATTTATTTTGAGTTTTTTAGTGTGTTCCATATTGAGCCATCTTGTTGTTCCTCGTTTTGTATATAGCCCTCAGATTTTACTGTTGTTTCCTTTGTGACTTGTTGCCCGTCTTCTTTCATCACATAGGTTTTAGATTCTAATTCTTCTGGATAAAACATCCTGTTTGCTGTGTCTGGTATATCCTTGTTACTTGATTCTTCCGAAGATTCTAAACTTTTTTTTTGAGGTTCTACTTTAGAATACTCTCTTGCAATATCTTGTTTTACATCTTCATTAAGTGTCATTTCATCTTCAAGTCCAACAAACTCACCATCAAACTCGTTGTCTATTTCTTCTTGATTTATGTCTTCAAACTTAGGAACTTCTAGTTCTTCGGGTACTTTAACAGGATCAATATTAGGAGGTATGTTGTTAACTATTGCTTGTGCTCTTGCTCGTTCAAACTCTTGTCTCTCGAGCCGAAGACGTTCACCGTTGTCATCTTCGAGTTCTTTTCTACGGAAGTCAAAGGTATATTGTGCGGCTATTAATAGTAGGACAGCAAGTGGATCAAACACAAAGATAATAATTACAATTACCCAACGTACAGCTTCTTCGAGCATATTTTTATCTGCTTGTTCGCCATAAACAAATTCAGCAATATACTTGATAGGACCTACTTCGGCCTCTAGTTTACGATATTCTGATTCAAGCGTAATCTTTTGTTCTGATAAGTTTTCGATCTCAGAAGACGCAATTCGGACTCGTTCGAACTGCTCGTCTATGGCCTTTTGGATATCATCTTGGTTTTGTGTATCGCCTAGTTGGTCACGTAGTCGGTTAATCAATACATTTGATTGCGCAATTTGTTTGTCAGCATTATCACGTAGTCGTGTTATTTCTGTACGGGCAGATGTTACTGTTGGAGAGTTAGCAGACGCTTGTAGCTTTTGTATCCATTCACTGCGCTCTACTTTTTTAACTTCTTGGAAGTCGGTAAATGCTTGCGCTGTTTTTGGTCCATATTCGCCGTCAGCTTTAGACCCAATCATTCCTTGTGCTTTAGCAATGTCTCCTGCATCAATATACGATTGTAACGTGTCTAACTCTGTGTCAATCTTATCTAATTCACTTTGGAATAGTGCTGTTACATTAGCAATGATTGTATTCTGTTCTTTAATAGCAGGCTGAATACGTGTGTATGCTGATTCAATACGTTCTTGTTCTTTGTCAATTTGCTCTTGTACATTTGCATCTGCGCCTGTTTCACTTGACTCTAAAGCACGTACTCTATTTTCAGCTCTGCCTACAATACCTAGCTGTCTATCAATTTCACTTTGTAGTGTTTCTACTCTAGCAACACTTTCTTCACTTGCACTTGTTTGTTCAATGTGTGCTTTACTTAGGAATCCAAAGATGCCCATACTAGTAATAAACATAAGAACAATAACAGCAATGCTTAGATAACTTTTAAGCCACCACGTTGCTTGTTTCCAATACTTATGTAACCATACTGCGGTAACAAGTTTGGACACTTCTAGTACGCCACCCATAATCATAATAGGTATTGCCGCGGCGGCAAAAATTGCCACAAGGCCTGCGACCGAGTAATATATTGCTACAGCACTAATTGCTAATGCTGTAATGAGAGTTAATATTGCTAAAAACATAGTATACTATTTAACCTGTTTAATGTAGTTCATTATCTAGTCTGATATCCCGACCCAACGCCATTTGTTCTGTGTGCCACTACTTTGACACGCTGTTTCTTCAAAGTGTCGTGATTTACCTTTGACTGTAATCATACTGTAAATTACACGACAATAGCCACTACTGATAGGATACCCGTGTACTGCTTTTACACTGCCCTTAGCAGTATGTTCGTACCAATTATATAAAGTTCCATAATCGCTTTCTAGTGCGGCGTGTACTGCACTATTTTGCTTACGTTTCTGTTCATCAGTTAGCCTATGCCTCGACCAATCTAATACATCAATTGCAAAAGTAATTGAGCTTGCACTAGGTGCATAATTTGTTTTTGCACTTCTAGTAATGCTTTCACTTTGTTGTGGCATATGACCACAAGCAGTGATGCTACCTAACAGTGCCGTTAATATTAAGAACTTCCCAACTACCGTCAAGTTTCTCACATCTCACTCCTCTTACTTCCACTGTTGTATTCCATCGACGTTCTGGGTAAAAAAATTCTTCACACTTACTGTCGATACCTGCTCTTGCAATTTGCATTGATTGCCCAGGACGGTCAGTACATTGTACAACTGTTGCACTACTTACGTTAGTACCGTCCTGTTTAAGTATTGCTTGATCTGTGTAGCAGTATTGAGGTGTGTAATTATAACTGTCGTTACTTGCACATCCTGCTAGACCAATAATACTAATACTAGTTATTAGAAGCAAGTCTCGCACTTGAGTTCTCCGCTACTAGTGAATCAAAAACTGCTTTAGGCATTTTAAGTTTTACAAAAGTATAGTGCTTACCAGCGTAGATATAAGTTCCACGTTCTTCTTCAAGATGTTGTGTAATTGCGGTGTCTGATACTGTGTATGAAATAGTAGTACGAGTAGTTTTTACATCATTTACAAAATCTAATTTTGTTTTTGAATTAACCATTCCGTTAATTCGCTTTGCAAAGTTGTTCATTGAAATTGCGTACATTTGTTCTTCAGCGGCTTGTTGATGAATACTTTCACCTGCGCCACACGCATATGCAAATTCTTCTTTCCACCAAAAGAAGCCTTCTGCTCCTGATTGTGCGCACGAAGCATACCATTTAGGCTGTGCGTATGAATCTCGTTCTGAGATAACTGTTGTACTTGAACAAGCACCTAATCCAATTAGTAGTGCGCCTGTTGCGAATGCTTTAGTAAGTTTGCCTTTATTCATTTGCCTATTCTCCATAGTGGGTTGTTTATTCATTACTCTATAAGTATACGATAGATTTGTCATAATGTCAAGACTTTTTGGTAAACTACTTGTCCCAACGATAAAATATGTGTACGCCAATACGTCCTACTAGATGAAAATCTTTAGCCCAATTAGGCATAACATAATCTGCGTGATAGTGTGTTGCTCCTTCAGTAATACCTCGAGCATCTTGAAATGCAATTATATTGTATGCAATTTGTTGTGCTTCTACCCAAGCATCCATATCTTTTGGCCAATCGCTTTTGCCATCACAGTACCAGCTGAACTGACACTTGTTACGTATCATTGCCCCGCTTGCATATTGCTTACCTTGGTGTACTACTCCGCAAATTGTATTAGGGTAGTATGTATGCTTTACACGATTTAGTACTACGTCTGCAACTGCTACTCTATCTGCTCTGTTGCTGCCTCGTGCTTCATAATAGATATTCTGTGCCAAGCACCACATCTCTGGTTTGTCTTCTGCGGTGAACAAACCTTTTGCTTGTCCTGCTTGTGCAAATCCAATTCCGGCTATTAATAAAATAATTAATACTGTAAGATTTTTCATCGGGCCATCCTCGCTATCTCTTTTGCTTGATCTGTTCCACGCATAACCGGAACAGCATTTGACTTATGCATTGTTGCAATGCCTACAATTAAATTACCTGTGTACTTTGGTGTTTCTTTCTTAGTACCACCTGAACAACCTCTATTGAAAGTACCTGCTTTAATTGCTTCTTCCATTGCGGAAGGGATTCTAGGTTCTTCCTTGCGCCAGCTGGTATCTGGCTTGTATATTTCTCTTGTTTGCTTAGGTGCTTTATACTCGCCCCGTACATATGCAATGTAGTCTTCAACTGTAGCATATTGTAATGAGTGATTGTTTGCTCGGCGCATAGACTTATTATGCTTGCGAAACTCGGTAGTGTATCGTTCTACATCTTTTGGTGTTAGAGGTTTTTTCTTACGCTTCTTAGTATTCAGCGTAGACATTCCCCTTACAAGTCCCATAGTCATAAAAAAACTCCTACTATTTGTTACTGTCTATACAGTATAGCAGGAGTTTAGTTGATTGTCAACCTTTTATTTTGCCATTTTAGCGACAGCTTTGTCGTAGTCTTCTTGGGTTACTACGCCTTCAGTAAGTAAACGTGTTCTGTTTACCATATGTGCAGCTTGTGTATCTTCTTTTGAACCACCGAAGTAAGGAACGCAATGTCCTTCTTCTGTCATGATCTCGGTTACTTTCTTCATTTCGCCATTGTAGTCTACTTTGAAGTCTCCTAAGACACGTCCGAACTTACCTTTCATATCTTCACCCTTGCGATCTTCAGTAGTAATAAGTTTACCACCGTCCTTCATAAGCTCTTTTAGTCTTGCTTTGGCCGCTTCGCCAAACAAGTCTTCTACTTTATCTCTTGTGCGTGACTCGGGCGTATCAATGCCCATAATTCTTACACGTTCGTCTGTTAGTGTTACACCAAAGCCTAGATCAATATCTACGTCTACTGTGTCACCGTCTACTACTTTAATGACTTTTACGTCATATTCATTATGTTGCATTGTGTTTCCCTCTTAACTTAGTTTCTTTTTAATCCACATATAGATTGCATATACTACTAATAGATATGCTGTGGCTACTGTTACATCTACAATATGTTCTCGCATATGATAGATAAATTCTATACCTGCTTGTACATCGCCTTGACTTTCTACGTTTTCAGTAATGTTTATTGTCTTACCTTCGAACCCGTCAAACGCTCCATCTTCGATAATAATATCTGCTTCTGGAAAATCGTCCTCGCTAGTAGGCATCTCCACTGTTTGATTTATATCTGCCATTGTTTTGCCCCTTGCCCTGTTATATACTAACATTATTTAGTCATAAAAAAAGAGCCCTAAGGACTCTTAATTTAGTTTATGTTGTTAATTACCCATAAGAGATAAATTCGCCTGTGGTTGGATTGTAAGCAACTTGCTTAAATCCTGTTGGCAATGCTCCTGCTACAGCTCTAACTGGTTTAACCACAAACTCACCTGTTTGAGTTGTGTTTAATGCAGTACCATTTGCGTTGATTACAATTGAGTTTGCGTGTTGACTAGCAGGAGCGGCCTCATTACCAATTGCTACTGCTTCGTTACCTTGACTTACTTTACCAGCATTATGACCAATTGCTAATGATTCTGAGCCTTGTGATGTCATGCCTGCATAAGAACCTATTGCAATTGACTTTTGGCTTTGAGTATCTTGACCTGCTTGTGTACCAATTGCTATGCCATACTGTGCTTGTGTTGTCATGCCTGCTTTATTTCCAAGTGCTACTGTTTCTATACCTTGATTTGTTGCACCTGCATTGTTACCAACTGCTAATGCTCGTAAGCCTTGACCTGTTGAGCCTGCAAGTGTTCCTACTGCTACTTTGCTGGGACCACTGGCATTGTTAATGTTAGTAATGTCTGCCCAAGCGCCGCCGCCGCCGCCGTCTGTTGTAAGTATTGCACCGCCTGGCGTTGCTCCGTCACTAACCTTCAGAGTGTTAGTTACTGTGTCGACCCATATCTCGCCGTCACGGCCAATATAGTCGCCACTTGCTACATTTATGCTCTTTGATATTATTTGTCTTGTTGCCATGCGTTAAATCTCCAGTTACGTTGCTTACATATATTTATACATTCTGTCATAAAAAAAGGCTGCACAAGGCAACCTTTTTAATAAAAAATGTATTCTTAATTACAACGCGAAGTTGAATCCAATCATAAATTCTCTGTCTGTGCTATCGAAGTCTGTGTCCATCTTCTGCAATAATTGCAAGTTGACTTCAGTTCTTTCGTTAACTGATACTTTTACACCTAGTGCGCCGTAGCTGTCTACTCTATTAAAGTCTACCCAGTCTGCGTCTGTTGATGCAATATCATATCCTAGCTCTGCATATGGAGTAATTCCACCTACAGGCATTTCAACACCAACATACGGACTAAGAACTAGTCTGTTATCTGCGTATGAATCACCAAAATCATAGTGTGCTTCTGCAACACCATATACATTTAGGTTGATTAGTGTGTAGTCAACTCTTTTACTCAAGTTAAGACGATAGTCATTTACTGAGTTATCGTTAATTACTTGAAGACCAAAGTCCACTGGTAGGCCACCGTAGCTTAGTGAAAACACTTCTGCGTCATCAGCAAAGTCTGCGTGTGTACCATTTGCGTAACCAAAACTAATATCGTCCTTTGCAACATTTACTGAGACTCCAGTGTTATTGTAGTCTTCAGCAAAAACTGACCCAGTCATAAAAGTTAGTGCTACTATTGATAATAATATGTTTTTCATTTATAATTCCTTTTAATTATTATTATTGTTGTGCGTGTCATGTTATCATACGCAGACAATATTTATCTCCTCAGATGAAACCAGTTACATTTATTGACTGGGCTAATCTGAAAAGAAGATTACCTTTGTATTTCCTGCGATAATCATACAGCATGTTACTATATGTAGAACAATCCAAAAAGTACGAAAAGCTAGTGCCTTCCGTACTTCCTGTTGGGTGATGGGTAAAAACTCTGGCTTGTCATCGTCAGTTACACCTATTGGCATACCAACTGTTCGCGACCAAAACTTTAACCACCGCCGCTGTCCACTCATTACATTGAGTTCTTCTTCTCAATGATTTCTTTTCTGCGATCTTTGGTAAGTTTACCTAAGTCACCAAGTGCCTTTCGGGCTCTTGTTGCAGCAGCTTTTACACCTTTCTCTTCGAAAGTTGCATGCTCTGCCAAGTAGTTGTTGTACGATTGTACAATTTCTTCATGTGTCGCCATAATGCTCTCCAGTTTTATGTTTTACAAATTTATTTAAGTGATCTGCGTTTAAGGGGTGTTAAAAGTGGTTTAGCTAGGATTGCCAACGTTTACGTTAGCACTACCTGTTGCAGCATCTCCACATGTAGCAAGGTCACCTGCGTTTACAACAGCAACTCCGCCAATGAATACATTGTTAGAACCTGCTATCATAGTTGGACTAGCATGGGCGCCAGTTCCGTGACCTTCTACATCGTCGCCGTCAACAATGACTAGTTCACCGTTTGCAAAAACAGTGGTCTGACTTGGAATTAAATCGCCGTCAGCTGTATCATTGTTGCGACTAATTCCAGGCATTAAGTTACAATACCTGTAGTTTGTTGGACATATTGCTTTGAAATTTCTTCAAGCGTTATGCCTACTGTCATCACATTAGTACTTTTAAATGACATTGACTGATCATTGCTTGTACTAAACATGAATGGTGCTAGTGCAAGGCCTTGCTGGCCCATTACTATTGCCATTGGCTTCTTGACTTTAAAACCTGTATCGGTTTCTTCTTCCAATCTGCCAATAATTTCTTCACCAGTTGATAGTTTCATTGAAACTACATCGCCGATGCCGTGTGTTTTTTGAATCAACATTATAATGTGTGTCCTGTACCATTGAACCCGGTGTTTTCAATGTAAGTTAATAAATCTGTATACCCGCCTATATTTTCACCGTTAATTTGTATCTGGGGTACACTCCTTGCTCCCGGAACAGCTTCGAGTAAGTCTTCTAACTCTACATCAGTTCCAATCAATTTTACTTCGTAATTCACATGCAATGCATCTAACTTTGCTTTTGCCTTATCGCAATAAGGACATTGTGTCTTACTCCATACTACTACATTTGTCATAGACTAAATCCTTTAAGTGATTCCTCACTTACGTCTTGTTTAATACCGCCGATAACATAAGACTCAACTTCTGTTTCTTGTGGGGCTACCTGCAAGCCTGAACTACTCAACCAATGTGTAGTCCACGGTAGTGGGTTAGTGTTTACAGGTTGGTCAAAGATTGCATCTAGTCCTAATGCTTTTAATCGTCTGTTAGCAATATATTCTACATACTGATTAAGAAGTGTTGCATTAAGTCCAATCATTGAACCATCTTTAAACAAGTACTCCGCCCATGCTTTTTCTTCTTCTACACAGGTACGCCACATTTCATATACTTCTTCCTTGCACTCTTTAGCAATTTTAACAAAGTCTGGATCGTCTTTACCGTTAGCCCAGTTCTTAAGAACGTGTGTGCTAAGTGCTAGATGTTGTGCTTCGTCACGTGCAATTAATGAAATAATCTTTGCAGATCCTTCCATTAGTTTTAGTTCGCCAAAGCCAAACGTACATGCAAAGGAAACATAAAAGCGAAGTCCTTCTAGGATATTTACGTTCATCATTGCCAAGTATAGTTTCTTTTTGACATCTCGCATGTTGCCTTCGCCTCTGTGATTAAAAGCATCTGCGGCGTTAGTAAATGCATCATAGTTCTTTGTAACGGCTTCTGCACGTTTTAAGATCTCTTTGTCATCTAAGATAGTGTCAAACACTTCACTTGGATCAGGATACACATTCTTCATGATATGTGTGTACGAACGTGAGTGAATAGTTTCAAAGAAGTCCCAGGTAACAATACAGCCTTCTAGCTCAGGCAATGACACATGCGGCAAAAATGCTAGGCATGGACCTCGTCCTTGAACACTGTCAAGTAGTGTTTGGTACTTTAAGTTTGCTGTAAAAATATGCTTCTGCTCAGGGCGGAAGTTAGCATAGTCTGCTCTGTCTTTTTGTAAACTTACTTCTTCTGGACGCCAAAAATATCCAAGCATCGTTTGGTTTAATTTATCAAACACAGGAAACTTAAATGTATCATATCTCTGCGTGTTCATATCTGCTCCGAAGAACATATTTTGTTTTGTAAAATCAACCTTATCAGTGTTGAATACTGTTTTTGCCATGTTAAACTTTCCTCTTCCTATGTATCTATACTACTATCATTTATGTTTGTTGTCAAGCATTAAATTGCACATGCTTCGCATTCTTCTTCATCGTCTTCGAATGTGCTTGCTGGTAATGCTTCTATTGTTGGTTCGTCTTCTAATTCGCTTGGATCTGTTTTGTAATCGTATGTGTTCTGATAGTAACTTGTTTTCCAACCTAGTTTGTAAGTTGTTAGCAAGTCGTTTATCATCTTACTCATTGGCACTTCGTTGTTTTCAAAGTGCGTTGGGTTGTAACTCCAGTTACCACTAATTGCTTGATCAAAGAACTTCTGCATAACCGCTACTACATTAATGTAGCCTTCGTTGCTTGGCATGTCCCACAACAGTGTGTAGTGATTCTTTAGCGTTTGATACTGCGGAACAATCTGCTTAAGAGGCCCTTTCTTTGACTTCTTAACGGACAAGTATCCTCTAGGTGGTTC
>MEHZ011656346.1_pt1 | contig 10780 bp, 12 predicted proteins | sample 897221 | NCBI WGS metagenome assembly MEHZ01 (sample SAMN05514161, study PRJNA337945) | marine metagenome | isolation source: marine surface water | place: Arctic Ocean | collected 2007-12-13 | reverse complement strand
GAGGATGATTCTGAAGAAGATGAAGAAGAAGTTGAAGAAGCCACAACCAAAACAGAAGAAGAAGAGTCCGATGAGGATGATTCAGTAGAGAATAAGGACGATAAAGATGAGGATGATGATTCTGTAGAAGAAATCAAACTTCCTGATGTTAAGACCAAAGCAGGTTATCTTGCTGCAAGTTTTGACGCTCTTAAGTCCATGAAGAAATCACAACTCGTTAATGCTTATAAAGGTATTAATGTGAGTGAAGATGGAGGCGAAGTAGAAGTGCCAAAGACAAAGGCAGACATCATCAACGCAATGTACGGTCAACTTAAGACTATGCAAAAAGAACAGCTGACAGCCTCTTATAAGGCTATCCAAGATTCTTGCGGCGATGTACATGAGGAACTTGAGATCGAAAGCTATGTTGAAGATCTTAAAATCCTTGCTGACTCTGAACAAGAATTGACTGAAAGCTTTAAAGCTAAGGTTGGTACACTGTTCGAAGGTGCTGTTGCAAACCGTGTTGTCGAGATCAAAGAATCTCTTGAAGCTCAATATGATAATGATCTTCAAGAAGAAGTTGGCTACATCCGTGAGTCTCTCGTTACTAAGATTGATGATTATCTTTCTTATGTAGTCGAAAGTTGGATCGGAGAAAACCAAGAGTTTGTCGACAACAAGCTACGCACTGAGATCGCAGAAAACTTCATGAAGGCTCTTCAAGGTGTGTTCACTGAACACTATATCGAAGTACCTGATTCTAAGGTTGATCTTGTTGATCAGCTTTCTGATGAAGTTACTTCTGTTAAGGAGTCACTCGCAGGAGTTCGAGGAAAGAATCTAATTCTCACTGAAGAAGTCGAAAGTCTTCATCGTGAAAAGATTCTCTCTGAAGCAACTGCTGATTTGGCTTCCACACAAGTCGCTAAACTCTCTTCTATCATTGAAGAGGTTGACTTCGTAGATGCAGATACCTTTGCATCTAAGGTAGCTACAATTAAAGAAGGATTCTTCTCTAATTCTGATTCTTCGAAAGAAGAAGTCATCACTGAATCAATTGATTCATCTAACGTAAAAACAATCGTCGAGGGAGAACTTGATCCTAGTAGCAATCTATCAGGTGACATGAAACGCTATGTTTCAACTCTCTCTCGCTTCAAATAACCAAACCAAACAACAAAAGAAAGACAAACTATTATGCTAAACGCAGAAAAAGAAATCCAAAAATGGGGCCCAGTGCTTGAACACGCTGACGCTCCCCCGATCAAAGACAACTATCGTAAAGCTGTTACCGCTAAACTTCTCGAGAATACCGAGATTGCTATGCGCGAACAGGCACAAGCATCCACATTCGGTACACTGAGCGAGGACGCAAACCAAGGTACCGCAGCAGTTGCTAATCCTGATCCAGTGCTTATCTCACTGGTTCGTCGTGCAATGCCTAACCTTATTGCATATGATGTTGCAGGTGTCCAGCCTATGAGCGGACCTACCGGCCTCATCTTCGCGATGAAGGCTCGCTACGGTGATGGTTCTCCAATCGTCCCGGGAGACACCGAAGCTCTCTTCAACGAGGCTGACACAGACTTCTCTGGAGTTGGTGGCGCTGCTCATGCTGGCGGACTCTTTGATTCTCCTGAATCTGGTGTTACAGCCGGTGGTGGTATTGTTACTGCTACTGGTGAAGTTGCTGCCAGTGGACTTGCTGAAATGGGATTCACTATCGAAAAGTCGACTGTTACTGCTAAGACTCGTCAGCTTAAGGCTGAGTACTCTATGGAGCTTGCACAAGACCTCAAAGCCGTTCACGGCCTTGACGCTGAGTCCGAGCTTGCTAACATCCTTTCGGGTGAGATCCTTGCTGAAATCAACCGTGAGGTGATTCGTAGCATCGTTCTTACTGGTAAGAAGGGTGGAGTTGGCGCAACTGAGGCATTTGACCTTGTTGCTGATGCTGACGGCCGTTGGGCTGTTGAGAAGTTCCAGTCCTTGATCTTCCAGATCGAGCAAGAGGCTAACGCAATTGCTACTGCTACACGTCGTGGAAAAGGTAACTTTGTTATCTGCTCAAGCAACGTTGCTTCTGCTCTTGCAGCTGCTGGTAAGCTTACCTTCGGTGGTGAAGGTGAAATTGCTGTTGATGCTGCTGGTAATACATTTGCTGGTACCCTCAACGGACGTCTTAAGGTCTATATTGATCCTTATTCTTCGACTGACTACGCTACTGTTGGTTATAAGGGATCTTCCCCTTATGACGCTGGTATGTTCTACGCACCATACGTGCCCCTCACAATGGTTCGCGCTATTGGAGAGAACAGCTTCCAGCCTAAGATTGCCTTCAAGACCCGTTACGGTCTTGTTGCTAACCCAATCACTGGAACAGTTGATGGAATTGGCGCTGTCAATACTAACCCTTACTATCGTACCTTCCGCGTTAAGAACATTAACGTTGGTGGACAAAGCTAGTAGAGTTTAAAAACCTAAATTAAAGAGGGCCCTCGAAAGGGGGCCCTCTTTTTTGTATAAATATCATTATGGCTCAGAATAATTTAACTGCTAACACCAATCTTCTTTCTCCAGTGGGGTTTAGACTTACGATTAATCGGCAAAAATACGCTAATACCGAATACTTTATAACAAGCTTTGCGCTGCCTGAAGTAACTTCGGGTGAAGTACAAATGAATTTTAGAGGAGGAATTTCTTATCAAACAAGTGAAACAAGACAGTTTGGAGGCCTAAATTTGAGGTTTGCTATTGATGAGGATATGAAGAACTACACAGAAATATACAATTGGCTAAAGGAAAATACCGAAAAGCATGAAGTCTCTGATATGATTCTTTCTGTAATGACAAGCCATAATATTGTCAATAAGCAATTTCAGTTTAAGAATGCGTTCCCTATTTCTTTAAGTGGTGTAGATTTTAATGTACAATCAAATGATGTTGAATATGCACAAGCTGATGTATCGTTTAGATACGATGAATTTCTAATTATAAAATAAGAATAAATAATACTATATGATGGATTTGAACAATATTTTAGTTATGTGGAAAAAGGATGCGGTTATTGATGACGTATGCCTTGATGATGAAACGGTAAAATCTTCTAAACTGCACGCGAAATACTTAGAGCTCTTTTCTATGGCAAAACTAATGCTTAAGAAAAAGGAAATGGAGTATGGATCTATGAAAAAAGATAAGTGGCTGTATTACACCGGGAAAATGACCAAGGATGATATGGACAAACGCGAGTGGAAATATGATCCATTTGACGGTATGAGTAAACCTATGAAATCCGATATGGATATGTATTATTCCACTGATGAAGATCTTGTTAGAATTAAGGCGCAGACCGATTACCAGAAAGCCATTATCGAAACGCTTGAAGAAATTATGGGCAACATTCGATGGAGGCATACCCATATAAAGAACATATTAGACTTTAAGAAATTCACCTCGGGCATGTAATGCTGACAGCGTATAAAAAAGACGAAACTAAAGTACTCCTTAGGTCAGATGATTCTGGTATACTAATGGAGCTTAGTGAATACTTTACCTTCTTCGCAGAAGGTTATAAGTTTATGCCGGCCTATAGAAACAAATTATGGGACGGTAAAATTCGTTTGTACGATTCAAGATCTCAAACTATTCCTTATGGTTTGATGAAAAGAGTCGCTGAATTTTGTTATGAGAGAGGCTACAAACTGGTCTACGATGAGGCCTTAAAAAACCACAGTTTTTACGAAAGAGCAGATCTTGAAAAATTCATAGAAGAATCTCCGATTAGCCTGAAAGACAAACTGATAAGGCCAAGAGATTATCAGCTTGACGCATTTGTGCACGGAGTACAAAACAAGAGAGCCATACTAATTTCACCGACTGGATCGGGGAAGTCGCTAATTATCTATATGATGATGCGGCACTATTTAAGCCACGAAATGGACAAGAAAGTGCTGGTCGTTGTTCCAACTACTTCTTTAGTTGAGCAAATGTACAAGGACTTCGAGTCTTATTCGTGGCAGGACAGTTCGTTCGATGTTGAAGAAGATGTCCATAGAATATATTCCGGGAAGGAAAAAATAAACTTTGACGCGGCTGTAGTTGTCACCACATGGCAAAGTGCTATTAAACTACCTCAGTCGTGGTTTACTCACTATGGTATGGTAATAGGGGATGAAGCTCACACGTTTAAAGCTAAATCGCTAACCACAATAATGAATCGGTTGGTGAATGCCCATTTTAGGATCGGTACTACAGGAACGATTGACGATGCAGTCTCTAATAAGATGACACTTGAAGGCAACTTTGGGCCTGTTTATAAAGTTACTACAACAAAAGAACTGATGGATGCTGACACTCTCGCACAACTGCGTATTCAGTGTCTAGTGCTTAAGTACCGTGATGAAGAGAGGAAGGCGTGTAAAGGTCTAAAGTACCAAGATGAAATCGATGTCATTGTTAGCCACGAAAAAAGGAATCGTTTCATTGTAAATTTAACAGCTGATCAACAGGGTAATTCGTTGGTGCTTTATAACTTAGTAGGGAAACACGGGAAGCCTCTTTATAACGCATTTGTTGAAAAACTTAAAGGGACTGACAGAAAGGTTTTCTTTGTCTCTGGTGCGGTTAACGCCGAGGAAAGAGAAAAGATCCGTGAAGTAACTGAACAAGAAAAAAATGCTGTTATCGTTGCTAGTGTAGGCACCTTTTCTACGGGTATAAATATAGTTAACCTGCACAACATTGTGTTTGCCTCTCCGACAAAATCACAAATACGTGTTTTACAGTCAATTGGAAGGGGTTTACGCAAAACTGAAAATGGGCAAGGCACAACAATTTATGATTTAGCCGATGATCTTTCGTGGAAAAGCAAAAAGAATTACACACTTAATCATGCAATAGAACGCGTTAAAATATACGCTAAAGAAAAATTTAAATATGAAATGCACGAAGTACCACTATGAATGAAGCACTAGAAGATTACATGAGAGAATTTTGCGTGATCAGTTATAGACTGGTAGACGGAAGTCACATTATTGCGATTGAAGATCGCTACGATCCGGATCAAAAAGCCTTCTACGTAAGTGGTGCGGTGCAGGTTAACACGAACTCAGAAGGTAGAATCTTTTTCTCTCCGTGGCTGATTAATGACAATGATGAACTAGTTCGGTTACTAGATTCTAATATTATTGCTTCATCACCGCCAATTGAGGATGTTGCAATTCAATACCATCGATATCTTCTTATGAGTAACTTGAATGGTGTATTATCTCCTGCGGAGATAAAGGTTGTTTTAGCGCAATTATTTAATAATGATATTGATAATCAAGGCAATGCTAAAGGTAGGGGAGGCATCTTTAATAATTATCCATCACTAACACCAAGGGATTTAGAATGGAGGAAGCAATGGAAAAGGTGTGATAACAATTGAGTTTTCTTTCGTTGTTCTAAGAATATTATACACAAATCCGCAAACTATGTACATCAAAAAATGCAGTATGATACTAAATATGTTGTGTACAAGCGTGTGGTATTAGTGTATAATTCACTTAACAAAATATGAAAAAGAAAGCTAACGAAAGACCACATTACGTGAACAACAAGGAGTTTTCTGGCGCTGTTGTTGACTATGTGAATTCGGCAAATGAAGCCCGCAGCAGAGAAGAGGAAGAACCAATTATTACTAATTATATTGGCACTTGCTTCTTAAAAATTGCTGAGGGCCTTTCGCACAAACCTAACTTTTCTGGATACACTTACCGCGAAGAGATGGTAATGGATGCCGTAGAAAATTGCGTTAAGGCAATTATGAATTATGATGTAAAGAAAGCCACACGCACTGGTCTACCCAATGCATTTGCTTACTTCACTCAAATTACATATTACGCGTTTTTAAGACGAATCGCCAAAGAGAAAAAACACCAGGATATTAAAGAACTTTATATGGAACATGCTGGAGCTGATGGTTTCATGCACGTCTCTGGCCATCCCGATGCAACAGGGATTGTTGATAGAGTGCGTTTTAAATCACAGATGATCCGAAACCGTGCTGCCGACGGTAAAAAGGTCAACGTGATTATTACAAAGAAAAAGCGCGCGAAGAATAAAATCATTGGCCTCCTCGACGAGTTTTTGTAATATGCGACTCGCTATAATTAACGATACTCATTCGGGAGTAAAGAATGGGTCTGACATTTTCCTAAACTATTCTGCTAAATTCTACGATGAGGTTTTCTTTCCTTATCTGTTAAAGAATAATATCAAGGACATTATACATCTTGGTGATTATTTCGACCATCGGAGGTTTGTTAACTTTAAGGTTTTAAAGCATAATTACGAAGTCTTTATTAAGAAGCTTTACGATTATGACATGCACATGGATATAATTCCAGGCAACCATGATGTGTATTATAAAAACACAAACGAATTAAATTCATTAGAAGAGATTTTAGAAAAATACAAAGATAGGATTCATATTCAAATGAAGCCTACTGTGAAGAATATGGGGGGATTAGATATTGGTTTGCTTCCATGGATTTGCGAAGATAACCAAGAGGCCTCAATGGAGTTTATTAAAAACTCTAAAGCTTCAGTCCTAATGGGCCATCTCGAATTAGGGGGATTTAAATATATGGGCAACGCTAATATTAAATCCCATGGTATGGACAAATCTATCTTTGATCGGTACGACGCGGTTTATTCTGGACATTACCACACTAAGAGCACCGAAGGTAATGTCACTTATCTTGGAACGCAGTATCAGTTAACGTGGTCTGATGCAAATGACCCTAAATATTTTCACATCCTTGACACTGAGACCAGAGAGCTTGAGGCTGTTAGAAACCCAAACGTTCTTTTTCAAAAAATTTATTACGATGAAGATTCCATCCCAGCAGTAAATAGCGAATTAATTAAAGAGACATACATAAAAGTTATTGTTACAAACAAGAAAGACTTATATATTTTTGACAAGTTCATGGAACAGATATATGATTATAACCCTTTCGAAGTTAGAATCATAGAAAACTTTGACGAATACAGCGGAGATAAGATCAACGACCAAGACGTAAAGGTCGATGATACACCAACCTTATTAAACACTTATATCGACGCAACAGAAACAAACTTAGACTCGAATGTTCTTAAAAAAATGATGCAAGAACTTTTGATTGAAGCGCAAGCCTTAGACACTATATAATGATTACATTTAAGAAACTTACTTGGAAAAACTTTTTATCTACCGGAAACAGCGAGACCACAGTTTATCTCAATAGAGATAGCGCCACTCTCGTAGTCGGCGCAAATGGTTCTGGCAAATCCACCATGCTGGATGCCTTATCATTCGCACTATTTGGAAAGCCACACCGCAGTATTAACAAACCACAGTTAATCAATTCCATCAACAACAAACAATGTTTAACCACGGTCGAGTTCAGTGTTGGAAGTATTGAATACCGGATAGTCCGAGGAATTAAGCCTAACATTTTTGAAGTATACAGGAATGGAAAACTACTCAATCAGGAATCTCACAGTCGCGACTACCAAAAAATAATTGAGCAAAACATTCTGAAGTTAAATCACAAATCTTTTCACCAGGTAGTTGTGTTGGGTTCTTCAAACTTTATTCCATTTATGCAGCTCCCCTCCCACCAGCGGAGAAGTGTTATTGAGGATCTGCTTGATATCGGTATTTTCACAAAAATGAATGGTGTTCTTAAAGAAAAAATCGTAACACTTCGTCATAAAATGAATGACACAGATAACGATTTAAACATTCTTAAGGAAACTCTTAAACTGCAAACATCCCATCTCTATGAGCTAAAGAAGATCGATTCTAGTCAAGAAGAAAAACGCACTAAAGAGATAGTCGATATTAATGAAGAAATCACCCTCTTGGTAGATAGTAACGCATCGCTTCAAAGCGAGTACGATTTAAGCTATAAAGGTACTGTTGACACCCATGAAAAACAAACAAGGAAATTAATAGGCGGTAACGTTGAGATTTCTAATCTTAAAAGAAACATGGATGCTGTCGTTAAAGAGGCTGTGTTCTATGAAGGGCACGACCACTGCCCTACGTGTGCACAAGACATTTCCCACGATCTTAAGACAACTAAGAATGAAGAATGCAAGTCCCGCGCTAAAGCGCTCGACAAAGAATACGCAGACGCCAAAGGGGTATTAAAGAGCACTAAATCGGAAGTGGATAAGTTGTATGCACAGATTGTGCATTTAAATGAAGTTAAGAGCAGCACACTACAAAACGAAACAAGAATTAACATTCTTAAAAAACGTGTTGATTCACTATCACAGAATGTAGATCCGCAAGATACTACTGAGGCAGAAAGTAAACTACTAGAAGATATAGAGAAGAGGAATAAATTAAATGATATACGTTTAGAACAGTGTGCGCTAACTGCATATTTTGATGCTATCGGTGAACTTCTTCGTGATACCGGAATTAAGACAAAAGTCATTCGCCAATATCTTCCGATCATGAATAAGTTGATTAATCAGTATCTTCAGGTTTTAGACTTCTTTGTTCTTTTCCACCTTGATGATTCATTTAACGAGACAATTAAATCTCGTCATAGAGATGAATTCACATATTCCTCATTTTCAGAAGGTGAAAAACAGCGTATTGATCTCAGTTTGTTGTTCGCGTGGCGGCAAATCGCTAGAATGAAAAATAGTGCTAACACGAACCTCTTAATACTTGATGAGACATTCGATTCGAGTATGGACGCAGATGGTGTTGATAACCTTCTTAAAATCTTAAATACGCTTGGTAAGGAAACTAACGTTTTTATTATTTCTCACAAGCAAGATCTCCTTGAAGGAAAATTCCCCATGAAAATTGAATTTGAGAAGGTCAAAAACTTCAGCCAGATAAAAAAAGTTAAAAATGTTTAAAGATTGTTATTTACAAGCACTCGATTTCATGCTATAATAGTCTTCATACAAACCAAGACTCACGTGGCCCTTCGGCTACATTTCATAACATAACCTAATTAAGCCCTCACCTCCTTAACTGGAGGTGGGGCAAATCCTTCGAAATGACCGGAATCAAATACGATTCAGAAAAACCAGATTATAGCTTAATTCCTCCTAATGCCTTAGAGGATGTAGCTAAAGTATTAACACATGGCGCTCAAAAATATGACAGAAACAATTGGCAACACCTTGAGGATCTTGATAATCGTTATTTTGCTGCAGCGCAGCGTCACTTGTGGGCCCTCCGCCGCGGTGAAACTTCTGACCCGGAGACCGGCATTCATCACGCCGCACATGCCATTTGTTGCATGATGTTCATGGTTGAATTTAGTTATTTACAAACTAGCCAAAATGGTGTATAATATACTTGTTTATGAAAATAAGTAAAGAAACTATCGAAGTCCTGAAGAACTTTTCAGGCATTAACCAAAACCTTGTTATTAAACAAGGCAATAAGTTGTCGACGATCGCCGACGCAAAAAACATTATGGCTAATGTGACTGTGTCTGAAACGTTCGATACCGAAGTAGGCATTTATGACCTAAATGAATTCCTCTCAGCACTTAACTTAATTAGTGATGCTGAGCTGGAGTTTGGTAATAACTCTGTGACTATTGCGAATAGTATGGCATCAGTGAATTATCGTTATTCCGATCCGCTCATTCTCACTTCTCCTCAAAAAGAAGTAAAGATGCCAGATCCGGACTTTAGTGTTAAAATTACGTCTAATACCATTAGTGAAATTAGAAAAGCAGGCGGTGCACTAGGCCACGCTGTTGTTTCAATTTCATCCCCTGAAGATACTAGCAAAGTTTATTTGGAGGTAAAAGACCCCGATAACTCATCTGCGAACACGTACCGCCTTGATATTGGCGATGACGAATCTCGCACATACGACTTTCAGTTCCTTATTTCTAACTTAAAACTTTTGACAGACGACTACGAAATTTCTGTAAGTTCTAAGCTTATTTCCCAATGGAAAGGAATAAACACCAATACGCAGTATTGGATCGCTCTCGAAAAAAATTCAACCTTTAACTCCTAATATTATGGCAACAAAAAAAACAATACCTGCTCAAGAAGTAGAAACCCCAGAAAACGAAGAGGCTCAAACCGAACCTCAAATTTCATTTAATCAAATGATCGCAGTAAGAGATATCATCGACCTATGCTCCAAGCGTGGAGCATTTCAAGGTGAAGAGCTCGAGCTAGTAGGCCAAATCCGAAACGCATTCGCTGGATTTGTTGATTTCCACGCCCCGAAAGAAGAAACACCCCCGGCTACTCCTAGCACCGAGACCAGCGATGTTTCCTCGGCGTAGTTAACCGACAACCTGGGCTAAGTTTTAAAACTGGCCCATTATAAATTATGAAAAAACAATACGCATATATCCAAACCGTTGAAAATAGCGGTAAAGTCACATCAGCAGGTTCTTATTACTTCCAATTAGTGAGTGAGGATGGCCAAATATTTTTCTTTACAGAGAATGATATGAAAAAAGCAAAATCCCGCGCTATGAAGAATGCAGAAGATCTAGTGCTGAGTAATGTCAAATTTGATGATGTCACTAACAAAAAAGAAGTTCCTAAGAAGATTACTTTAGGCGAGGCATTAAACAGATTGATTCTCCCTTGGAAGTGGTAGTTTATTATGGTCGCATAGTTCTAATGGTAAAACACCGCACTTGTAATGCGGCTTTCTCGGTTCGAGTCCGAGTGTGACCTCCATCCGGCGTAGCTCAGCGGTAGAGCGGGTGACTGTTAATCACTAGGTCCTTGGTTCGATCCCAAGCGCCGGAGC
>MEHZ011369709.1_pt1 | contig 10781 bp, 10 predicted proteins | sample 897221 | NCBI WGS metagenome assembly MEHZ01 (sample SAMN05514161, study PRJNA337945) | marine metagenome | isolation source: marine surface water | place: Arctic Ocean | collected 2007-12-13 | reverse complement strand
CGTGAAAGCTGTCCGAGTAGGGTGGTCGTGATTTCTTCTTTGAAATCCGTTAAGTTTATTTTTAAATAATAAGATTGCTTTGGAATGTTCTCGTCTGGGAATTTGACAATTAGCTTGTTTTCGATCTCTTCAATCATCTTTAAATCTTCATGCATTCCAACTTCAACATTAGTTAAAACCCCCAGCGGACCTTGGTTGTATTGAATCATGTATGATGTAATGTTTTCATATGATTCTTCTGAAATTGAATAGCGACAAAATTCAATTCCCTCTGGTGTATTCCGATAGCGTATGGATTCTTTCATGGTTGGGGTATTGTTATTATAAATAACAATAGAGAAATCGTTACAGTGGTTTGGTTAGTTATGCAATATGCTCCAATCTTGTTCATTGCTGCTTTACGCCATTCTGATGAGCTTTCTGCTTTCATAATCGGATCGCCGTTTCTGTATATTGTTACATTTAAATCCTTTGCTGCCCATGTTTGGTATCCTAACTTTTTTTTTGATAGAAAACTAGGGAGTAGCAACAAAAGAAAAGAAAAAAATAAGAGTATATTTCTTCATATATTGGTATAATAGTTGAACTAATATTAATCAAAAAGAAATAATTCAATGAAGAAATTGTTTTTGATACTATCACTAATTTTATTTAGTGTTTGTTGTTTTGGACAGAGTCGTTATGTCTCACAAACAACAAAAAAGATTGTATTTTCAAGGGACGGAGGCAAATGTCAGTGCTGTGGAAGTTATTCCAATTTGGAATATGACCATATAATACCATATTCTTGTGGTGGTAGTAGTGTAGCCTCAAATATTCAACTACTTTGTCTTAAGTGCAATCGGAGTAAATCAAATAGTTGCTATTGCAAAGTTCATAATAGAAAAGTAGGGGTTAATTGTTGCCAAGGAAGCACAACTAAATCTGGCCAAACATCAACCACTGCAAGACAATGCTCGGGAACTACTCAAAAAGGTTTGCGATGTAGAAACAGAACAAAGAGCCCAAGTGGAAGATGCCATCACCACCAAAAATAAAATTATTATGAATGAGGAATTTTTATTTGCCGTAGACTTTACAACAGAGGAAGTTATCGTCTCTTACTCGTCAAAAGGAACAAATAAGATAAAATTTATCGAGCGTATTAATAAAGACGATAACATAATGATTTTTAATGCCGCAGTAACTTTAAAAAGCATTTCGGAATCTTCTGACTTTGATCCCAAACTTTTTAAAATGATGGATAAAGTTTGTCAATCAATATATAATAAACTCAGAGAATCAACACAGTGACTAAGGGTACTCAGACTTTTGTAAAAGCCACTCGTTAAAGCGGCTTAAATGCGAGACTTGAGACTCAAGCTACCTTGATTCTTTAATTTCCAATATAGATTCCAAATTAACGGATGCCCTATTTCCTGATTTTTATATTTTTACTGTGAAACTTCAGGAATGGATTGAATCTGCTTCTACTTTTTGATCAAACCTTATTTACTGATTTTACAAAACTCGACTAACTATAAACTACATGAAAATTAGAATAACGATTGTTTTACTTGCGCTTTCTTCAGCTTTCGCCTTTGGGCAAAATGATTTTTCCAAAGAACTGGAAAAGGCGAATGCCCTATATGGTTCAAAACAGCATGAAGACGCTAGAGTATGGTATGAAAAGGCCGCAGAAAAGGGGAGTGCAGACGCCAATTTTTACCTTGCCTATAGATATACGAATCCAGAAGAAAAAACCAAGAGCTATTATGCAACGGCAGCGAAATTGGGACATTCGGAAGCTCTAAGTTATGCACTAGAATATATGTTTTTTAGAGCGACTGATTTGGTTTCAGTAGATCCAGTAGCGGCGCTAAATCTTTATAGACAAGCAAAAGCATTACACCCCTCCATCAGTTTTTACAATGAAGAAGGGGCCGTAAGTACTTTAGAGATTGCGGCCTCAATACCTAAACTTGATGGGGCAGCATTTATAGAGAAGTATAATTTACTAGAAGATGAAAACTTTGGAGCCGTATACTATATATGGGAGCTGGCGGCAGCGGCTTCTCGTGGTGAACGCTTTGAGAATCCCAGCTCAGAGCTTGTAATGCAGCTAATTGTTAGGGGAGGATTTGTTCCTGCGGAGATTCAGGGAGCGATTCAAGATTATTATGCGATGACGAATGCATCGGACAGTCTTGTTGAGTTTCGAGTTTGCGACTACGTTACGAGTGGGATGGGATTGACTTATTGTGCGCAAAAATGGGAGGTAGAACAAGATATAAGTACTGCAAATGAAATTGAAGAACTCAAAACATCTTTTGGCCTCAGAAATTCTTTGCTCGATACGGCCTATAGTGCCACCATGAGTTTTCTAGATGCAAAGGTTTGGAATGAAGAGGGGCATGATGGCTCGGGGTATGCCTTATGGGCACAATCTTCATTGTCGGAGCAAAGCATAAAGTATATAGATTTTATGACGGGTATAACGGAAGGTGTTTTGCCGAGTGTTTCTAAATCTTTGCAGGAGAACGATAGAAGACTAAATGTGATGTATAAGGAAATTATATCTGACCTTGAGGCCAATCCTATTCACAGTAATAGGTTTACTATAGATGCTAAGGGGATTAGAAAAACCCAACGTTTGTGGCTCAATTATCGAGATGCAAATACAGCGCTGCTGGTTGCCGTTTCAAATCAAAAGGACAGCGACTTCTGGAGCAATTATTTTACTATTGAACGGCTTGAGCAATTTGCATCGCTAAAAGAACGAATCAGTTGGGAATAATTCCGATTAATTTTTTTCTTTTTTATTATAATGTAGGACTGAAACCGTATCTATCAATAACGAGTAAAACTTATTTTAGCTAGTAAACATCTAAGATTTAGGTGCTTAATTATGTTAATGATTTTTTTATTTATTGCTATGTTTTTCATGTAGAATTGTTCTTTACTTTCGCATCTAATTTTGCAAATTAAATACAACTAACATGAATTATTATTACCGTTTTTTTAGCCTATTCATGGCTATTTTGATGACTGGGGTGGTTTTCTCTCAGTCCTTTACCTTCACGACTCCTTACGACTCTACGTTTGATTATGAGGATACGTTATTTTATGCGATACCCACTTCAGACATTGGAGCTTGGGGTGATGCAAGTCTAACTGTTGATTTCGATGGCGATTTTGGAGGCAGTGACGAAAATATTTCTTTCTATGGTGAAGATGGGTCACTTTTGGGTTCGACTGATAACAATCCAGAATTTGATGATTGTGAAGCTTGGACTTCCATTATTACATTTGATGCAACACCCATCGATACTTGGGCATCTGATGACGACACCCTAAGGTTTTATGGTATTTGTTCACAACAGGTTGACTTTTTCTGTGATGAGACCAACAACAGTAGCGTTGCTCGGATAACCTTAGACTATACCTTTTGTGAATTGGGAACACCCCAAATAGCAACCATTACAAATTCAGAACTTTCAAATTGTTCCTACGAACCGGTTCTTTTAACAGCAACACCTATGGGAGGGGTTTTTACAGGTACAGGTGTTGAAGATTCTATTTTTAACGCCAATGGCTTTGCTGCGGGACAATATCCTGTGACCTACACTGTAACTGATGCAATCGGATGTGAAACGTTTAAAACGGTAGTATTCAACGTTGCTGCTTTCCCTAATGTAGATGATGTCCATGTCTGTCCTTCTGAAGAAGCAATATTAACTTCGGACAATACCTACACTGTATGGAGTATAGATAATACGTTCGCAAATACATTAGATACAAGTGCCAACTATCAAACGACTCCAATAACACAACCATCAACGTATTATGCTGCTCATTTGAAAGGTGATTTTATTTTTACAATAGATACATTAACAGCTTTGGATAGTATGGTTGTTGACCATGATAACCTAAGTAATGATGACAACGGTGGTATCGCTGTTACCAACGATTATATTTATGTTGTTGGGGATGATAATACAGCAAGATTTGATTTGGATCTCACGAATGGAATAAGTCTTCCTCAACGTAACGGGATCTTTTCAAATTTAGCAGATGGCCAGCTATATACATTGCACAACGGAGAAAATAATATCTCCAACAACTTTTATGATCTATATTCTGTAACTGAATTAAGGTCATTGAATCCTGAGGATTTGACCTTGTCCGGAAATATAATAACACTTTCAGAACCCATTCCTGTTAGTGAAAATAATGATCAAAGTGGAGTTTTTGCAGGGTACAATCAGTTGATTTTATATAGTGGTGAGAACAATATATGGTACCAAATTGATATGAATTCAGGGTTTGTAACCTCTTTAGGCACCCATGATTTTAATCATGACTATTCTGAGAATTGGGCATTTTGGGGTGTTGCTGAATTTGATGGAACGGATTATTCAGCATTATATAGAGATGACGATGGAGATTTTATTAGTAGATTGAATTTGACTTCTGGAGTAGTGGACACCGTTGCTGTCTTTGATGACTTGAGTGATTTAGCTTCATTTACGTATTCTCCTTCTAATGAGCGTTGGTATTTTCACTATGAAAATGATTCAGATGTTTTCGGAGGAGATGCAGAGACACTAGGTTATGCCTATGCTAGTGCGAGTGATTCTGCACTTGCTGTGTACCTTGGATGTTTTACTGATGTTGAGGTTACTATTGATATGATTGATTTGGGAGAGGATCAAGAGCTTTGTGCGGATACTGATTATTCGCTTATGGCACCTACAGGTTATTTATCCTATGCATGGAATGGAGTTCAGACAGATGCAAACGTATTTGATATTGACGAAGAAGGAGAGGTTAGTGTTTTAGCTGAGGCTGCAGATGGATGCATCGTTCAGGATACAGTACTTGTTTCTTTCTTTGAAGAAACAGAAGTTACCTTAAATATAATTCCTGAATTTGTTTGTGATACTTTGGAAGCTGTTGTTCTTGACGGAGGTTTCCCAGTAGGCGGAGATTATATGGGTGAGGGTGTGACTAATGGTACTTTTAATCCATCTATAGTTGGTGCAGGTGGTCAAGTGATTACCTATACTTTCACAGATGCTAACGGATGTAAGAATGAGGCGAATGATGCACTTTATGTTGATGAATGTAGTACGGCTGACTTAAGTGAGTTAGTAGGATTGAATAGTCTTTCTATGTATCCAAACCCAAGTCAGGGAGCTGTTAAGCTTAGTGTTTCACTTGAGCAATCAAGCGCATTAAGCGTTTCAGTGATGGACGTAACAGGGAGAGTGATATACAACTACAATGCGCCTAATGAAAACACTACGTTTGAAGTAGACATGAATCTTAACAACGCACCGAGTGGAATGTATATGGTACATATTCAAACGGCTAACAATAATTATTCTGAGCGATTGATGCTTCGTGACTAATCGTTATTTATTCTTTTTAAATATAGAAAAGCAACCCAATCCGGGTTGCTTTTTTTTGTAATACCTTTTTCGAAATTTTTCTAACTTTAGTTTCTAAATCTTAGCCATGAAAGTATTATTCCTGTTTTTGACATTTTTCATAAGTATCAACTCAATTGCTCAATCTAAAAAAGAGCAAATAGACATGCTGAACGTTCGAGTCGATAGTCTCAATAGTGAGTATGTAAAGGACACAACGTTATTGAGCAATACTGTTCGAGAAGTCAATAAAGAGAATGTTGATTTGTCAGAACAACTTGAAAAATCCAAGGAACAGCTCAAAAAAAAGTCTGCAACGATCACAGACAAGTCCAACACAATCAAATCTTTAAACGCAAAGAATATGGATCTCATGCAAGAGTTAAAGGACCTGCGGACTGAACAAAAGAATCTTTTGGCCCATCAGAAAACATTAAGGTTTTCACTTGATAGTATTGACAATTTAAATGCGATTTCAAACGAAGACGTGATTATTCCCGCAAACGCAGTGCCGTTTCATGGTGTTTTTCAGGGCGAAAATCAATATGATGGAACTTGGACGTATGAATTAAATTTTGATAAAGGACAATTGATGGGTGAATCTACTTTATACCTAAAAAGTGGCTTTGACGATAAGTTCGCAATAAATTGCAATTGTCCAGAATATGAATCCATACCAGAGGGTTCGCGTGTTTTCGGTTTTGCTGTGAAATCAAAATGTTCGTTTGAGGATGTTTCCGATGGATCTGTGAGCGTAAAGGAGTGTTACAGGCCGATCATTTTACGGAAATATTGAGTAGAAACGTTTAAGATGAAAGGCGCCTCAAACGTGGGCGAGGGTAATATTTTTTAATGTAGATTTCGAACATAACGTCATCCATAAAAAAAGCCCCCCATTTCTCAAGGGCTTATCTTAATTTTTATTCTATCACCCTATTTCCTTTGATTCTTTTTTTAAGAATTACTTAATATGTATGTCATAACCGCAAATGAATTTGAAGAAAAAAAACAAAAATTACTGAAGGATATTTAATCAATCAAACCCCAAAATCAAAAGGTCATGTTACTTCAATTGAACTTTGACACCGTATTTTTGTTTTAACCACATGCGATCTATTTTCACAACCCTTTTCATCTTTTTGTTTGCCATTAATAACAATGACTGTTTGAGTCAATTTCAGGAGTTCAATCAACAACGACATGAGATGGATAAAAGATTAATGCTTGGATTAGGAAGTTGGGCAAGCCTGAACCTTGTGGGAAGTGGGATCGGATGGGCAGTCAGTACGAACGAATCAACCAAATATTTTCATCAGATGAATGTAATGTGGAACGCGGTTAACCTGGGTTTATCCATTCCTGGATACATTAAAGCTCACAGGGGAAATAATCGATTAAGCTTCTTTGAAACAATGAACGACCAGCGCAAAACAGAGACTGTCTTTTTAATCAACGCTGGACTCGATCTCGCTTATATCTCATCAGGACTCTTCCTAAAAAACAAGCCAACTCAAGATCCGACAGAACGCGCCAAGAGTATCGGTTTTGGAAATAGCATTATCCTTCAGGGTGGTTTTCTTCTGTTCTTCGATTGGATAGCCTTTAGTCTTCATCGAAGACATTCAAAAAACGAATTGAATCCCTTCCTCCAAAGAATACAACCCAGTTTATCTGGAATAGGATTGATGCTAAATCTTGACTCCCAACCGAGAAAGCAACCTCATGTCATTTAATTTGGGTCTCGAACATGACCCCATTACTTCTAACGTAACTCAATTGATTTAACCCAATCTCTAAGCTTTAACGTGTTCGTCTTTGACAGAAAAGTGTAATCACCATTTCGAGAATTTATGAATAAGGCTTTCGCGCCATCATGAATTTCAAAGATGCCTGCACTGAAATTTTGACTCTCTTCTTCCATATATGGAATACACCTCTCTAGATTCATAAGAAACTCATCTCTTTCCTCAACCTTCCAGAAGGATATTACACCACCATATGAGTTTTCATCTTTAAAGTTAGGGAAATGAAGACGAGCGATAAAGGATGTATCTCTGGTGTTTCTATCTATTTGTAATTCGACTGAACAGCTAACCGTCCCAAACTTTGCTTTATTCTTGATTTGTACTTCTACCTGAGAATTAGAAGTAAAAGAGGTGATAGTAAGAACTACAATTAAGATGTATTTAGATATTTTCATTAGATTATTTTGATGAAAGTTATAAATTTTACCTTAAAGATTCAGATTTGATCGAGCCAAATATGCCTCCGTCTATGACCTTTAAAATAGTTGTAATGTCACAATCTCAAATAATTGCAAATCCAAATTTGGATACAACCAATTATAAGGAAGTTGCAGAGGCGTTAAATCTATAGATTTTAAGGACTTATTGTATAGTCGATATACTATCAAAACCTTAAACCATTTATGGTTTAAGGTTTTTTTGTTGGTATAATTTTACAATTGTTAACTATTTCTTCAGATTTCCCATTTATTATATCCTTTTTAGAGTTGTTTTTATTCAGTACTGTACTTTGTTATATGTTTGTTTTTACTCAAGTAAGTGTCCTTTTTTGAATCTAATTTTTATATAGTAATTAAAGTTGTTCATTAACAAATAGATAGATTTATGGTCGTAAACGTATACTATGAGACTCCTATTTATTTATGACAAATTAAATCCATAACTATGAAAATATCCTTACTCTTTGTTTTATCTCTTACCTTATTGCTCTCAAAGGGAATAAAAGCCCAACAAGATATGTATTATGTATTATCATCGGAAAGCAATGATGTTTATATAGTCGATAACAGTGGTGCATTTCTAATTGCTGGGCAGATTAGTAATGTTGTTGGTGAGTCTATCGGAGGTTTTAATGGTCTCACGATAAATCCACTATCTGGGATTATTTATGCTATATTTTTTACTGAGTTAAACGGACCTGGACTACGTTATTTAGCGGTGATTGATTTTGATGAAGGTACTGCAACTCCTATCGCTTCTCTTTCCGATAAAGTTGCTAGTTTAACATGTGATAATATGGGGAATTTATATGGTATCACAGGTGATGGAGGAGCAAACCCAAACAGGCTTTATAAAATAAATTTAACTGACGCTGCCCTTACCCAAATAGCGGACTTATCTATGGTGCCTGATGACGACGGGGAGGCAATAGCCTTTAATTCTTCTGATGGAATGCTTTACCGACTCGCCGGGGGGGAATTTTTTTATAAGATAAATTTAGAAACATTCGAACAGACATTAATCACTGAACAATTATTTGATGGTGGTCTATGCGGACACGCTTTGTATTTTAATGGTCCTGACTTTATCAGCTTAGCCACCTACTTATGTACTCTAACTCCCGAAGGAAACCAATTTGATTGTTCTCCTGAATTTATGCCTTGCGCGAAAGGAATTTTACCTGTAAATACAGTCGGTTTAAATGAAATTCAAAATTTACCATTGAACCTTATCCAAATACTCGATATGATTGGGCGTGAGACTACTTTTAAACCCAATACTCCTCTTATCTATGTCTATGATGATGGGAGCACGGAGAAAGTGTTTAGCGTGGAGTATTAGTCTTCGTGTTTATCTTAACCTTTGCCGTTATCGGTTTATCCGTGTTTTTCTATCTTTAGTGTATAAATCTTAGTTGTTTACTATATATAACTTTATGTATGTCAATCTGTTGCATTTTCAATAGTCGTTTTTTTCTATCTTTGGTGAAAATCTAAAAATGAAAACAACACTACTAATCTTATCCGTGTTTTTAACAACAAGTCTCTTTGGGCAGAATGTGTATATACCCGATGCCAACTTTAAGGCTTATTTGGTCGGAAACGCTGAGATAAACGCGAATGGAGATACGGAGATACAGGTGAGCGAGGCGAGTGCATTTGATGGCGCTATAAATTGTAATGCTTATTCTATTGCAGACTTAACAGGCATTGAAGCGTTTACTGCTTTAACTGAATTGCGCTGTTATAATAACCAACTAACATCTTTGGATGTTTCTGGTAATACTGCTTTGATTGGATTGGAATGTGATGATAACCAACTAACATCTTTGGATGTTTCTGGTAATACTGCTTTGATTGGATTGGGATGTTGGACTAACCAACTAACATCTTTAGATGTGTCTAATAATACAGCTTTAACTGAATTGTTATGTGATGATAACCAACTAACATCTTTGGATGTGTCTAGTAATACTGCTTTGAAATATTTGAGCTGTTATACTAACCAACTAGAGTGCTTAAATGTTAAAAATGGTAACAACACTGCTTTTGACATCTTTGAAGCATTTTGGAACCCAAACCTTACTTGTATTGAAGTAGATGATGTAAACTATTCAACAACTAATTGGACGGATATTGACTCTCAAATGTCTTTTAGTACAAATTGCAACAACGACTGCTCGGCATCAACCGTAGGAATAAACGAATTAACAACCTCCAAGAATCTCATCCAAATACTTGATATGATGGGTCGTGAGACTACTTTTAAACCGAATACACCTCTTATCTATGTCTATGATGATGGAAGTATAGAGAAGGTGTTTAGCGTGGAGTATTAGTCTTCGTGTTTTTCTATATTTGAGTCATGAAAAATTTATTGGCCGCCTTACTGATTTTTAATTCTCTAGTATCCATTGCGCAAAGTGATAGAGAAATATTGGAAAATCTCATTGGAAACGGATGTTTCAAGGCTTCTTTCCAAAAATTGAATAATGAAGGAATAGCACTAATTAATATTACACAAGATTCATATTCCACATTAAGTTTAAATTCTGATAAGTCTCGTGTAAGCACTCAAATAAGTGATGTCATGACTGCTCTATTTGATGAAGGAATCAAAGTGATGACCTATGATGTTAAAATCGAAGTGACGGATGTATCTAAGATACTTCTCGATATTAGGAATAAATATACGACTGGAGCGCGTTATTTTTTTCTTATTGACAAAGACAAAGGTGTATTATATGATCGCAATGATAACTCTATGGTTGGTTATTTTAAATGTCTCATGACCGTTACTGGAGGAAAGGAAAAAATTGGGATGAAAGATGTGGATAAGGTAAGAAGAATAAAATGTGCTTATATCGCTGAAAAAGTTAAGGCATCAATAATAAATTAACTTCTTAAATGCCAAGATCTTTCTTTAGTTGATTGAACAGCCATAAAAAAAGCCACTCGTTAAAGTGGCTCTAAATCTTAACCTTTGCCGTTATCGGTTTATCCGTGTTTTTCTATCTTTAGTTTCTAAATCTTAGGTATGAAGTATCTAGTACTGTTTTTGGAGTGAATTGTTTCTAAACAAATATATTTTGGAAACTTTTATTGGTTTATCTAAGGAAGTTTTG